>Ga0164243_10002619_pt1 | contig 29525 bp, 25 predicted proteins | sample OricompcompostOP_FD_108781 | JGI IMG/M metagenome (GOLD analysis project Ga0164243, IMG submission 108781) | Organic Plus compost microbial communities from Emeryville, California, USA - Original compost - Organic plus compost (OP) | ecosystem: Engineered > Solid waste > Mixed feedstock >... | reverse complement strand
TTAGCAGATGTCTTCTCATTCGCGCAAATAGGCCGAAGGCCCTCTTTGCGTACTTTGCTATCCTATGCCCCTTTGCGAGAAAAAACCTCCCCGCCAGAAAAACCCCTTTGCAAGAAAAAAGCTAATTTAGCCCGCATGGCAACAAAAGAAAAAGTGCGCTGCGGCTGGTGCACCAAAGACCAGCTGTACATCGATTACCACGACAACGAATGGGGTACCCCGCAGCACGATGACGTGCACCTGTTTGAAATGCTTAACCTGGAAGGCGCTCAGGCGGGCCTCAGCTGGTACACCATACTCGTAAAAAGAGAAAATTACCGCAAGGCATTCGATAACTGGGATGCAAAAAAAATCGCTAAATACGACGAGAAAAAAGTGGAAGCGCTGCTGCAAAACCCCGGCATTATCCGCAACCGCTTAAAGATCAACGCTACTATCACGAACGCTAAGGCATTCCTCGCCGTGCAGCAGGAATTTGGTTCTTTCGATAAATACATCTGGTCGTTTGTGAACCATGCGCCGATACAGCATAAATTCACTTCTATGAGCCAGGTGCCGGCTAAAACCGCTATTTCCGACGCTATGAGCAAGGACCTGCTGAAGCGGGGGTTTAAGTTTGTTGGCAGCACTATCTGTTACGCCTATATGCAGGCTACCGGCATGGTGAATGACCATGTGGCCGGGTGCTGGAAAGCAAAGCAATAGTTACGGGATGGGCACCTCGCTGAATGCAGGATTTTGCAACAGGGTATAATCCGTTAAGGTGTTCAGGAAAAAGTATAACTGGCGCTTTTCCGCATCGGTTAACGGGATGCCGTTTTTCACCAATGGATCGGTGGTGGCGGTCACCTGCACGCCGTGGTCATAGAAATCAAATACCTGGTAGATATCGTAAAAGCGGCCATCATGCATATAGGGTTGACTTTTCAGCACGTTCCGCAGCGTGGGCACCTTGAATTTGAGGTAGTCCGCAGTACTGTTGGTGATACGCATGCGGCCCACATCCTGCAGGACATTGATGGGCAGGCCGTTGCTGCGGTAGGATTGATCGGTAAATAATGGTTCCTTATGGCAGGCGGCGCATTTGAGCTGAAATACCTTATACCCTGCCTCTTCTTCCGGTGAAAAGGCCGCCCCTCCTACTTTATTGACTACGCTATCATATTTGGAATTGCCGGACACCATGGTGGCTACGAATTGCGTAATGGCCCGGAACATGCGCTGGCTCGTTATTTCCTCTGTACCGAATGCTGCCAGGAACATTTTGCGGTAATGGGGATCGCCCTGCATTTTCTTCAGCAGGTCCTTCAGGTCCACTCCCATTTCATTGGGGTCCGTGAGCGGGGTAAGCGGTTGTATTTCCAGGTTATTCACCCCGCCGTCCCACATAAACTCTTTCATGAAGATCATATTGAAAATCACGGGTACCGTCCTCGTGCCCTGGCGGCCCAGTACGCCATGGCTGAGCGGATGGTCGAAGTGCCCGAAGCCGGCAAACTGCTGGTGGCAGAAGCCGCAGGAAACCGTGCTATCCGCCGACAGGCGGAAATCGTAAAACAGGTACCTGCCCAGGGCAATGCCTTCTTTGGTGAGGGGGTTTTGGGAGAAGTCGTAGACCGGTTGCGGAAAGCCCGCAGGGAGTTGCAGCGTCACCGGCTGGGGTGGCGGAGTGGTACCGGTGTTGCCGGCGCCGTCCTTTTTACAGGCGTGCGCCAGGAGTATGACCAGTCCTATCAGTCCTGCGATGTATGTTATTTTCCGATTCATAGGGATGTATGTAGCCAGTTAGTTGGCTACCGTCGTAACGGTGAACATCTGCTGGTAGTTTGCGGCAATTTTCAGCGCGTCGGGCCCGGCGGCCATTACAATGCTGGTGGCGGCAAAGCTGATGACGTTGGGCGTATTCAGCCATTTGGCGGCATCTGCCCGGAAGCTGACTTTCGGTTGCGCCCCTGCGGCTACGGTTACGTTCGCGGGAAGATCCAGCGTGACGGTTTTCAGGGCGTTGTACGGCGCTTTGAAACCGCCTACGTGCAGCTGGAATTCTTTCAGGGCGGTGGTGGCCGCCGGGGATGTTCCTTCCAGCTTGGCCATGATATACCCGCTGTTCCAGGTCCAGAACATGCCGTTTTCAGGGGCTAACGCGCCCGCCTGCACGCCGCTGACATTGCGGGCACTATCCACCCCGATCAGCCATTTAATGGCCTTATATCGCCCCGCAGGCACACTGTCGAGCAGGAGGGTTTTGGTGGAATCCACCGCATCGTCTACCAGGAAATATCGTTGAGGCAGGGTCGTTATATGGCCCGCTGTATCTACCAGCTGGAAATTACTGAGATAGTAAAGGAACCTGGTGATGGTGTAGGTTTCCCCCGCGGCATTGGTATAAACGCCTGTATTCCTTTGCAGGGGCGCGTTGCCTGCATAATTGCTGAAGCGGAGTTGCAGGGTAGCGTAAGTGGTGGGGGGTACTATCGTTTGGTTGTTCTCTGATTTTGAGCAGGCCGCCAGCAGGAGGATGCTGCTACAACTCAGGATAGTAAACGTTCGGGAACTAAAAATCCGCAAAATCATGGTGTTCCTTTTTGTTGTCAGGAAGGTACGATGATTTTGCGGATTTCGGGTATAAAATTAACTAGGCGTGGGCCTGGTCGAGCTTATAGCCTTTGGCGCCAAACCATACCACTACTGCGAAGCAGATCAGCGGTACGATATAGGCCATCTGGATGTTGGAAGCGTCAGAGATGACACCCATCAATGGCGGGCAAACTGCGCCGCCTACAATAGACATTACCAGTAATGAAGAGCCGAACTTCGTATCTCCCCCTAAACCTCTTAACCCCAGTGAGAAGATGGTTGGGAACATGATAGACATAAAGAACGGTATGGCCAGTACCGCGCCGATGGCGATGGTTCCTTTGGTGGTCATAGCCAGTAATACCAGCCCTACGTTAATAGCGCCGTAGATGGTGAGCAGGACCTGCGGTTTCACCTTGCTCATGAGGAAAGTACCGAAGAAGCGGCCTACCATGAAGCCGAGGCCGGCTACCCAGCCCAGGAGGTTGGCGGCTTCCTTTTCAGGGATGCCTGCGGAGAATTTCGCAAAGCGGATAAAGAACGCGTTTACGCCCACCTGCGCGCCGATGTAGAAGAACTGCGTTACTACGGCGGCGATCAGGTGTTTATGACGGAAGATGGAACCTTTGGAACCGGTGGTATCCGCCTGTTGGTCTTCCACTTCCTGCACTTCCGGCATTTTGGTCATGAAAAACAGGGCCGCGATCAGCAGCACCACCAGACCGATGATCAGGTATGGCATTTTTACGGTAGCCGCTTCGCTGTGCAGGTATGCCTGCAGCTGGTCCTGCGTCATGGCGGCCAGTTCCTCTTTGGAGTGTTCCGTACCGGAGAGGATGAACCTTGCGCCGAGGATAGGGCCTACTACGGCGCCTACCCCGTTGAAGGACTGGGCCAGGTTGAGGCGAACGGTGGCGGTTTCCGGCTTACCGAGGATGGTCACATACGGGTTGGCCGCAGTTTCCAGGAAGGTGAGGCCGGAGGCGATGATGAACAACGCCGCCAGGAAGGCCAGGTATTGCCCGCTGTTAGCCGCAGGAATGAACAGGAATGCGCCGGCGGCATACATCAGCAGGCCGAAGATGATCCCTGCCTTATAGCCGAATTTGCGCATCACTGCTCCCGCCGGCAGCGCCATCAGGAAATAGGCGGCGAATACGGCCGAATCGATGAAAGACGATTGCAGGTCCGTCAGCTGACAGGCCTTTTTCAGGTGCGGGATCAGTACGGGGCTGAGGTTGTGGATCAGCGCCCATAAAAAGAATAGACTTGTTACCAGTATAAAAGGGAACAGGTAGTGCTGTTTTTTCCCTCCAGCGGGTGCTGTACTGGCATAGGTGGAATTACTTACTGCGCCTCCGGCCATAACGAGTTTTTGTGATCAGGTGAATATTTGTATTGTATCAGTGAAATTTCCTAGCTGATGGATCTGTCGAGGTGGGTATAACCTCCGTCTACATAAAGAATTTGTCCGGTCGTATGGGACGATCTTCCGGAGAGCAGGAACACGGTGGTGTTAGCGATTTCTTCGGAGGTGGTCATCCTGGTTTCAAATGGTATTTTAGCGGTAATAGCCGCCAGTTTTTCTTTTGGATTAGGGAGAGAATTAATCCAGGTTTCGTACAATGGCGTCCACACTTCAGCAGGGATCACGGTATTCACCCGGATGGAGTAAGGCAGCAGTTCTACGGCCCATTCACGGGTAAGGGCATTGATTGCGCCTTTGGATGCCGCGTAGCCGGAGGTGTTTCCCTGGCCGGTGGTGGCAACTTTGGAACCGATGTTCACAATGTTTCCTTTAGTGGCTTTCAGGTAAGGCAGCGCGTAGTGGGCCAGGTTGTAGTAGTGCGAGAGGTTGTTTTGCAGGGATTGCATAAAGCGTTCCGGGCTGCCGCTTTCGAGCCCTACTCCATCGTTGGCGCCGGCATTGTTCACCAGTCCGTCGATTTTCCCATAGGCGGCAACGGTAGCGTCGATTACTTTTTTACAATCTTCCACTTTGCCCAGTTCGGCCTGTACCGCCAGGGCTTTTCCGCCTGCTGCCATGATTGCGTTAGCAGTTTTCTCGTTATCAGCAGCATTGCGGCCGGCAATAACGGCGATGCCGCCTTCCTGCGCTATAATACGGCTGATAGCTTCTCCAATTCCTTTGGCTCCGCCTGTAACGATAATCACTTTATCCTGTAATCCTAAATCCATTGTAATCAATAATTATAAATGATAGAATGCGATGGCGTTGCCACCCATTATTTTTTGTTGTTCAGCAGGGCTAAGGCTGCTGATAAAGTTGGTGACGATCTCTTTCACCTCTCCGTATTCCGCTGCCAGCAGGCATACAGGCCAGTCGGACCCGAACAGCAGCCGATCGCAGCCGAACGCATCCAGCACTACTTCCAGGAAAGGCCGGAAGTGGCCGGGTTGCCAGTTTTCCCAATCCGCTTCGGTAACCAATCCGCTTACCTTGCAGTACACGTTTGGCGAGGATGCGATGGCCCGCATCTGCGCCGCCCATATCTCCAGCTCGCCTGATTTAAAATCCGGTTTGGCCATATGATCGATCACGAGGCGTTGGCGGGGGAATTTTTTAACGAATTCCACCACGGCAGGTAACTGTTTCGGATATACGAGAATGTCGTACGTAAAATCATATTGTGCAAGGGCCAGTATCCCATGGCAAAAATCTTCCCTCAGCAGGAACATGGGATCTGGTTCCCCCTGTACAATATGACGAAATCCTTTGAGGAGCGGGAACTGTGCGTAGTGCGCCAGTTGCTCCTGTATGTCCGGGGAGCGGAGGTCCGTCCAGCCTACCACTCCTTTAATGAAGTCATGTTTTTGGGCGAGGTCCAGCAGGAAAGCGGTTTCCTTTTCGGACTGGTCCGCCTGTACGGCCACGCAGCCATCCACACCATGCGCCTGCAACACGGGTTGCAGGTGTTCCGGGAAGAAGTCTTTCCGGATCACTTCCATGGTATCATCTATCCATGCGTCCTTTACGGGATCATATTTCCAGAAATGCTGGTGTGCATCAATGATCATAACGTTTATTTACGGTAAACGCCACGCAGCGCCCTGTTACAGGCATTGCGCGGCGTCTGGTATCTTATAAGGAAAATATTCTGTCCATCAACACCCACTTCTCTCCCGGTTTAGCAACGGGAATGGCCTGCTGGTATTTCCACATCAGCTGTTCCCATTCCTGTACCTTGGGATTAGCGGCATCCATGGCGCCTTTACGCTCAAAGGTAAAAGCGGCGCCGGTTTCCATGATCATGAACAGGCGGTTGCCTGCACGGTAGATTTCCATGCTGGTGATACCGCTGTCGGTGATACTTTTTTTAATTTCCGGCCAAACGTCGCGGTGATAAGCTTCGTATTCGCTGATCAGCTGCGGATCGTTTACCAGGTCGAGTGCAAGACAATACCTCATATGGCTTATTTGTAAGCTACCGCTGTTTGTTTGGAAGTACCCAGGCCATCGATACCCAGTTCGATGACATCGCCCGGTTTGATATATACCTGCGGGTTCATACCCAGGCCAACGCCGGCAGGGGTGCCTGTGGAGATCACATCTCCCGGCAGCAGGGTCATAAACTGGCTCAGGTAGGAAACCAGGAATGGCAGTTTGAAGATGAGGTTGGCGGTGGTGCCGTCCTGCATGGTTTTACCGTTTACGGTGAGCCAGAGGCGCAGGTTGTTTACATCCGCAATTTCATCTTTGGTGGCGAGCCATGGGCCCAGTGGCGCAAAGGTATCGTTGCTTTTACCTTTTACCCACTGGCCGCCTCTTTCCAGTTGGAAAGCGCGTTCGCTATAATCGTTGTGGAGGCAATAGCCGGCTACATAATCCATGGCGTCTTTTTCGTCCACATAGCTGGCTTTTTTACCGATAACAACGGCCAGTTCCACTTCCCAGTCGGTTTTTTCGCTGTTGCGCGGAATGATCAGGTCGTCGTTAGGGCCTACCAGGGAAGAAGTGCTCTTAAAGAAAACGATTGGTTCGGCAGGGATCTGCGCGTTCGTTTCCTTAGCGTGGTCGGCATAGTTCAAACCAATGCACACGATTTTTGAAGGGCGCTGTACGGCAGGTCCGAGGCGGGCGCCGGCGGGTACCTGCAGGCAGCTGGCGCTATTGGCAGCCCACCATGCGGCGAGGCGGTTAAGGCCATCCGTTTCAAAAAATTTCTCTCCATAATCTTCTCCAAATGCACTTACATCAAACATGCCGGCATCTGTTACAACACCTGGCTTTTCTGCACCTGGTAAACCAAACCTGATAAGTTTCATTACGCTGTTTTTATTGTTTTGCTATTATTTTATTTCTTTCAGATGTTCCACCTGCAGGCGGCCATCTTCTACCTTCAGGTCCATGACTGCGTCCAGCTTACCGTCCTTTTCCATGGAGAAGTACACGTGATCAGGCGTTGCAGTTTTCTGAATGGTAGGTTTATAACCCTGTGGAACAGGCATGGTCATGGTTTTATTCACACCGGCAAATTCCACGTAGAGCACCACGTTGTCAGGACTGGTGCCTGGTTTGATATCCACGATGAAGTCCTCGATGATTTTACCTGACTGGATATTTTTCCTGTAGCTGGTAACGGTTTCGCCGGAGGCGGCTACCTTACCGAGGCCCTGTACATTTTCCATGTAGAGCCAAACCGGTTTAGGCGGTACCGTAGCCCAGAAGATTTTCAGCGCACCGTTGCTGCTGTCGACGCTGGCATGGTAGTAACGCGGGGCGCGGTTGGGCTTCACTACGCCGATGTAGGCGCTGTTGGGCTTATCCCACGCTACGCGGATCACATCCTCATCGCTGCCTTCCTGGAGGATGGCCTGTTCAAAGGTCTTTTCCTTTTCCTGGCCGTTGATGGAGAATTTGATCACCACGTGGGCCGTATCTTTCGTTCTGTCTTTCAGTACTACTTCTACTTTACCGGCGGCGGTGGCAGGCGTCATAGGTACGGAGTCCGATTGCTGCGCGGCGCCTTTTCCGGATTGCTGTGCGTTATTACAGGCGGCAGTAAAACCTAAAGCGGCTATCGCCAGGTAAACGGGAATTCTTTTCATGTATATCTATAGTTTGTGATGGATAAATATAGGCAATCAACCTAAAGTTACACCCATCACATTAGATTTTTTAGTTATTCAGGCGAATAAATCCACCGTCGATCGGGTAATCGCAGCCTGTGATAAACCCGGCTTCGTCTGAACAGAGGTAGAGGGCCAGGTTGCCCACTTCCGCAGGTTTGGCCATGCGGCCGATCGGCTGGGTTTTGCTTAGTTTTTCGAACATTTCCGCTTCTCTGCCCGGGTAGTTTTTGGCGATGAAACCGTCTACGAAAGGCGTGTGTACCCTTGCAGGCGATACGCAGTTGCAGCGGATGTTATCGGCCAGGTAATCTTTTGCAACGGATAAGGTCATGGTGAGTACCGCGCCTTTACTCATGGAATAGGCAAACCTGTCCGGAATACCCACGCTGGAAGCGATGGAAGCGATATTGAGGATCACGCCGCCGCCCTGTTTTTTCATCTGGCCTATCACTGCGTACATGCAGTTGTAAGTGCCTTTCACGTTTACCTGGTACACGCGGTCAAAATCCTGTTCTGCGGTAGTATCCAGCTTGCCTACGTGGGCAATGCCGGCGCAGTTAACGAGGATATCCAGCTTACCGGCAGATTCGATAATTTTATTCATCACGGCAATCACCGCGGCCTGGTCGGCCACGTTGCAGGCATGCACCTGCGCTTTGCCTCCACCGGCAATAATTTCAGCGGCAGTGCCTTTACCGCCTTCTTCGTTCAATTCCAGGATATGCACTGCTGCACCCTGCGCGCCAAAACTTTTTGCTATCGCCTGTCCTATTCCGCTACCACCACCGGTGATAACTGCCACTTTATTATCTAATCTGAACAGCTCCATTTTTTATAGAATTTAAGGGTTCTAAAATACCTATTATAGCCACTGAATTGCAATTGTATTTTCACTGTATTTTGTACTTTCTTGCCTAATTTTCACAATTTTCAGTAATTTTTGAGGCAATTAAGTGAATTTATGACAAATAGACGGCTGAAGACGACCTTATTATTTTTGCTGGCTGGCAGCGCTTTTACCCCGCTGCGGGCCCAACAGATACCTCTCAACAAATACGGCCTGGCCGTCCTGCAGGATAAAAAACAATACGAACAACTGGTCAGAAAAGACAGTGCGCAACAACTGGTAGACCTGGAAAAATATATCCCCGGCATCCGCAAGGATGTGCGCTATGCTACTACGAATAATTTTACGCATCAGCGATTATACAGCTCCACTGCCATTTACCTCCGCAGGCCTGCGGCAGATAAGCTTAAACAGGTACAGGCCCTGCTTAACAAAAAGGGATACGGCCTGCTGATCTATGATGCGTACCGGCCGTACCGCTGTACGGAGCTGATGTTTAAGATTGTGCCGAACGACCTGTACGCCGCTGATCCGAAGAAAGGCTCCGGGCATAACCGCGGCGTGGCGGTGGATTTGAGCATGGTGGACCTGAAGACAGGCAAGCCGGTGGCCATGCCTACGGACTTTGACGATTTCACGCAAAAAGCGCATGAAAACTACCAGCCGGCGGACCCGAAGGTTGCGGCCAATCGCAAGCTATTGCGGGACACGATGAAACAACTGGGATTTAAAGGGAGCCGCACGGAGTGGTGGCATTATTATCTCCCGGATTATAAGAAATACCCCCTGATGGATATTGTGTTTTAAGGGATGCAATTGCCGGCAAGGCCTGCCCTCCGGGGGCACGGGTGAAAACAGCCAGGGTGGCAATGTCAGGCAGCCTCCATGCGTAAATCGTAGCGGATACGGGCAGTTGCTGCACCGGGGCGGTAAATTTTCACCCCCTTATTTTTATTATACGCCAATGAACCGGATGGCTGTTTCCTGTATGTTAAGGCAACGTCTTTTAGCGGTATTTAACCTGCACCTGCCGGGAAGCCACCATATCCACATCATCCCACACTTCCTCCACCCAGGAGGAGCGTAACCCGTTTGACTGGTACTGCACGTCCATCACGAAGGTTTCCAGCGGCATGGCGTTTCCTTCCTGGTTAAACCAGGTGTTGACCACATTGCCTCCGGAGAGGTAATATCTCCGGCTCCTGTCTACCAAACCCAGTATGCGTAAGGCTTTGTAGTAACCGGGTTTGTTATCATACTGGTAGAGATAGGTTTTGAAATATGCCGGCACGGTATCGGTCACATAGGCTTCATCCACCGCCACGAGGTTTTGCTGCGACCATTCCAGGAATTCCACGGTGGGCCGGCTGCTGAAATGATAAATGGCGATGATGCGGCGCTGGTTATCGTACACGAGGGAATCGTATTCATTTTTGCGGATCAGGTCCCGGTCAATTTCCACCAGGTCCCCGGCGTCATTGTAGCGGAGGTAAACGGGCGTGTTGCCGTAATGGATGGTAACGGGCCTGTTATTCGTATAGTCGATACTGATAGATTCCTGCAACTTCCAGCCGGCGCTGGTAGCGGGTACTTCAGTGATGATTTTAGCGGCATTAAGGTTTCTGTCGTACTCGATGGTCGTCCTTCTGTCCTGCTCATCGATCACGGCAGGCAGGGAGGGTACATTGACGTCAGCTTTCAGCTCCGGGCGGGTACAGGCGGCGCTACAGGTCAGCAACAGGATGTACAGGTATCTGGATGGATGCATTACTACTACAGGTTAATCCCGGGAAGATACAAAAAAAATTGGCCGCTGATGCACTAAATCAGCGGCCGGGAAATTCAAACGTAAATCAATCGTTATGAATACTAGTAGATTTTATTCAATGCATCTACATAGGCATGTACAGAAGCGTTGACGATGTCGGTAGAGTAGCCGAAGCCGTAGTAGGACTGCCCGTTGTATTTCACGCGCATGTTCACTTTGCTCACATCTTCGCTACCGCCGTGCATGGCCTGGATGCTGAATTCGTCCAGGTCGATATCATCCTTGATGATTTCATGAATGGCGTTGATGGTAGCGTTAACAGGGCCGTTTCCTGCGGCGCTGGCTTCTTTTTCCTCGCCGTTGACCAGGAGTTTTACGGTAGCCATCGGGCGCAGCGGATCACCGCATACTACCTGCAGCAGCGTTACTTTAATCCCTTTATCGTCGTCATAGACTTTACTATCGCCATCGCCCATCAGTTGCAGCAGGTCCGCATCGGAAACATCCTTTTTACTGTCGGCCATTACGAGGAAGCGTTCGTACACTTCGTCGAGGTTGATTTTATCCAGTTTATAACCCAGGCGTTCCAGGTGGTGTTTCAGTGCGTGGCGGCCGCTACGCGCGGTGAGGATGATAGAGTTGGAATTGATACCTACATCTTCCGGGTTGAGGATCTCGTAGTTTTCGCGGTGCTTCAGGATACCATCCTGGTGGATGCCGGAGCTGTGCGCGAAAGCGTTGCGGCCTACGATCGCCTTGTTTGGCTGAACAGGCATGCGCATCATGGATGACACCATGTTACTGATCTCGTAGATGCCTTTAGAGTTAATGTTGGTATGATATCCCAGCGTATGGTGTGTTTTCAAAATCATGGCCACTTCTTCGAGGGAAGTGTTACCGGCACGTTCTCCGATACCGTTGATGGTACATTCCACCTGGCGGGCGCCGTTCTGGATACCGGCAATGGTGTTGGCGGTAGCGAGGCCGAGGTCGTTGTGGCAGTGTACGGAGATAATCGCCTTATCGATATTGGGCACATTATCTACCAGGTATTTGATCTTGGCGCCGTACTGATCCGGCAGGCAATAGCCGTTGGTATCCGGGATGTTGACGGTGGTAGCGCCTGCGGCGATTACTGCTTCGATCATGCGGGCGAGGTATTCGTTATCCGCGCGGCCGGCGTCTTCGGCGTAGAATTCCACATCATCGGTAAACTTGCGGGCGTAGGCCACTGCTTTCACGGCACGTTCGAGAATTTCTTCGCGGGTGCTGTTGAATTTATACTTGATGTGCATATCCGAGGAACCGATACCGGTGTGGATACGGCCGCGTTTAGCGAAGCGGAGGGCTTCTGCGGCGGCGTCGATATCCTTGGTATTGGCGCGGGTGAGCGCGCAGATTACCGGTTCAGTAATGGCTTTGGAGATCTCTACCACACTCTGGAAATCGCCGGGGCTGGAGATGGGGAAACCAGCCTCGATGATGTCTACGCCGAGTGCTTCCAGTTTCTTTGCGACCTCGATTTTTTCTACGGTTGTCAGCTGACAGCCTGGTACCTGTTCACCATCGCGCAGGGTGGTATCAAAGACAAATACACGGTTATTATCCATGATAGTGTAACTATTTTCGGTTTAGTAAGATTAGTTCAGGTTCTCCAGTACTTTCGCACCCATGGCGTCAGTACCCATGATAAAGTCGTTATCAGTATGTTTATTGGCGATATCCATTGTCCGGTAGCCCTGGCGCAGTGTGGCTTCCACGGCTTTGATAACGCGTTGTGATTCCGTTTTCAGGCCGAAGGAAATATCCAGCATGAGCGCGGCGGAAAGGATGGATGCCAGCGGGTTGGCAATACCTTTACCGGCGATATCGTGCGCGGAGCCGTGGATAGGCTCATAGAAGCCTACTTTATCCCCCACGGACGCAGAGGCGAGCATACCCATGGAGCCGGCGATCTGAGAGGCTTCGTCGGTAAGGATATCCCCGAAGAGGTTACCTGTCAGCACCACGTCAAAGCGTTTCGGGTCTTTGATGAGCTGCATGGCTGCGTTATCGATAAACATATGTTCCGTTTCCACATCCGGGTAATCTTTGGCCACTTCCTGTACCACTTCTCTCCAAAGGCGGCTGGCTTCCAGCACGTTTGCTTTATCTACGGAGCAGAGTTTTTTGCGGCGGGTGCGCGCGGCTTCGTAGGCTTTGCGGGCGATGCGTTCCACTTCGTAGCGGTGGTAGATCATCAGGTCGGACGCGGTGTTACGGTCTTCCGTTCTTTTCTTTTCCCCGAAGTACACATCCCCCGTCAGTTCGCGGAAGAAGAGGATATCCGCTCCGCGAAGGATTTCCGGCTTGATGCTGGAAGCTTCCAGCAGTTCGTCGAATAATTTGATCGGGCGAAGGTTGGCATAGAGGCCAAGTTCCTTGCGGATCTTGAGCAAACCTTGTTCCGGCCGTACTTTGAGGGTAGGGTCGTTGTCATATTTTGCGTGACCGATAGCGCCGAAGAGGATGGCATCACTGTTTTTAGCTTTGTCCAGCGTACTATCTGGCAGCGGCTCGCCGGTAGCCTCGATGGCTACGTGGCCCATGATTCCTTCGTCGAAATGAAAAGTATGGTTGTAATTTTTGGCAATGGTAGCCAGTACTTTTTGTCCCCAGGCTGTTACTTCCTGTCCAATGCCGTCACCCGGTATAACTAATATTTTTTTATCAACGCCCATGTAGAGTGTACTTTATTTGAATTTATTCGGTGTATTAAAAGTTGAAAGGTCTGGACTGCTCGTATTTTTCGATGTCGCTGCGTAAGCTGAGCAGGTAGTCGATATCATCGTAGCCATTGAGGAGGCAGGTTTTCTTATACGGGTTGATATCGAAATTTTCCTGTTCGCCGGTAGCTTTGATTTTGATGAACTGGTTTTCGAGGTCTACTTCCAGTTCGGTTTTCGGATCCTTTTCGATCGCGGTGAAGATCTTATCCAGGAAGCCTTCGCTGACGGTGATCGGCAGGATGAAGTTGTTCAGTGCATTGTTTTTGAAGATATCTGCAAAGAAGGAGCTCACCACTACTTTGAAGCCATAGTCGGCGATGGCCCAGGCGGCGTGTTCGCGGGAGGAGCCGCAGCCGAAGTTTTTGCCGGCAACCAGGATTTTCCCGGAGTAGATGGGATTGTTGAGAACGAAATCTGCTTTAGGCGTGTTATCCGCTTCGTAGCGCCAGTCGCGGAAGAGGTTTTCGCCGAAGCCTTCCCTGGTAGTCGCTTTCAGGAAGCGCGCCGGGATGATCTGGTCTGTATCAATATTTTCGATCGGTACTGGTACCGCGGTAGAAACTAAGTGTTGAAATATCTTGCTCATTATAATTATTTTTTGACGGCAGCCACTCTCAGTCGGACGTAGTCTGCATATAAATTACCTTCCCTGGTTAATGCGGGCGCCAGTTGTTCCTGTACTTCCTTCAGTATGGCGGATCTGATATGAGCGGGCACCCCGGTGAAGAAGTGGTCGCCAAACATTTCCAGCCAGGTGATGATACCGCGTTCAGGGTTACTGAGTTTGGTAGGCCTTTCGAAGTACTGTACTTTTTCAACGGTGAAGCCGGCTTTTTCCAGGAGGGTGGTGTATTCCGCCGGAGAAGGGAAGTACCAGAAAGGCTGGTAGGCGTATCCTTTTTCCTGCATGACGTATTCCAGTTCCCGGAGGATGCTTTCCACGTTTCCTTTACCGCCCATTTCGATGACGAGCCGTCCGCCTTTTTTGAGGTGGGTGTACATCCGTTCGATGGCTTTTTCCTTTTCGCGTACCCAGTGGAGGGTGGCGTTGGAAAAGATGGCATCGAATTGCAGGGGCAGGGAAAACCTGGTGGCGTCGGCTACTCTGAAGCTGATTTCCGGAAAGTGTTTTTTAGCGCTTTCGATCATGCTGGCAGAGGCGTCGATACCGATAACATGCGCGCCTGATTCGGCGATACGGGCGGTGAGTTCACCGGTGCCGCATCCGAGGTCGAGGATTTCTTCGCCTGGTTGTGGTTGCAGCCAGTCTACGAGGCTGTCGCCATATTCAAAAACGAAGGCATGTTCTTCTTTATATAAGTCAGCATTCCACTGGTTCATAGTCATAACGTTTAGCCGTGGCGGTGATTTACACCAATTCTCTTACATCTGTTACGCGGCCGGTGATAGCGGCGGCGGCGGCGGTCAGCGGGCTGGCCAGGAAGGTGCGGGCGTTTGGACCCTGGCGGCCTTCGAAGTTGCGGTTGGAAGTAGAGATACAGTACATGCCGGCAGGTACTTTATCTTCGTTCATACCGAGGCAGGCGGAGCATCCGGGTTCGCGGAGCTGGAAGCCGGCGGCGGTGAGTACTTTATCCAATCCTTCGGCGATGGCCTGGGCTTCTACCTGTTTGGAGCCTGGCACGATCCATACCACTACGTCTTTTGCTTTTTGTTTTCCTTTTACGAAGTCGGCCACGAGGCGGAGGTCTTCGATGCGGGAGTTGGTGCAGCTGCCGATGAATACGTAGTCGATTTTTTTGCCGAGCAGCGGTGCGCCTGGCTGCAGGTCCATATAGTCGAGCGACTTCCTGAAGGAAGGCACTTCTTTTTCGTCAATCTGGTCCAGGGACGGGATTTGCTGGGTGATGCCCATGCCCATGCCCGGGTTGGTACCGTAGGTGATTTGCGGTTCGATGTCGGCGGCGTCGAAGGTGAGCACCTGGTCGAACTGCGCGTCCGCATCGGAATACAGGGTTTTCCAGTATTCGAGGGCTTTATCCCAGTCGGCCCCTTTAGGAGCGAACTCGCGGCCTTTGATATAATCGAAGGTCACCTGGTCCGGGGCGATCATACCGCCGCGGGCGCCCATTTCGATGCTCATGTTGCAGATAGTCATCCGGGCTTCCATGCTGAGGTTACGGATGGCCTCGCCGGCGTATTCCACGAAGTAGCCGGTAGCGCCGGAAGCGGAGATTTTCGAAATGATGTACAGGATGATATCTTTAGAGAGAACGCCGCTTTTGAGGACGCCGTTCACCTCAATTTTCATACGTTTAGGTTTGTACTGGAGGATACACTGGGTAGCGAGTACCTGTTCTACCTCGGAAGTACCGATACCGAAGGCGATGGCTCCGAAGGCGCCATGGGTGGAGGTGTGGCTGTCGCCGCAGACGATGGTCATACCCGGCAGGGTGATACCCAGTTCAGGGCCGATCACGTGTACGATACCCTGGTAGGGGTGGCCGAGGCCATAGAGTTCCACGCCGAATTCGGCGGTGTTTTTAGTGAGCATTTCTACCTGCATGCGGCTCAATGCTTCTTTGATCGGGAGGTGCTGATCCATCGTTGGCACGTTATGATCGGCAGTGGCTCTTGTTTTGGCGGGACGAAAAACAGGGATCCCGCGCTTGCGCAGGCCGTCGAATGCCTGCGGGCTGGTTACTTCGTGGATAAAGTGCGTGTTGATATACACGGCATCCGGGTGGCCCGGTTTGCTCATCACGATGTGGCTGTCCCAGATTTTGTCAAATAACGTTTTTCCCATCCTTGTTGCTTCCTTTTTAAATTGTTTATACCTTCAAATCTAATGGACGATATTTATTTGCCATATCGCTAAATTTGTATTAATTACAACCTATAAACGCGATTGAATAACATCAAATAGTTGTTTTTCAATCATTTATAAGATTTTATTAACGATGCCCAACAGTCAAAGTGATGCTTTATTCATATTAATAAAAACGCTAACGAAAGCTGAAAAAAGGAGTTTTCAGCTGGCATTTAATAAGAATAACACGAAGGAAGATGTACTTTTCATCCAGTTGTTCAACACGCTGGACAAGATGAAGGAATATGATGAGGAGCAGATACTGAGGAAGGTTCCCGACCTGAAGAAGCAGCAGTTATCGAATGTAAAGGCTCATCTGTACAAGCATTTACTGACCAGTTTACGCCAGCTTTACAAGCAGAAGGACGCGGTGATTGACCTCCGCGAGCAGCTGGACTATGCCCGTGTGTTGTACAATAAAGGCTTATATAACCAGAGTTTAAAGGTGCTGGCAAAGGCCAAGACGATGGCTTTTGAGCAGGAGGAGGTGATGCTGGCGTATGAGATTGTGGAGTTTGAGAAGCTGATTGAGTCACGGCATATTACCCGCAGCCTGGAAAACCGTGCTGAGGCGTTGAGTGCGGAATCGAAGCAGATCCAGCACCAGATTACGAATATCAGCATGTTGTCGACGTTGTCCTTACGGATGTATGGCCTGTATTTAAAGCTGGGGCATGCGCGCAATGAGCGGGACGCGGAGATGGTGAAATCGTTTTTCGAGAGCCAGTTGCCGCCCCGGGGCCTGGCGGAAATGAGTTTTTACGAGAAGGTGTATATGTACCAGGCGAGCTGCTGGTATTATTACATCCTGCAGGATTTTGTGATGTACTACCGGTACACGCAGAAGTGGGTGGACCTGTTTAAGCAGTATCCATCGTTGCAGCAGACGGACATGGACCTTTACATCAAGGCCCAGCATAATTTGCTGACGGCGCATTTTTATACTTCCAATTTTGAGAAGTTCAAGACGGCCTTGTGCGAGCTGGAGCAGTTCATTGCTGCGAACGGGGAGGATTTTCATGAGAACACACGCACATCCGCTTTTGTGTACCTCTACACGGCGAAGATCAACCGGTACTTCCTGGAAGGCACGTTCACGCAGGGTTTGGCGATGGTGCCGGAGCTGGAAACGGAGATCGGGAATCATTCGCTGAAGATAGATCAGCACCGGGTGCTGGTGTTTTATTACAAGATTGCCTGTTTGTATTTTGGTAGCGGGGATAACAGCAAGGCGATTGTGTACCTGAATAAGATTATCAATTTAAAGATAGGCAACCTGCGGGCGGACATACAATGTTTTGCGCGCATCCTGCATCTGATTGCGCATTACGAACTGGAGAACTACAGTTTGGTAGAATACCTGATCAAATCCGTGTATCACTTTATTTCCAAGCATAAGGATTTGGGGTTGGTGATGGAAGAGATTATGAAGTTTTTGCGTAAGTATATTTATGCGAATCCGAAGGAGCTGCGCAGTGCGTTCACTGACCTGAAGGACAGGCTGGAAGTGATTTCGCAGGATCCGTATGAGCGGCGTTCGTTCCTGTACCTGGATATTATTTCGTGGCTGGAGAGTAAGATAGAGGGGATACCGGTGCAGGATGTGATACAGCGGAAGTTTTTGAATAAGGAGAAAAGAATTTAAGTAAGGAAACGGCCATCGGAGATGGTCGTTTTTTTTGGGCGGCGTTGCTAAGGAAATTGGGATTATTGTTTTAAGAATAGTAAAATCAATTTGATAGAGTTGGCCATGGCAAAGGGTTACAGATAAAAAAAATTCTGCTAATTTTTTTGGCAAATACAAATCAATGCGCTAATTTAGTTGTGTTCATAAAGTACGCATCTTTTCAGATGCAAAATTTTTAAGCGAAATAAATGCCTGGATGACGTCTAACGTCCAGGCTTTTTCTCCCCCTCCCTAATAAAATTTCATTTTCCATGCCGTTGCAGGATTGAAAAGTAGACAGCAGGTGATTGCATTTTAGACGGTGCAGTGATTTGTAGCGGTTGTTGCTCCGGAAGGTTACTTCGCGGGGGCAACCGCGTGTGTGGAGAATCGCGGGAAATTTATTTTTTTGGGGGAAAGATTTACTGCCGCAAGGAAAGTGGAATCGGCAATAGGATATTCCGGCCGGTGAAAATGCCATTGGCGGAAGTGTTTCCTTATGGGAGGTGGTATAATAGGTTGCAAGGGAAAAGCGCATCGAATATGCATTATTTAACCGGGTGGAAAGGCTTTTCACTCGCTCTCCAGCCAGGGTTCATACGCCCAAAATTTCCTGAAAAATATTCCCGCAGCCAACACATGCAACCCCAATATCGCCCACCAGGTAACATCTCCCAGGATCATAAACAACATCACAAAACTTATCACCAGTATCCAACGCAAATGCACCTCCGCATTCATCCGCGGGAAATACAGCAATACGCGAAACAGGATCAGCATGGAAATACCTGTTACAATGCATGTAAACAACGGGAACAAAGTAAATTGCCCGGCCGACTGGAAAAACAGCATGATCGCTTCCGGCGCGAGCATCAGCGCATATATCCCCACCACCCGGCTGTAATGCCGCCAGGTGCTCATCGGCAGGTTCTGCATAAACGGAAGATATATTTCATCGAACGCGCGGTGATGGATCATTAGCTGGGTATGTAACAACACGCTTACGATCATGCCTAACTGCAACGCACGCACGTCGTAAAAATCGCTTTGCCCCATGAGGAAGAAGGTAAGCCATAATACAGCGGCCGACCATATTTTGGTCGTGAATATTTTGCGTGGAAAAGCGGTGAATAGTTCGTAATAAAAATACAGTACCGGCGGTTTGATGAACAACTTATTCAGCCAGCGGGAAAACCTGGTAGCAAAGAAAAATACATCCGGCTGCCAGAGTTTTTTTTCGTATAACCACACCGGCCAGATGCACATGGCCATATTAAATACCAGGATAATTGCCGCGGGTACAAAATACTGCTTACATATGCCTAATACAGCGGCGATACCGCCATAGATAAACACCGGTAAATACATCCTGAAATGGAGTCGCCACCAAAGCGTTTTACGCTCGCGGGCAACCATGCAGGTCATTGTATCATACAAAAAACTATACTGCGGCAATTGCAGTGTTTTTATTACAAACCCGATGCATTTGAAATTATACAATAGCCACAGCACCAATACAAGCGTGAGGAAACTATTTCCTGTTAAAAACCCTTCCATTAACCCCATGTGATAATACAACAGGTTAGATGCATTCACCATGCCAAACAGGAAATAGAAAAGTATGAGGAAGAAACCTATGTTTTCCACAAAAAACCTGCGTACAAAAATCCGGTTGAAGACGCCCATGCTAGTTCAGAATAAGATTTTTATTTTCGATAGTGAGCGTTCCGGCAATGGAAAGCCTTCCGCTATCCAAAGGCTGATGGGAAGTAATGATGAAACTCACCCCTTCCGCATGCACCTCCCTGATGAAGTCATACAACTGCGCGACCGTTTTGGCATCGATGGTGATCAGCGGCTCATCCAGCAGAATGACGGCTGGTTTTCCCACAAAGGCCAGCAGCAGGCTCAATTTCTTCAGCATCCCGCTGGAATAGCTGCTTACGGGGTTATTCACAAAGTTATCCACACCCATTTTGGCGGACATCTCCAATACCGGCTGCCGGTCCCCTCCTTTCGTCCGGAAATAGAGTTCCAGTAAGTCGCGGCCGGTCAGATACGCCGGATACAGCGGCTCCGCTTCCGCGTAATTGATCAGGCGGCGGTATTGCACCGGTTGTTGCCGGCTGTTCACATGACCATTAAGCGTAATGTTTCCACGGAAGGGCAACACGCCGGCCAAAACCTTCATGGTAGTCGTTTTCCCTGCGCCGTTTTCCCCTTTCAGCCAGTAGATACCGGTGGATAAATCCAGCTGCGGGATGTCCAGTACCTGGAAATCCTGGTAGCTTTTGCTCACCGATTGCATTGAAATAACCTGGTCCGCCATATAGAAATTATTAATTCTGTAAATATGAAAAATTGTATATGAATATCCTCAAATTGTCACATTTTTTCATCGACTTTTTTTCTATTGACCGTCATTCACTTAGATTATTCAGTATAAAAAACAGGCATATATCTTGTTGGTTTGCACACATAAAAATTATTCGAATGTACTTGCCTGATAAAATCGTCAAACCCAATACCAGATTGATGTTTAACAATACCCACACTCTTTTTCCACACCTGTTGAAAACTATATCTTCCCTACTAACTAATCGCTCTTACATTTGTAATCCTGGGCGTATGGATTTCGAAAGAATGAGTTGGAATTGATGTAGCGTGGTATAAAGATTTTTAGTCATGCTAACCCCCTAATGGAAAGAGAAACCTTCGACAGTACCCATAAAATATTTATATGAACAACGAGAATGAAATTCTTTTAAAAGAGAACAAGGATCGCTTTGTGTTATTGCCCATCAACTACCCAAAGATTTGGGAGCAATATAAAAAACATGAAGCGAGTTTCTGGACTGCAGAGGAAATAGATCTTGGCAGTGACTTAAAGGATTGGGCTAACCTGAATGATGGCGAGCGTCACTTTATTTCACATGTACTGGCATTTTTCGCAGCGAGCGATGGCATCGTTAACGAAAACCTGGCTGTGAACTTTATGAGCGAAGTACAGATCCCGGAAGCTCGTTGCTTCTATGGATTCCAGATCATGATGGAGAATATCCACTCTGAAACCTATGCGCTCCTTATCGATACATATGTAAAAGATCCGGTTGAAAAAGACCGCCTGTTCCACGCGATCGAAACCGTTCCTGCGGTGAAGAAGAAAGCGGAGTGGGCGCTGCGCTGGATTGAGAACGGCAATTTCGCGGAAAGACTGGTAGCATTTGCAGCGGTAGAAGGTATCTTCTTCTCCGGTAGCTTCTGCTCTATCTTCTGGCTGAAAAAACGCGGCCTGATGCCGGGGCTGACTTTCTCCAACGAGCTGATCTCCCGCGATGAAGGACTGCACTGCGAATTCGCCTGCCTGCTGTACAGCATGCTGGAAAACAAACTCAGCGAAGAGCAGGTACATGCGATCATCGGCAACGCGGTGGAAATTGAGAAAGAGTTTGTAACAGATGCGCTTCCGGTAGACCTGATCGGTATGAACGCCCGCCTGATGCAACAATACATTGAGTTTGTTGCCGACAGATGGTTGTCCGAACTGGGCTACAGCAAGATATATAACGCTACCAATCCTTTCGACTTCATGGAAATGATTTCCCTCCAGGGTAAAACCAATTTCTTTGAAAAACGTGTAGGTGACTATCAGAAAGCCGGCGTACTCGGCGGCAACAAAGAATCACAGACCTTCAGTCTGGAAGAAGATTTCTAATCTAAAGTTTTTCTAACCTCTTAAATTCACCACCCATGTTCGTAATTAAAAGAGATGGCAGGAAAGAAGCAGTGAAATTCGATAAAATCACTGCACGTATCGAGAAGCTCTGCTATGGCTTCAACACTGAATATGTTGACGCAATTGATGTAGCGAAAAAAGTGATTCAGGGATTGTATGATGGCGTAACAACAACCGAACTGGACAACCTGGCCGCAGAAACAGCTGCGTCCCTCACTACCAAACACCCGGATTATGCACTGCTGGCATCCCGCATTGCAGTGAGTAACCTGCATAAAAATACAGAGAAGTCGTTTTCCAAAACGATGAAGATCCTGTATGAATATATTGATCCGAAAACCGGCAAACCTGCGCCATTGCTCTCTGATGAGGTATATGAAATCATCGAGAAAAATGCGGAGCTGCTGGATTCCACGATCATCTACGATCGCGATTTCGCATTCGACTATTTCGGCTTCAAAACCCTGGAAAGGTCCTACCTGCTGAAAACAGACGGCCGCATCCGGGAACGTCCGCAACATATGTTCATGCGCGTGTCCGTTGGTATTCACAAAGAGGACATCGAATCCGCGATCAAAACCTATAACCTGATGAGCGAGCGCTGGTTTACACATGCCACGCCTACCCTCTTCAACTCAGGTACGCCAAAGCCGCAGATGTCTTCCTGCTTCCTGCTCACCATGAAGGACGACAGCATCGAAGGTATCTATGACACCCTGAAACAAACGGCAAAAATTTCCCAGAGCGCCGGCGGTATCGGATTAAGCATCCACAACATCCGCGCTACGGGTTCTTATATCAGCGGCACCAACGGTACCAGCAATGGTATCATTCCTATGCTGCGCGTATTCAACGATACTGCGCGCTATGTAGACCAGGGCGGCGGTAAGCGTAAAGGCGCCTTCGCTATTTACCTGGAACCATGGCATGCCGATATCTTCGAATTCCTGGACCTGCGTAAAAACCATGGTAAAGAAGAGCTGCGCGCACGCGACCTGTTCTATGCCCTCTGGACGCCGGACCTGTTCATGAAGCGCGTGGAAGCGAACGGCGACTGGTCCCTCTTCTGCCCGCACGAAGCTCCGGGACTCCACGAATGCTGGGGCGAAGAGTTTGAGGCGCTCTATGAGCAATATGAAAAAGAAGGCCGCGCCCGCAAAACCGTAAAAGCGCAGGAACTCTGGTTTGCCATCCTGGATGCGCAAATCGAAACCGGTAACCCGTACATCCTGTATAAAGATTCTGCCAACCGCAAATCCAACCAACAGAACCTGGGTACCATCAAGAGCTCCAACCTCTGTACAGAGATTATCGAATACACCGATGCCAACGAGGTAGCCGTATGTAACCTGGCTTCCCTGGCGCTGCCACGCTTCGTGATAGACGGTCAGTTCGATCACCAGAAATTATACGAGGTAACCTACCAGGCTACCCTCAACCTGAATAAGATCATCGACGAAAACTACTACCCTGTTGAAGAAGCAGAACGTAGTAACAGACGTCACCGCCCGATCGGCCTGGGCGTGCAGGGACTGGCAGACGCCTTCATCCTGCTGCGCTATCCGTTCGAAAGCGATGAAGCCAAAAAGCTCAACAGCGAAATTTTTGAAACCATCTATTTCGCAGCCATGACCGCTTCCAACGATCTGGCCAAACGTGATGGCGCTTATGAGACCTTCCCTGGCTCTCCTGCTTCCAAAGGTATCTTCCAGTTTGACATGTGGGGCGTTACGCCTTCTCCGCGCTGGAACTGGGATGCCCTGAAAGCATCCGTGATGAAAGACGGTATCCGCAACTCCCTGTTGCTGGCGCCAATGCCTACCGCTTCTACTTCACAGATCCTCGGTAACAACGAGTGTTTTGAACCATACACTTCCAACATCTATACCCGCCGCGTACTCTCCGGCGAATTTGTGGTAGTGAACAAACATCTCCTGAAAGACCTGGTAGAACTGGGCCTCTGGGATAACGATATGAAGAATAAAATCATTGCCCACAATGGTTCTATCCAGAATATCAACGAAATCCCGGCCAACATCAAGGAGCTGTACAAAACAGTTTGGGAAATCAAACAACGTAACATCATCGATATGGCGGCAGACCGCGGCGCATTCATTTGCCAGTCGCAGTCCCTCAACCTCTTCGTAGATACGCCAACCACCGGTAAACTGACCTCCATGCACTTCCACGCCTGGAAGAAAGGCCTCAAAACCGGTATGTACTATCTGCGTACGCAGGCAGCCGCACAAGCGGTACAGTTCACTGTTGAAAAACAGGCCGGCCAACAGGTACAACCTGTGGTGGGTACCAAAACGCCTTCTATCGACGAGATTCCTGTTGGCGCAGTTTGCACCATGGAAGAAGGTTGCGTAACCTGCTCCGCATAATAACAACGGGTTATAAATTAGTAAGTACAGAAAAGGCGCTTCGTGATGAAGCGCCTTTTTCGTATATCCTTAGGCGTTATTCCCCGCTTATCCATTGCAAACCCTTTACGAATGCCGGCAACTGTGTATCCATATGATCCAGGTCCGTATAAAGCGCCGTACTGCAGGCAAGCGGCAGCTTCGCTTTTAATCCCGCCAGCACGGCGGCGGCCCGCCGCAGAGTAGTATCCGCATCTTCCTGCCCGCCGTAAGCGATATACACCCTGCGGGGTAAGGTGCTGCCTTTAGCCGGCGTGAACTTATCCAGCAGGTAATAATGATTATAATGCAGTGAAGGACTCGCGGCGATGAAACCGTCAAACAACCTGGCGTTATGCCTCAACTGGCGCTGCAACGCAAACAGGGTAAAGTACCCGCCCAGCGAGTGGCCCATGAGCCAGCGTTTAGCCGGGTCCGTTGCATATTGCCGGTCGATAAGAGGCGTCAGCTCGTCCCGGAGGAATTGCAGGAATTTATCTGCACCGCCGCTCACCGGCATTTCATATTCCGGGATAGCTACCGGAAAGGTATAATCCCGGTTGCGGAGGGAGTCCATACTCCTGAAATCACGATACCCAATACCTGCCACGATGCAAGCCGGTAATAATCCGACCTCGCTGTACCGGCGCATGGTGGCTGCGTATATATCAAAATACAGGTTTGCATCCAGCACGTACACTACAGGATATTTCCCGGCTGGCTGGTACCCGGGCGGTATGGCTACCCGGATTTGAAAGCTGTCCCCTACTGCCTTGCTATACACGCTAAAAGCAGCATTTACGGCGGGCGGGGGGCCTTCAGCAGCAGGTTTGCCCTGGCATGCCGCGAGCAGGGCTATTGTGGCGAGGACGATTGGGCGTATAGTCATACAGGTGATTTTTCTCCCCTAAAAAATACACCGGCTAATGCAAACAAAAGGTTAATAAATAACGAAGCCCCGGCAATGCTTGCCAGGGCCGGTTATAAAAATTTTGACCACTATTCCTCTTCTTCAAATCCCCATTTCTCCAACAGCGCATTGTACTCGCTTTCCGGCAGCCCGGGCTTGTCGTAATGCCCTGCGAGGGACTTCTGGCGCATGGCTTCATAAATGCTCACGGCGCAGGCCACGGAAATATTGAGGGACTTGATAATTCCCATCTGCGGGATGATAAAGTTGCCATCCACCAGGCGGATCAGCTCATCGCTGACGCCTTCGTGTTCGTTCCCGAAGACCAGGGCCACGGAGCCGGTAAAATCAATATCATAAAGGCTCACGGCGTCATGCGCCAGGTGAGTGGCCAGTATCTTGTCATATTTGGCGCGCAGGGCGGCCATGCAGGCCTCCAAATTGTCGAACTGATGTACGGTCAGCCATTTAGCGGCAGAACTGCTGCTTTTGGCGCCCCATTTTTTGTGGCGGGGAATCTTCGTGTTCAACACGTAGATCTCCTGGATGCCAACGGCATCGCATGTACGCATAACAGCGGAAATATTGTGCGGGTCCTGCACATTTTCCAGTACTACCGTCAAATTACCCTGTCGTTTATTCAAAACGGACAACAATCTTTCCCGTCTTTCTGGTGTCATATCAAAAAAAATATTTATCCTGAAGGCCGTAAAATTACGAAATAAGGTAATTTCACCCCACATAATTAAATCTTACAAACCTATGCTCAAGAAGATCCTGAAAATTGTGGGCATCACAATTATCGTCTTGATTATCGCTGTTATTGCCATTCCATATTTCTTTAAAGATAAGATCATGGCCCGCGTTAAGACTGAACTGAACGACCAGCTGAACGCCAAAGTGGACTTTAAAGACGTGGATATCAGTTTGATCAGACATTTTCCGAAACTGGCCGTAGCCCTGGAAGACCTCAGCATCACGGGGAAAGACCGCTTCCGGGAAGATACGCTGGTAGCCGTCAAAAAAATTGACGTGGCGCTCAACCTGATGAGCGTGATCAAGGGAGATAAAATGGAAATCTACAACGTCGCCCTCGAACAGCCACGCATACACGCAATTGTGGATAAGGACGGGCATGCCAACTGGGATATTACCAAGCCGGATACCAGCGCGCAAACGCCCGCTGATACCAGTAAGAGCAACTTTGCCCTCCGCCTTAGCAAATACAGCATCTCAGATGCTTATGTGAGCTACGACGACCGGCAGGGCAATATGTTCCTGGAAGTGGATGGCCTCAACCACGATGGTAACGGCGACTTCACGCAGGACCAGTTTACCCTGAACACCCATACTGACGCTGCCGGCATTACCTTCAAATATGGCCTCATCCCCTACCTTAGCCGGGTAAAAACCAACCTGGATGCGGCTATACAGATAGATAACACTACCAGCACCTATACGCTGAAAGATGCGAAAGCTACTCTCAACAACCTGGTACTGAATTTCGAAGGCCTGTTCAAATTTGTGAACGATACCACCTACGGGATGGATTTCAAATTCAAATCGCCCGGCAACGAGTTTAAAGACCTCCTCTCTTTAGTACCCGCCATCTACGCGAGCGATTTCGATAAGATCAAAACCAGCGGTAAAGCCGCTTTCGAAGGTTTTGTAAAAGGGAATTACAACAGTGTGCAAATGCCGGCCTTCGGCCTTAAACTGGCCGTAACGGATGGCTTCTTCCAATATCCGGACCTGCCCAAACCGGTGAAAAACATCCAGCTGGCGGTGAATATCACCAACCCGGACGGCGTGCCTGACCATACGGTAGTGGATATGCCCAAAGGCCACCTGGAAATGGATAATACGCCGCTGGACCTGCGCATGCTGGTGAAAACGCCGGTATCCGACATGTACGTGGACGCTTCCGCGAAAGGAAAGCTGGACCTGGCCACCATCCCGCAGTATGTGAAACTGGAAGCCGGCACTGCGCTCCAGGGCATCCTGGATGCGGACATCAGCGCCAAAGGAAATATGAGTGCGGTGGAAAAAGGCCAGTACGATAAATTCTATGCTGCCGGCACCCTGCAACTCAGCCACCTGCTGTATAAAAGCAAGGACTATCCCGATGGCGTGAAGGTGAATAACCTTTTCCTGCAGTTCAACCCGAAGAACGTAACGGTAAAGGATCTTAACGCGGAATACCTGGGTTCACATTTTGAGGCCAACGGGGAAGTGAATAACCTCCTCGCCTATACGCTGAAAAATGAAGCGCTGGACGGTAAGTTCAACCTGAAGGCCGACCAGATCAACCTGGACAAATGGATGGCCACTTCCCCTACCAGCACCACTGCTGCGCCGGCGGAGAAGAAAGCCGCCGAACCCGCCAGCGATGCGCCATTCCCCGTGCCGGCGAACCTGAACATCGCTTTACAGACGAATGTAGGTAAAGTACACTACGATAAAGTGGACCTCAACAACTTATCCGGCGCCCTCACCGTGAAGGATGAAACGGTGACCATGAACCAGCTGAAGGCGGAAGCCCTGCAGGGGACCATGGCCATCAGCGGCAGCTACAGCACCAAAGCGAGCAAGCTGAACCCGGATATTCATCTTACCTACGATGTGCAGCGCGTGGATATACAACAGACGTTTAACGCCTTCAACACCGTGCAAAGCCTGATGCCGATCGGTAAGTTCCTGAATGGTAAAATCTCCTCCCAGCTCACCATGCATGGTAAACTCGGTAAGGACATGATGCCGGAACTCAATACCCTCACGGGCGATGGTAACCTGTTGCTGATTGAAGGGGTGTTAAAGCAATTTGCACCGGTAGACCAGCTGGCCAGCAGCCTGAACATCTCCCAGTTAAAGGACATCAGCCTGCGGGACATTAAAAACTATTTTGCTTTTGAAAACGGCCGCGTGAAGGTAAATCCGTTCAAGGTAACGGTGAACGGCGTACGAATGGATATCAGCGGCAGCCACGGCTTTGACCAGTCGCTCGACTACAACCTGCAACTGGCGCTGCCCCGCAGCCTGATGGGCACTGCCGGCAACAACCTGGTAAACAGCCTGGCTTCGCAGGCGCAAAGCAAGGGCATACCGGTACAGCTGGGCGACAGCGTGCACCTGGCCATTGCCATGGGCGGTAATATCCTGAAGCCTTCCCTGAAAACGGACCTCCGCGAAAGCGCCAATAATATTAAGGCACAGGCCACCGCGCTGGTGAAAGATAAGGTGGACACCCTGAAGAGCGCGGTGCGCGACTCAGTGAACAGCCTGAAGAACAATGCCGTGAATGCCGCGAAGAATGAGTTGAAAAACCAGCTTTTTGGCAAGAAGGACAGTACGGCTGCAAGCAGTGGTAATGCAGTGCAGGATATTGGCAAACAGGCGGGAGAATCTGCCAAGGGGGTGATTAAAGGGCTGTTTGGAAAGAAGAAACCGGCCGCCGATTCTACGAAAAATTAAACCATACACTTCCGGATAATAGACGGGACAGGGCTTAGGGCCTTGTCCCGTCTTCTTTTTTTAAGAACAAAGTCCCGAATTATTTGTATCTTATATAGAGCGTATAAACACGGACAGCCATGATCACCTCCTTTGTGCACAGCACCTATTGTAACGCCGCCTTGTTGGGGGGCCTGCTGTTTGTTATTATGGGATACCTTATTGCGCGTTTCCCGCCGAAAAGCGTAAACGCCTGGTACGGTTACCGCAGCTTCCTATCCACCCGCAACCAGGAGATGTGGGAGGCTGCCAACAGGGATGCCGCGCTGGTTTCCAAAAAGGTAGGGGGCATCCTTATGTTGATCGGCATTTGCTGCGCGTTGATCTTTGACCGCCAGTCCGACTGGTTTATGTACATCACCGTAGGCGCCCTGGTAGCCGGCGTGCTGTATATCGTAGGCGATACGGAATGGATGCTCAGCAACGAATTTGACGAAGAGGGCAAACGCAGGGTTCCGCCAAAATTGTAGTTGTATGACATTTCTTATTGTATAAAGCGCCAACTTTGCTGTCTGAAGAACCAATACTTGAATCTATGACAGACAGCGCAGTTCAGTTGAAACCGATCCGGGAAAAGAATATAGGAATAGCCACCCTGCTGGCTTTCGCTATGATACCGATGTCCGGTTTTGCGACGGACATCTACATTCCCTCCCTGCCGGGAATGACCGCGGCCCTTGGCATCAGCAACAGCCAGGCCCAGCTTACCCTCAGTTTATTCCTCATCAGTTACGGCGTGTCGCAGCTCTTTGTAGGCGGCCTGCTGGACAGTTACGGGCGTTATAAGATATCCCTTTTTTCCATTCTTATATTTTTCCTGAGTTGCATTACCATCGCCAACACGCACAGCATATACGTGATTTATGCCATGCGGATTGTGCACGGCATAACTATTGCCGCTATGGTGGTGGCCAAGCGGGCGTTTTTTGTGGATCTTTTTTCGGGGGAGAGATTAAAGCACTACCTGAGCCTGTTTACGATTATTTGGTCAACCGGGCCAATCGTTGCGCCGTTTATAGGCGGGTATCTGGAGGTGAGCTTTGGTTGGGAGTCCAACTTTTATTTCCTGGCTATTATTGCTGCCGTGCTTTTTGTGATGGAAGCGATTTTCAGCGGGGAAACGCTGAAACATGCAACAGCTTTCCATCTTACGCGCATCACGCGCATTTATGCGGACATGCTGCAAACCGGCAGTTTTGTACTCGGTATTCTTATGCTGGGATTGGGGTATAGCATGGTGATGGTGTATAATATGTCCGGCCCGTTTATTATTGAACATCATTTTAATTTGTCGCCGGTGATTACGGGGTATTGCTCCCTCCTGCTCGGCTTTGCGTGGATGGTAGGCGGTTTTGTGGGCAAGGCGCTGATCAATAAACCATTTACCCGTAAGATGACGACGAACGTGGTATTA
>Ga0164243_10002618_pt1 | contig 29529 bp, 27 predicted proteins | sample OricompcompostOP_FD_108781 | JGI IMG/M metagenome (GOLD analysis project Ga0164243, IMG submission 108781) | Organic Plus compost microbial communities from Emeryville, California, USA - Original compost - Organic plus compost (OP) | ecosystem: Engineered > Solid waste > Mixed feedstock >... | reverse complement strand
CCTGGTCGAGCCGGCTGCGGAGAATGCCATGCTGCTCGGCACGGCCATGGCTGCCGCATCGGCAGGGAGGCTCTATGACGGGCTTTATGAGGCCTGCCGTGCCATGTCCCGTCCCGGTACCATGCGTGTTCCGGATAAAGCTGCATGGGCAATCTACGAGCGGGACTATCGCATCTTTCTGGAGATGCTTCGCCAGCGTGCTGCTTTGGATCGGATGGAGTGACGCAGCTTCCTTTTCGTTTCAGGCAGAAGGGGAAACGGTCAGCAGATTGGATCCTGTCAGATAGCGGCTGACGGGTTCCGGCAAGACGCCGCTTTCCGGTGCAAGCAAGCCGCAGCGCGAGACCAGTGCCCGGCGGTCGACGTCATGCCCGAAATAGCGCCAGATCATGCGGGATGCATAGGGCGTGTTCTCCTTCCGCCAGGAGACGCCCATGGTGATGCCATGCAGATAGAGGCGCTGATGTATCTCGAAGGGCATCAGGATCGTCTGGCCGAAGGTCGGATATTCGCCATTGGTGCGTTCGGTGATGAAGATGCGGTTTCGCCGGTAGGCGGCAAGGCCCACATAGCGGGAATGCTGCCTGATCCCGCTGGCCCTGTCGATGATGCGCTCCCGCGACGTGACGACGACCCGCCCGTCGCGCTCCTTCAGATGCACGCAGGAGCAGACGACCTTGCCTGGCCATGACATGGACAGATGATAGGTCTGGTAGAAGCCGAGATAGCGCCGCAGGCTGTTCAGGTCGCCGGGATATCCGTCGAGCAGGATGTCTCCGGCATTGTCGCGGCTGACGCAAGGCCCGAGACGTTTGCGGAACTCCTGGCGCGGCAGGTCGAAATCCTCCGGCTCGACGGCAAAGGCCCGGGCGATGCGGTGCCGGTTATGGGCCGACGGCAGGGCCTGCCCGTTGATGTAGCGGTTGAATTGCTGGCGGTTCACCCCGATCTCGCGGCAGACCTGCGATATCGAGGCGCGGGTGCTGCACGCTTCCCGGAGATTGGCTGCGAAAATCTTGTGGGCCGAGGTCATCGAGGAGTAGCGTAAAAGAGCGTAGGCCCGCGTCAAGCCGCGAAATTGATTGCCGAAGGAATTGGATCACGATTGTTCCCATCAATCCTCGAATTTCCAGGGAGCGCGTGACATGGTCGATATCCGCAAAAAACCCCTTGGTCTGGACCTTACCCGGCGCCGCTTCGTTCAAAGCAGTGCGATGCTCGGGCTGTCTCTGGCAGCGGCGAGTTTTCCGGCCAGCCGTCTGCTGGCGCAGGAGCCCAAACGCGGAGGCCATTTGAAGCTTGGCCTTGGCGGCGGTGCATCCGCCGACACGCTCGATCCGGCTTTGGCGAGCGCTACCGTCGCCTTCGTGATCGCCCATTGCTGGGGCGATACGCTGGTGGAATCGCATCCTGAAACGGGCGAGGCGGTCCCGTCGCTGGCCGAATCGTGGTCCCCGTCTCCCGATGCCAAGGTCTGGACCTTCAAGATCAGAAAGGACGTCTCCTTCCATGACGGCAAGCCGATGACCGTCGCGGATGTCGTCGCCACCCTGAAGCGTCACTCGGGCGAGGGCTCGCAATCGGGCGCGCTCGGTCTTCTCGGCTCGATCGAGCGCATCGAGGAGAAGGCGGGCGACCTCGTCATCACCTTGTCGGAAGGCAATGCCGATCTGCCGCTGGTTCTGACCGACTATCATCTCCAGATTCAGCCGAATGGCGGCATGGACGATCCGAATGCGGCGATCGGCACCGGACCCTACAAGCTCGCCAGCTACGATGCCGGCATCCGCGCGACCTTCGAAAGGAACAAGGAAGACTGGCGCCCGGATCGCGGTTTTGTCGATAGCGTCGAAATCATCGTCATGAACGACGCCACGGCCCGGGTCGGCGCCTTGAGCTCCGGCCAGGTGCATTTCATCAACACCGTCGATCCCAAGACTGTGAGCCTGCTCCAGCGGGCGCCGAATCTGGAGATCCTGCAGACTTCGGGAAAGGGCTTCTACTCCTTCCTGATGCATTGCGACACCGCGCCTTTCGACAACAACGATCTGAGGATGGCGCTCAAGCTTGCCGTAGACAGGGAAGCGATCCTCAATCAGGTGGTGGGTGGTTTCGGAACGCTCGGCAACGACTATCCGGTCAACGAGAATTACGCGCTCGCCCCCACCGATATAGAGCAGCGCGTCTATGATCCGGAAAAGGCTGCCTTCCACTACAAGAAGTCCGGCCATGAGGGGCCGATCGTGCTGCGCACTTCGGAAGCTGCCTTTCCCGGCGCGGTCGATGCGGCCCAGCTCTTTCAGCAGAGTGCAAGCAAGGCGGGTATCCAGATCGATGTGCGCCGCGAACCGAGCGATGGCTACTGGTCCGAGGTCTGGAACGCGCAGCCTTTCTGCGCCTCCTATTGGGGTGGCCGGCCTACCCAGGATTCGCGCTATTCCACCTCCTATGTCTCCAACGCCGAGTGGAACGATACGCGCTTCAAGCGCCCGGACTTCGACGAACTCGTCTATCGCGCAAGAGCGGAACTAGACAAGGAGAAGCGCAAGGCGCTTTACCATCAGATGGCAGTGATGATCCGCGATGAGGGAGGCCTGATCCTCCCGGTATTCAACGATTTTGTGAACGCTGCCTCGAAGCAGATGAAGGGCTTCGTTCACGATATCGGCAACGATATTTCCAACGGCCGCATCGCTAGCAGGGTCTGGCTGGAGTCGTAGCCACCGTCACTTTTCAGCAGGGTTCGCGGGCACGCCGCCATGTGCGGTCGCGCCTGGCCTGCGATCTGTTTTCGTCAGGGAGGAACCACCATGAGCCAAGGCGCCTTTACGGTCATCGAGAATGAATGGATCGTCCTGAAGGACGGGACAAGGCTTGCCGCCCGGATCTGGATGCCGGCTGGCGCCGACGCCGATCCGGTTCCTGCCGTCCTTGAATTCCTTCCTTACCGCAAGCGGAACGGGACAGCGCCACGCGACGAGTCGACCTATCCGGTTTTCGCCGAGGCGGGCATTGCGGGTATCCGTGTCGATATTCGCGGTTCGGGCGAATCCGAGGGCGTCATCGACGGCGAATATACGCCGCGCGAGCTTTCCGATGCCTGCGAGGTCATCGACTGGATCGCCCGTCAGCCCTGGTCGAACGGCAATGTCGGCATGATGGGCATATCCTGGGGCGGCTTCAATTGCCTGCAGGTGGCGGCGCTGAAACCGCCGGCGCTCAAGGCGGTGATCTCCATCGCCTCTACCGTCGACCGCTACAATGACGACATCCACTACAAGAACGGCACCCATCTGTCGGCGCAGCTTTCCTGGGCAGCTACCATGCTCGCCTACCAATCGCGGCCGCCGGACCCGGAGATTGTCGGCGAGCACTGGCGCGACATGTGGCTGGAGCGTCTGGAGAACGAGCCCTTCTTCATGGAGGAATGGCTGAGCCATCAGCGGCGCGACGCCTTCTGGCGTCACGGTTCGATCGCGGAGAACTTTGGCGGCTTTCCGGTGCCGGCGCTGGTGATCGCAGGCTGGGCGGACGGTTATCGCAACACGCCGCTCAAGGCAGTGGAAGGCATGCCGGCGAAGGCAAAGGCCCTCATCGGCCCCTGGGTCCACAAATACCCGCATTTCGCCTTTCCGAAACCGCGAGCTGATTTCCATGGCGAGGCGATCGCCTGGTGGAGCCGCTGGCTGCGCGGCGAGCCGAACGGCGCGGACGAGCAGCCGCAGGTCCGGGCCTTCATCCTCGACGGCGTGAGGCCGGCGCTCTGGCGCGAAAGCGATCCGGGCTACTGGGTGGCGAAAAGGAAGTGGTCGCCGCCCGAAATGCTGGACTTTGCCGTGGGGCCGGATTCTGCTCTCTTGTCAGGATCGGGCCCTCGCGCCGACGGAACGATGCTCCTGCGTTCCCCGCTCGACACGGGAACTGCGTCCGGCGAATGGTTCACCCTCAAGCCCGATGCCGAACTGCCGGGCGACCAGCGCGTGGACGATGCCGGATCGGTCACCTTCGACAGCGCCCCGCTTGTCTCGGAGATCGTGCTTCTTGGGCAACCGGTCCTGACCCTGAAACTCGCCAGCGACGCCGAGCTTGCCAATCTCTGCGCGCGCCTTGTCGATATCCATCCGGACGGGACGGCGACAAGGGTCTCGTTCGGCGTCCTCAATCTGGCGCATCGCGCGGGCAATGCCGATCCGCAACCGCTCGTGCCCGGAGAAATGGTGGAAGTGAGGTTGGTGCTCGATGCCTGCGGCTACCGCTTCGCGCCGGGACATCGCATCCGGCTCGCCCTTTCGAGCGCCTATTGGCCGATGATCCTTCCGCCGCCCGCAGATGCCACGCTGACGCTCGACCTAGGCTCGATGGGGCTGTCCCTTCCGCTTCTGGGCGATCACGAGCGGATCGACGTGCCGGAGCCCTCGAACCCCGATCCGCTGCCGCGCTACGAAAGCCTCGAGGCGGGCAGGGCGGAGCGCGTGGTCGAACGGAATCTGGCAAAAGGCATGACGCGCTACCGCGTGGTCGAAGACACCGGCCTCAACCGGCATCCGGGCAACGGGCTGGCCTGCCGCGACATTCGGGAAGAAACCTGGTCGATCACGCTCGATGACCCGCTGTCAGTCATCGGCCAGTCGCGATGGACATGCGTGGTGGAACGCGAGGGCTGGAGTGCCAGGACGCTTGCGTTATCGAAGCTTTCCTGTACCGAAAGGGACTGGATCATCGAGGCTTCGGTCGAAGCCTTCGAGAATGGCGAGCCCGTTTTTTCCAGAAGCATGGAAAAGAAAATCCCGCGTGACATGATGTAGGGGAAAGGGAGCCAATATACAGAAGCGCCCCCGCGTTGCCCCGCATGCGCATGCAGTCAGCCGGTCTTCTTGCGGTAACCGAGATTGATGGAAATCTTCTCGGCTGCCGCCTGCAGGTGACGGACCTGATCGGTGCTCGGGGTCTCGGGCAGGTATTGGATCGAATCCGTGACGGCTATTGCCCCGACATAGCCGCCAAGGGCATCGAAGATCGGCGCGGCGAGCGCGTTGAGGCCGACCATCGCCTCATTGGGCGCGGCCGCCCAGCGCTGACGGCGGATCACATCGATCTGGGCGCGGAGCTGTTCCGGGTCGGTGATGGTGTAGGGCGTGACCAGTTCGAGCCCCTCCGAGATCCGGCGTGGCAGCAGAAGCGTGTCCCCGAAGGCAAGGGTGATCTTGCCCTGGGCGCTGGAATGGAAGGGCAGGACAGATCCCGGCTTGACATATATGTCGATATTGGAGCGGCTGGGCACGATCAGCAGGATGCGGTTGCCTTCCTTCTCAGGCTGGCTGATGGCGACCGCATGGCCGAGAAGATCGCGCAGCTCGCGCGCGATCTCACGGGCCGCCGAGGCCAATTCGAAGCTCTCGCTGACGGCCTGGCCCAGCGCCATGAGCCGGGCGCTGATGGAATAGCGTTCGGTGTCCTCGTTGCGGATCAGGTAGCCCGCGGCGACCAGCGTCTGGAGATGGCGGTGGATGCGGCTTTTGGTCGTGCCGAATGCGCGGGCCATTTCCGACACGCCGACGGAAGCCTGGCGGCGCGCGACATATTCCAGGATCTCCAAGGCAAACTGGACGGCCTGGATGCTGCCGCCGCGCAGCGGTTCGCTCATAGTCGAATCCTCACGGTCGCTTCCACTCCTCTGCCGACCAACTACCTGATGCCGCGCCAGACATACCCTGATCCGCATCGTAGGCAAGCCCGCGGACAAAGGCGAGCGTACCGCCTCAGCCACTCGCGGGCGGCATCGGATATTCGTCGGCGTTCAGCACCCAACCCTGGTTCGAGAAGTCGATGCGCGGCGGCGAGAAGATGTCGACGAGCTGGTTGAGGCCCGGTTCCATCCCACGGGAGGTATGGATCGCCGGAGGCGGGATCACAGTCAGCGACGGGGATTTCACCAGCGCATGCTCGTCCTCGCGCCAGGCATTGAGATTGGTCGTCCAGGGCCAGCGCAGGTGATGGGTGAAGGCGCCGTCGAGAGCGAGCGAGCCCTGCTCGAAATCGTCATGGTGATGCGGCGACAATTTGGTGATGTCGCGCGGCCCGTGTTGCGGGTCGAGATAGTTCACCATCAGCGTCGTGCAGCGGAAGATACGGCCGAAGCGGCCGGGCGTCGACGGCACGTCCAGGCTGTAGGCGCGGATGCGGAAGCCGCCGACCGGATCGGGCCATGGCTCCAGCAACGCCACGTTCGGATGCGGCTCGGCATAGGACGCGGCATTGGAGCAGAGCGCGTTGAGATCTTCCGAACGGGTGGACAGGATGCGCGTGGCCCGCCCGCCTTTCGGCAAGGTGATGCGGCTTTCGCCCGGCGGCAGGATGACCAGCGAATAGCCTTCGACCTCGAAGTGCTCGCCATTGGCCTCGACGACGGCCGGCGTGTCGCGATCCGGGAGAAGCAAGACATATTCGTCCGGCTGATCCTTGCGCTCCAATACCCCTCCGGCCTCGACCTCACTGTAGCCGACCAGGAAGTTCTGGCCGCGCGTCAGCCAGGTCTTCGTCCCGCTGTCGCGAATCTGCGGCCCGGTTTCGTAGAACAGGCCGTAATCTGCAGGCGCGAAGGAGGTGGGGGCGGTAGCCTTCGACGTTGCCGAGGCCATCCGCGAACGCGGATCACTTTGATCATACATATGCTCTCTCCCAAGAATCGTTCTGTATTACAGAACAATAGTATTAAAATTCAAAGCCGCGCATGAGAAGCTTGTCAAGGGCGATCAGGCAGGATGGTATGCAGGCCCGATGGTGTGATTGTCCGGGATTTATCTCTTGACAGCCCGGATTCAGCGTTAAACTATATATCGCAACAGCGTTCTGCATAACGAAACGGAGGAGACGTTCATGCCGACTCGCCGCCAATTCATCGCGTCCACGACTGCCGTTGCCGCGACGCTCGCCATGCCTTTTGTCGCGCGCGCCCAGCCGGTCCAAATGCGGCTGGCGCATGCCGCCAATGAAATCCACCCCGGTCACATCGCAGCCGTCGAATTCAAGAAGGCGCTGGAAGATCTGGTGCCCGGCGCCATCGAGATCACCATCTTCCCCAATCGTCAGCTCGGCGATGACAAGCAAAACCTGGAATCGGCAATGGCCGGCACCAACGAATTGTGCGGATGCTCGGGTGTGCTTTTCTCGCTGGTTACGGGCCGCGTCGCACTCGATGCGTATCAGCTGCCGTTCCTGATCAAGGATTACGAACACTTCTCCAGGCTCGCCATGAGCGACATCGGCCAGAAGATCCTCGATGACCTGTCGCCCGCCGGGCTGGTCGGCCTGCAAACAACCGATATCGGCCAGCGGCACTTTCTGTCGGCAACGAAAGTCGTCAAAACGGTTGCCGACTTCCAGGGCCAGAAAACACGCATCCTTTCGGTGCCGCTGCACAAGGCGATCTGGGAAGGTGTCGGAGCCTCGCCGGTAGGATTGCCTTATGGCGAGGTCTATGGCGCGCTGGAGACCAAGGTTATCGATGCCGTAGAGATCAACGTGTCGTCGATGCTCGGCGAGAATCTCTGGGAAGTCGGCAAGAACTTCACCCTGACCGGCCACTATCCCTGGCACAATGTCATCGCCGTCAACAAGGCCGTCTTCGACGGCCTGCCGGGCGAACTGCAGGAGGCCATGCGCGAGGCAGGCCGGACGTCGATCGCCCCGACGCTCGAATATACCAAGAACCAGGATCTTGAGGGGCGCGATCAGCTGCGCGCCAAGGGAGTCAACATATACGAGCTAGAAGACCTGGCCGAGATGCAGGAAAAGGTCGAGCCCATCGTAGCTGAATGGAGCAAGAAGTCGCCCCTGATCGAGGAGTTCGTAGCCGCCGCCCGGTCGGACGCCTGAAGGCAGCAACGAGTAAGGCCGGCTTCCGTGAAGCCGGCCGGCAAGCCTGCGATCCACGAGTGAAGCCATGATTTCAAGCAGTACAGAGCCGGCCGGCCAAGCAGGGCCGCTTGCCTGGTATTTCGCCGCCATCCGTTTCCTCGCCGGCGCGACCATGCTGACGATCGTCGTCATCATGACGGCGCAGGTGATCACTCGCTACATTTTCAATGGATCTCTGATCTGGGCCGAGGAACTCTGCCGCTACATCCTGATCTGGCAGACCTTCCTGTTCATAGGCATGGCCTATAGCCGCGGCGAACTGGTAGCGGTCGATCTCGTGCCGGACCTTCTGACGCCGAAGCTGCGGCTGGCCTTGAGGGCTGTCATGGCAGTTCCGATCCTCATCTTCCTGTGGCTGATGATGGTCAACGGCTATGTCTATTCGACACGTTTCGCGCATCAGGTCGTGCCGGCGATTGACTTCATCTTCATGTCGCTGATCGGTCATGGCGTCGGCCTGTCGATCTTCTGGGTCTATGTTTCGGTGGCGGTCGGCTCCGCGCTCCTGGGGCTGCACATCATCGCATCGCTGATTGCCGATTTCCGTGCCCTGGCAGCCGGCCGGCCGAAAGCTACCGCGCATCCCACTGTTCCGCAGGCCTGACAGATGGGCAGCTTCTTCGGCGTATTCTTCCTCCTGCTCGCCACCGGCGTTCCGATCGCGCTGGCGCTCGGCGTCGGCGGGATGATCTATCTCTTTCTGTCCGGCAACGGGGCGGTGATCCTCGCTTTCCCGCAACGAATGATGGCGGGCGTCGACCAGTTCATCCTGCTGACGATCCCGCTTTTCCTGCTCGCCGGCATGCTGATGAATGTCGGCGGCATAACCGACCGCATCGTCGTCTTCGCCCGCGCCATGGTAGGTCACCGCAAGGGCGGCATGTCCTCCGTGACCGTCCTGTCGGCCGGCTTCTTCGCAGGCATTTCCGGCAGCGCGACGGCGGAAGCCTCCGCGCTCGGATCGATCCTCATTCCTGCCATGTCGAAGCAGGGCATTCCGCCCGCCTATGCCGCGGCGCTTGTCGGCGTCAGCTCCATCATGGGGCCGATCATCCCTCCATCGATCACCATGATCATCTACGGCGTGCTGTCGGGAACCTCGATCGGTCAGCTTTTTCTTGCCGGCGTTGCCCCCGGACTGCTTCTGGTTGTCGGGCTGCTTGCCTATGCGACCTGGCGTGCGCGGCGCGACGGCTTTCCGGTGACGCCGAAGATGAACTGGGCGGATCGCCGCGCGGCGACGCTGCGCACCTTGCCGGCGCTGGTCCTGCCGCTGATCATCATCGTCGGTATCAAGGCCGGCATCTTCACGCCGACGGAGGCGGCCGCCGTCGCAGTCGTCTATGCGCTGCTGATCGGCTTTGCTTATCGCGACCTTACGCTACGCCGCGTTTGGGAATCGCTGATTGCGACGACGCTGGTGAGTTCGTCAATCCTGTTCATCACCGCCATGGCCAGCATTGTGGCCTTCGTGTTCACGCTCGAGCAGGTGCCGACCACGATCGCTTCGGCCGTGCTGTCGATCAGCGAAAACCCGCTGGTCGTGCTGATCATGCTCAATCTCGTGCTGCTCGTCCTGGGCATGTTCCTGGAGCCGATCTCGATCCTGATCCTGACCATGCCGATCCTCATGCAGTTCCAGCAGATCATTGGCATGGATCCTGTGCAATTTGGCACGATGGTGGTGCTCAACGTGGTCATAGGCATGGCCACTCCGCCGGTCGGCATACTGCTTTTCATCGTCTGTGCGACCTCCGGTCAGCCGCTCACCAAGGTGACACGCGAGGCGCTGCCGCTGATCGGGATCTGCATTCTGGTGCTGGCGCTTATTGCAGCGATACCCGCGGTTTCGCTGTTCCTGCCGCACGCCTTTCTGCCGGTGAACTGACCGGCGCGATTTCAGGAGGTTTTCCGAAGATGAACGTTGCCAAGACCGCCCCCACCGGCTTTCGCCAGCGTTTCATGACCGGCGAGACGCTGGTCGGCACCTTCGTCAAGACGCCGGCGACCCACCCCATCGAAATTCTTGGCCAGTCCGGTTTCGAATTCGTGGTTATCGACGAGGAGCACGCGCCTTGGGACCGCGTGGCGATCGATGGCGCGCTCCTCGCGGCGCGCGCATCGGGCACCGCCGGCATAGTCCGCGTCGCCGAGCCGAGCGCGGCCAGGATCCTAGCCGTCCTCGATGATGGGGCGACCGGGATCCTCGTTCCGCACGTAAGTTCCGTCGCGAAAGCGAAGGAAATCGCCCAGGCCTGCCGTTTCCGCGGCGGCCGGCGCGGCTTTTCCAACACCACACGGGCCGGAAATTTCGGTGCCGTGGGCGTATGGGCGCATGTGGATGCACAGGATGCCCAGACCACCTTCATCGCGATGATGGAGGATCTCGAGGCGCGCGACGAGATCGGCAGCACTGTCGCGACCGACGGCCTCGACGGGGTATTCATCGGCCGCGGCGATCTCACCGTGGCGCTCGGTGCGCCGGCGATGGACGCGCCGGAGATCATGGGCGCCTGCGAGAAGATCATCGCCGCCGCCAAAAAGGCGGGCAAGCCGGTGGCGATGATGGTCGCCAATCAGGATGACGCCCGCCGCTTTCATACCATGGGGACGACGACCTTCATCGTCGCCTCGGACCAGGGCTTCATGCGCCAGGCGGCGATGAAAGCCTATGCAGAGATTTCCTCGGTCGGCGCGAAAAGCGCCTGAGCCGTTCGACAAATAAAAGGAGAGGAACAATGGCCGACACCACGACCAATTATCCCATGATCGTGCCGTTGGAGCCGATGGAGCCAAAGCGCTCCGCGGAGGTCGCCGAACTGCTGGTCGGCGCGGTGGACCTGCATTGCCATTCAGGCCCGGCGGCGATGCCGCGCATCCTCGGCCATCACGAGGCTTTCCAGATGGCATTGGATGCCGGCTTCAAGGCATTGCTCTACAAGGATCACTATTATGTCGGCATGCCGCATTGCGCGGTGCTGAAGGAAATCTATCCCGACGCGCCCATCGAGCTCTATTCGGGCGTGGCGCTGAACAATGCCTCGGGCGGGATCAATCCGCATGCAGTGGACCACGCGATCAAGCTCGGCGGGAAGATCGTCTGGTTTCCGACCTTTGCGGCGAAGAACCATATCGAGGCCTATGCCTCGAAGAGCTTCCCCAAGACGGCGAAGCCGATGCTGCCGCCCATCCCGCTCACCGTGCTCGACGCCAATGGCAGGCTGATCGACGAGGCCAAGCAGATCTGCGATCTGATCGCGGAAGGCGACATCATCCTGGCGGGAGGCCATCTGCACGTCTCCGAGCTCTTCATCCTGTTCGAGGAGGCGAAGAAGCGCGGCGTGAAGAAGATGCTGGTCAATCATCCGAGCTACGTCATCGGCTGCTCCGACGAGGATATTCGCGGCCTCGTTTCGCTCGGCGCCTATATGGAGCATTCGATCTGCATGTTCGTTCCTGGCCGCGCCAAGCAGCACGACACGCAGGACCTGATCCACATGATGGAGGTGGCGGGTGTGGATCGCACCATTCTCGGCTCTGATCTCGGTCTGACGCAGGCGCCGAAGCCCGTCGACGGCTACCGTATGATCGTTTCGGACCTGCTGGACCATCAGGTCCCGAAGGAAGACATCAAGAAAATCATCTCGACAAACGCGGCCGGGTTGCTGAACCTGATCGCGTAGAAATGACAACCCAAGGAGGGATTTTCCGATGGCAACCCGCAAGGTCATCATCACATGCGCCGTCACCGGCTCGATCCACACGCCGTCCATGTCGCCGCATCTGCCGGTCACGCCCGAGGAAATCGCGGATGCGGCGATCGGCGCCGCCGAGGCGGGAGCGGCCATCGTCCATCTGCATGCCCGCGATCCCAGGACCGGGCTGCCGGATCAGTCGCCGCAAGCCTTCGAGCCCTTCCTCAGGGTGATCAAGCAGCGGTCCGATTGCGTGGTGAACATCACGACCGGCGGAGCGCCCACGATGACCATCGAGGAGCGGTTGCAGCCTGTTGCGACCTTCAAGCCGGAGGTCGCCTCGCTCAATATGGGCTCGATGAATTTCGGGCTCTATCCGATGCTTGGCCGCTTCAAGGAATTCAAGCATGACTGGGAGCGGCCCTATCTCGAAGGATCGCGCGACCGCATCTTCAAGAACACCTTCGCCGATATCGAAAAGATACTGACCACCTGCGCCGAAAACGGCACGCGCTTCGAGATCGAGTGCTACGATATCGGCCACCTCTATACTCTGGCGCATTTCGTCGACCGCGGGCTCGTCAAGCCGCCATTCTTCGTCCAGAGCGTGTTCGGCATCCTTGGCGGCATCGGCCCGCATCCCGAAGACGTGGCGCATATGAAGCGCACGGCTGACCGCCTGTTCGGCGATGCCTATCGCTGGTCCGTGCTGGGCGCGGGACGCAACCAGATGCCGGTTGCCACCATCGCGGCTGCTATGGGCGGCAATGTCCGCGTCGGACTGGAGGATTCTCTCTGGGCCGGGCCGGGCCGGCTCGCCCAGTCCAATGCCGAACAGGTCAAGATCGTCCGCAGCATCATCGAGGGTCTTGGCCTGGAGATCGCCACGCCAGCCGATGCCCGCGAGATCCTGCAGCTCAAGGGCGCTGACCGCGTGAACTTCTGAGACGAGGCCGAAAGAGTCATGGCAACGGTCCTCATCGTCTACGCCCATCCGGAACCGACCTCCTTCAGTGCGGCGCTCGTTGCCTCCGCAAAAACCGCACTGGAGGGGGCAGGGCACCAGGTCATGGTCTCGGACCTATACGGCGAGGGATTCGACCCGAAGGCGGGCCGGCACGATTTCACCTCGGTCGCCGATGCAGGCCGCTTCCATTATCAGAGCGAGCAGGCGCATGCCGTGCGCGAAGGCGCCTTCTGCGATGAGATCGCTCGCGAGCAGAAGCGGGTTGCCATGGCCGACGTGCTGGTGCCGGTCTTTCCTCTTTGGTGGGGCGCACCGCCGGCGATCCTCAAAGGCTGGTTCGAGCGGGTGCTGGCCTATGGCTTCGCCTATGTCGACGGTGCCCGTTTCGACACCGGTTTATTCCGCGGAAGGCGGGCGCTGCTGGCGGTGACGACCGGCGGCACGATCGCCCGTTTTAATGCGGAAGGCGTGTATGGCGAGATCGACCGGGTGCTGTGGCCGGTGCAGCGGCTGACGCTTCAGTATATGGGCTACGAAACGGAAGCGCCGTTCGTGGCCTATGCTGCGCCCCGCGTCAGCGATGAGAAGCGGCAAATCTATCTGGACGAGTTTGCGCGGCGTGTGGTCGCGGTCGCGGGCAAGCCGGTCGACCGCAGCCTGCATGTCGCGCAGCCGCTCGATCTCGTGCCGGCGGATGCCTGGTCGAAAGCGCGGTGAAGGAGGAGGCGGCAATGGACAAGCGACGATTCGAAGGCAGGGCCGTGCTGGTGGCAGGCGGCTCGCGTGGCATTGGGGCAGCGGTGGTACGCCGGCTGGCCGGGGAGGGGGCCGCGGTCGGCATTGGTTATCGCACTGCGAGTGCGGCGGCAGAAAGTCTTGTTGCGGAAATCGAGGCGGCTGGCGGCCAGGCCAAGGCCGTTGCAGGTGACATCGGCCAGCCGGGAGCGGCCGAGGCGATGGTGGAAGCTGCACATTCGGCTTTCGGCCGGCTGGACGGGCTGGTCAACACCGCAGGTATCGGGCCCTATCGTCCGCTGGTGGAGGTGGACGAGTCTTATATCCGCGCCATGTTCGACACCAATGTCACCGGCGCGATCATGCTGACCAAGGCGGCGGCTGCGGTGCTTCCTTCGCCTGGCGGGCGCATCGTCCATTTTGCTTCGCGCCTGGCCTACAGCCCGATCCCCACCAGCACCGTCTATGCCGCGTCCAAGGCGGCGGTGGTGGCGCTGACGCATGGCTTCGCCAAGGAGCTTGGACCGAAGGGAATCACGGTAAATGCCGTGGCACCTGGCGTGATCGAGACTGACATGACGGCCTCGATCATCGTCGAGCGCGGCGAGGCGATCAAGGCAATGACGCCGCTGGGCCGTATCGGCCAGCCCGACGATATCGCCGGAATTGTCGCATTCCTCCTGTCTGATGACGCGGCCTGGATCACCGGGCGGACGATCCTGGCGGATGGCGGGTTCAACTAGGATTGGTCCTAAACCGGACCTGCGGAAACTTTCGCCTCTATCGATGAGCCACGCTGGAAGCTTTGGCCTCGTAATAGGCGATGGTCTGCCGCAGTCCATCTTCGATCGAGGTGAAAGGCAGCGGGCCGAGCGTGTCGCGCGGATCGTGCGGCTCGCGACGGGCGGCGATCGTCACTCCCTCGCCTTTCGCCGTGATTTCTGCGCCAGGACGAAGGCTTCGGATGATTTCCATCACTCGCCGGACATCGACGATTTCGCCGTGGAGATTGAAGACATGGGCTCCTGAGACCGGCCGCAGAAGCGCCGCCTCGAAGGCTGCCGCGACGTCCTCCACGTAGATCAGATCGGTTTCTCCCGTATAGGGGATCGCATAAGGTTCGCCTTCCACGGCTTTGCGGCAGGCGATGGTGACGCCGGCGGTTGAGCCGGTTGCGCGACCAGGTCCGTAGACGACCAGCGGACGGAAACCGACGCTGGCAACGCCATAATCCTCCGCGAATGTGCGTGCGACGCCTTCGCAGGCGAGCTTGAAGACACCGTAGAGCGTCTTCGGGCAGGGACGGATGCCGTCATCCGGGCCGAAGACGGCCGCGCTGCTGGCATAGGCGATGCTCTGGATGCCGTGTCGGCGAGCAGCTTCAAACACATTGATCGTACCGACGAGATTGACCTGGGCGCCAAGAACGGGATCGGCCTTGCAGGCTGGCGTCAGGAGTGCTGCCAGATGCGCGATGGCTCCACATCCCTCGGTGGCTTCGAGGACTTCCTTGTCATTCGCGATATCCCCGGTCAGCCACTCGATCTTCGGCGCATTGGCGCCGACGATCCCCACTACCAGGCGACGGTTGGTGCTGCGGTCGAAGATGCGGACTTCGTGGCCTGCGGCCAGAAGCCGCTTGGCGATCCAGGCTCCAAGGAAGCCTACTCCTCCGGTGATCAAGGCTTTCATGATTTCTGGTCCTCGTCCGGTTTCGGAACGCGTGGTTAGGTTCAAGGCTATTTGCAGCGTTGCCAAGCCCTTTCCAATATGCCAACCGGGAAAGACCCAAGATCAGGCAGGACAGACAATGCCAAGCGAACCAGATAAGAACCTGCTGTTCGAGTTCCGCTCCTACGATTTCGCGCCGGGAGCCGCGCCGCGCTATCTCGAGCTTTTCCAGACTTCAGGATTGGAATATGTCACCAGGCATCTGCCGCTCGGCGGATACTGGCTGACCGATACCGGCGCGCTGAACACGCTCCACCATATCTGGATTTACCGCGACTTCGCGCATCGCGCCGAGTGCCGCGTCGGGCTGGCGGCGGACAAGGAATGGAACCAAGGCTTCATTCCGCAAGGCTTCCCGCTGATCCTGCGCCAGCAGAGCAGGTTCATGCGCCTGGAAAAGGGATCGGAGACACTTTCGAACGTCGTTCGGGACGTCGGCCGGCAGTATCACTCGCATGCTGCCGGCAGTCCGCTCTTCGCAGGCTCCTGGTATGGTCTCCTCATCGGGAGCGAAGCGGAAGGACAGGGAGAGCATATCGGACGCTGGCGCGTCGTTTCCGGCGAAGGGCCGGGCACGGCGATCAGCCTTGCCCGTTTCACCAATCCGGCTGAGGTGACTTTCCCGAAGGGACCGGCGGCAAGGCACGAGATGCTGCGTCCCTGCAGTTTTTCCCCTCTGGGATAAGTCAGGCGGTCTTGGCCTCCCGCGCGGTTTCACGGAAGGCGCCGGGCGGGCAGCCGGCGCGCTCGGCGAAGAAACGGTTGAAATAAGCCGGGTCCTCAAAGCCAAGCGTATGCCCCACCTCGTTGACGGACATGCCGGTATAGAGCAGGTAGCGCTTGGCCTCGATCATCAGCCTCTCATGCAGCAGGCGCGCCGCGCTGTTGCCAGCGATTGACCGGCAGGCGGCGTTGAGCCGCGCGGGCGTCACGCCCATTCTGCCGGCAAAGAAAGCCAGCCGCTTTTCGGTGCGGAAATTCTCCTCGATAAGCTCGCGGAAACGCATCACCAGATCGTAATCCCGGTGATACCGCTTGTCGCTCGGCAACGGCCTCTGCTGGTCCTGGCGCAGACGCATGATGGCGACGAGTATATGCAGGAAATCCGCCAGGATGGCCGGACGCCGCCCCGGCGCGGGCCAGACGAATTCGGCGCCGAGATGTTCGAAGGTTTCGTGGAGGCGGCGCGTCTCGGCGGCGGAGGGGTCAAGCGCAAAGGCGCCGGGTTCCAGCGTTTGCGCGACCAGCCGCTTGTCGTCCCTGGCGGCCCAGGCGACGTAGGCTGCGGCGGCCGTTATGACGATGCCGTTCGTTCCCGGATGAAAGCGGATTTCGTGCACCATCCCGGCCGGTATGACAAGAAGGCTGGGTATGTGGACCGGATAGCTCACGCCTTCCACATTCAACTCGCCGCCGCCCTGGGAGACGAAAAGGATCTGTGCATGTGCCGGGTGGGCATGCGGACGGATTATCCAATTGTTAGCGCCGCTGCGCGTGGCGATGGCTTCGGAGTGCAGGAAGTCGCGTTCAGTGTCTTCTTCCGCATCACCGTACAGGAAATAGCGCGGAATCAGCCTTTGTCGGGCCATTGGATACCTGCTTTGTCAGTTTCGGATTAACGTTTGCTTCAGCTCGATTTCTACGAAAAGTACAATCAATTCGCGCGTTCGTCCATTGTCGGAAGATGCGGTCGGGATCATTCATTACTCCAATGAAAACCGCGTTCCGGATCGATCGGAAGAAAGCGGGTGTTATCGGGGTCCGCGTAAAGAGCCGCATCGAAGTGGCCGACGCGCCGGTATCTGCAAGGAGGAAACGATTGTCCAACTCCATCAAGTCTGACTTGACCTGTGACGTTCTTGTCATCGGCGCCGGTGTCGGCGGGCTTGCCACCGCCATCACGGCGAAGAAGCTTGGGCTAGATGTCGTGATCATCGAAAAGGAACCGTTCTATGGTGGCACTGCCGCCTTTTCCGGCGGCGTCCTCTGGATCCCCGGAAACCACCACTTCCGCGACAAGGGCGTGAAAGACAGTCGCGAGGCCGCGCGGCTTTATCTGCGCAACGAAGTCGGCAATTTCTATCGTGAGGACGTGGTCGAAGCATTTCTCGATTACGGTCCGAAGATGCTTGAATTCTTCGAGCGCGAGACCGAGGCCAAATTCGTTCCCACGCCTTATCCCGATTACCACCCGGATGTTCCGGGGGGCGTCGATATCGGCCGCTCGGTCACTGCGGCCGCATATGACGCCAGCAGGCTCGGACCTGAATTGAAGCGGCTGCGCCCGCCGCTCAAGACGATCACCTTCATCGGCATGATGTTCAATTCGTCAAATGCGGACCTGAAGCACTTCTTCAACGCCACGCGTTCGCTCGTCTCGGCGCTCTATGTCGCTAGGAGGCTCGCGAGCCATATCAAGGATCTGGTGATTCATGGGCGCGGCGTACAGGTGACGAGCGGCAACGCGCTTATTGCGCGGCTGGCCAAGACCGCTTTCAATCTCGGCATACCGCTTTATACGGAGACGCCAGCGGGCCGGCTGATCAGCGAGGAAGGTCGGGTTACCGGCGCCGTTGTGGGCGAAGCCAACATCGAGCATCGCATCACAGTCAGGCGAGGCGTGGTATTGGCTTGCGGCGGCTTTCCGCATGACAAGTCGAAGATTGGTGCCGCCTATCCGCATGTGCGCCGCGGCGCGGAGCACTTCTCACCGACGCCGGAGGGCAATACCGGCGACGGCATCGATCTTGCCAAACAGGCCGGCGGCCGCTTCGAGATACGATACCCGGCGGCAGCGGCGTGGATGCCGGTGTCCAAAGTACCCATGGGCAATGGAAAGCTTGGCGCCTTTCCGCATCTGGTTGACCGCTACAAGCCCGGCGTGATCGCGGTGTTGCGCAACGGGCGCCGCTTTACCAATGAATCAAATTCCTATCACGATGTCGGCGCCGCCATGATCGAGGCTTGCCGGGATGATCCCGAGACTGCCGCCTGGTTGATTGCCGACCATGCGACGGTCCGCAAATATGGGCTCGGCTTTGCAAAGCCTGCCCCGGTGCCGGTTTCGGGCTATGTGCGCAAAGGCTATCTTATCCGGGGTCGAACGCTTGCCGAGCTGGCCGCGAAAGCGGGGATCGATGCAGCCGGTCTGGAAGAGACAGTGCGTGTCTATAACCGCGGTGCCGTACGCGGAGAAGATCCAGCCTTCGGCCGCGGCACCACGACCTTCAATCACTATCTCGGCGATCCCGAGAGCAAGCCTAATCCTAATGTGAAGCCGATCGGCAAGGGGCCGTATTACGCGCTGAAGATCGTCATGGGCGATCTCGGCACCTTTGACGGCCTCGATACTGACGTGAACGGCCAAGTGCTCGACGACAATGGCCGGCAGATCGCCGGGCTCTACGCCGCGGGCAATGACCGCGCCAGCATGATGGGAGGCAATTATCCCGGCGCCGGCATCACGCTAGGCCCGATCATGACCTTTGGATACCTGACCGCACATCACCTGGCTGGGATTGAACCCTGACCGGAGCCAAGGACCGGTCGCATTCAAGAGTGGAGGAGAATGAAGTGAAACTGAATCGCAGACGTTTTATCGAGATCGGCGGAACCGCCGCCGCCGTAAGCCTCATGCCGTTCGGCATCGCTCGGGCGCAATCGGACGACATCATCCGCATCGGCCTGATCACCGACATGTCGGGCATCTATCGTGACGTTTCCGGGCCGACATCGGTGGCTTGCGCCCAACAGGCGATTGATGAGTTCACGGTCGAAAATCCCGACATCAAGGTCGAGCTTCTTGTGGCTGACCACCAGAACAAACCCGATGTCGGCTCGACCATCATCCGCCGCTGGTTCGACCAGGACGGCGTGGATGCCATCGCCAATGTCGGCAATTCGGCTATCGCGCTGGGCGCGCGCGAGGTGCTCGCGGACAAGGACAAGGTGGCACTTATCACGACGGCAGGCAGTTCCGATCTCACCGGCAAGAGCTGCAGCCCGCATATCGTGCATTTCGCCTGGGATTCCTGGTGTCTTGCACACTCGACGGCAACCGCTACAGTTGGTGCCGGCGGCGACAAATGGTTCTTCATCACCGCTGATTATGCTTTCGGTCACGCGGCCGAGAACGACGCCACCAAGTTCATCAAGGCGGCAGGCGGCGAAGTTGTCGGCTCCGTGCGCTATCCTTACGGCTCGACCGCAGATTTCTCTTCCTTCCTGCTGCAGGCGCAATCCAGCGGCGCCAATGTCATTGGCTTTGCCAATTCGGGCAGTGAGCTGATCAATTGCCTGAAGCAGGCGCAGGAATTCGGCATCCCGGCGAGCGGTATCCGCCTGACTGCCATGGTGGGCTATATCACCGACGTGCTCGGCATGGGGCTGCCCGTGGCCCAGGGCCTGACGCTGACCGAGACCTTCTATTGGGACCTCAACGACCGCACGCGTGCCTTCATGGAGCGCATAAAGCCGAAGCTCGAAGAGGGCGTTTTCCCCAATATGAGCCAGGCCGGTGACTACGGCAGCGTTCTGCACTATCTGAAAGCGGTGAAGGAACTCGGCGTTTTGGAAGCCAAGAAGTCGGGCCGCGCTGTGGTCGACAAGATGAAGGAAATGCCGACAGACGACGATTGCTTCGGCAAGGGTTCCATCCGCGCCGACGGCCGCAAGATCCACCCGGCCTATCTCTTCGAGGTAAAGAAGCCTGAAGAGAGCGAGAGCCGGGGTGACATCTACAAACTGGTTGCCACCGTGCCCGCGGAAGAGGCTTTCAGGCCCATTGAGGAAGGCGGATGCTCCAGCATCTGATCTGACAAGAGGGCCGGCGGCAGCCGTCGGCCCTTAACCATGTGAGAAAAGACAATCCGGGAGGCCCCTTTGAGCCAGAAATCCGAGCCGTGGATCGATTTTTCCGGTCGGATCTGCGTCGTGACGGGAGCGAATGGAGGTATCGGTACCGGTCTGGTCCGCGCCTTTGCCGCGCTCGGCGCAGATATTGCAATGATCGACAGGGTCGAGACCTCCGGTACGCTTGAGGAAGAGGTCAGGAGGGCAGGCCGAAAGGCGCTGTCGCTTGTTTGCGACGTCTCTGACATCTCTTCAGTGGAGAAAGCGGCGGAGCAGGTCCGATCGGAACTGGGGGGCTGCGACATACTCGTCAACAATGCAGGTCTTCTGCGGCCGGGCAAGCTGGAGGCGCTGGACGCAGCGGACTGGGAAAGCCTGATCGCGGTCAATCTGCATGGCTATTTCCATTGCGTACAGGCATTCGGGCGGCAGATGCTCGAACGCAAGCGCGGCGCGCTCGTTCACGTCGCTTCGATTGCTGGCAGCCAGCCGCAAGCCTTCAGCGGCGGCTACAGCGCAGCAAAGGCCGCCGTCGCAATGATGTCGCGGCAGCTTGCCTTCGAATGGGGTCCCTCCGGCGTGCGCAGCAATGTGGTCAGTCCCGGCCTCGTGCGCACGCCGCTCAGCGAGAATTTTTACCGCACGCCGGACGTCAAGGAGAGGCGGGAGGCGGTCGTGCCGAGCCGACGCATCGGTGCGGTCGAGGATATTGCCGATGTCGCGGTTTTTCTGGCGAGTGATCGCGCGGGTTATGTGAACGGCCAGGAGATCGTCGTCGATGGCGGCTTCAGCCAGACCCTGATGAGCCATATCCCACGTCCAGGCTACGAATAAAAGAGGGGGCGCAGATGAGCGAGCGGATCGCGGTCATCACCGGTGCCGCCGACGGGATCGGCTGGGCCATGGCGCAGGTCTTTGCCGAGGCCGGCTATCGGGTTGCTTTGGCGGATCTCGACCTTGAAAACGCCAAGGAGCGCGCTGCCGGTCTTGGATACGGACATCAGGCTTTGCCGGTCGATGTTTCGGACGAACAGGCGGTGGTGGCGCTTGCGGCCAAGGTCGGCGAGACCTTCGGGCATGTTGATGCGCTGGTCAACAATGCCGGCATCAGCGACAGCCATCTACCGACGCTGGAGCAAGATGTGGGCCAGTTTCAGAGGGTCATGGATGTCCATCTGAAGGGGACGTTCCTGATGTGCCGGGAATTTGGACGATTGATGACCGCCCGACAGCAAGGCGCCATCGTCAATATCAGTTCGATTGCTGGCCTGGGCGGCATGCCTCGCCGCAACGGCTATGGCGCGGCCAAGGCCGGCATCGTGGCGCTGACACGCTCCTTGGCTTGCGAATGGGCGCGATACGGCGTGCGCGTGAACGCCATTGCACCCGGCTATGTCGCGACCGGTCTTGTCAGAAGCCTGGCCGAGGCCGGCAAGATCGACATCGGAAAGATCGAGCGCCGCGTTCCGCTAGGCAGGTTGGCCGAACCGGAGGATATTGCGCTCTCGGCGTTCTTCCTCGTTTCCCCCGCAGCCGCTTATATCACCGGCACCGTGCTCAGCGTCGACGGAGGTTGGCATGCCTTCGGTGACTTCGGCGATGCGAGCCTTGGGAAAGAGCGGCAAACATAGTCAGAGAGTTTCCAGAACCCGGGAGATTTTCCGCAGGCCGTCCGCCAGCGCCGCCTCCTCGCTGGCGTAATCAGGGTGTAGGTAGTCGATCTCGAGCGCCAGCAGCCCGTCATAGCCTTCCGCCTTCAGGAGCCGGATGATCTCAGAGATATCTATCAGTCCCTGTCCCAACGGGACGCTCGGCCAGAAGGCGAAAGTCTTGGGGTCGCCCTTGTAGGCGGCGATGTCCTTTACATGCGTCGTTTTCGTGTAGGGGGCGAGCTTGCGCGCAACCTCCATCGGGTCCTCGAACATGCGCAGGTTGTTGGCCGTGTCGAAGCAGACGCCGAGCGCGGGCGAGGCGACGGCCTCCATCAGTTCGACCATTTCGTCGGCATAGAGGTCGATGTGGTTTTCCACCGCCAGCACCATTCCGACCTCTTCAGCCGCGGTAGCGGCGTGGCGCAGCATCGGCACAAGCGCGTCGCGATGATCCTTCCAGAGGGCAGGGCGCGTGCCGCGGCCGCCGGCGCAGATGCGCATGACGTCGGCGCCGAGCTTCCGGGCGATGTCGATATGGAGGATCAGGTCTTCGAGCGCCTGGCTATCGCTGCCGGAAGCCAATCCGCGAGGATGCCCCCAGGCCCAGGCCTTTGCGAGCCCCAGCGTGTCAAGTTTCTCCTTCACAACCGATAGCCGTTCGTCTTCGAAATCTGGAAAGAAACAGGATTCCAGCATGACGCCTTTTGCGCCGAGCGCGGCCACGCGATCGATGAGTTCCCCGACCGTCATGCGGTGGCCCGGGTCCGTCTCCAGTTCCGGGTAGTGATGACCGAAGAAGCGGTGATAGGCATAGGAGTCGATGGCGGGAATCATGCTCTGGTGTCGTCTGCTGCCGCCAGAAGCCGGCGTGTGGCATCAAGCGCGATTTTGGCTCGCTCTCGCGGCGACATACGGCTTGCGAGCTCGTGGTTGGGGACTTCGATGCTGACGGTCACGTTGTCGGGTATCGCACGGGCGAGCCCGGTGAGATCGATCGCGCCGTCACCGGGCATCAGCCGTGCCTGACGAGCGACGCGGATCAGTCCCTCGTCGCTCCCGTCATAGTTGGCCGGCCCGTCGCAGAACTGCACGTAGTTGATCCACTTGGCCGGCAAGGCGCGGACTTCCTCGAGCGTCGAGCCGGCCCGGTCGAGATGGAGCGCGTCGACAAGAACGCCGCCATTCGGTTCGCCGGCCGCCTCCACGATCCTGCGCGCGAAGGCGAGATCGGGCACTTCGGTCCAGGGCATGAATTCCAGGTCGGCTGTCAGGCTGTAAGTTTTGGCCAGTTGGCATAGGCCTGCGAAATTATCGGTCAGGCGGGAGGCGTCGGGATCGTCTCCGGCGACCAGTACATGGCGGGCGCCGAGCCGGCCTGCCCTCTCAAGGAAGGACTCGAAATCCGCAACGATCGTATCCGGCATGAGGCGCACGATCTCGACATCGGCGACCGCAATGCCGGTATCGCGGATCGCAACAACGGCCTCTTCCAGCAGGCGGTCGTCCGTCATCAGCGGGTAGGGGGCTTCCGCCGGTCCGGCAGGCAGCAGCCTCAGACCCACCATGTTATAACCGGTTTCGGCCGCGATCCGGATGGCCTCGACCGGTCCGGCATCGAAGACGGTGAGGAATGCAAGCGAGAACGGATGCGGCATATGAGACTTTCCGGCTATTTGAGGGGCGAAATGCCGAGCGGCAGGGCGATGGCGGAATACATTTCCGGTGTCAGCCAGTCGGGTCCGCCCTTCGGCGGCCATATGCCGTCCGCGACCGATTGGGAGCGCGCCTTCTGGCGCTCCTCCAGCGTGCGGTAGGGCCAGATCTGGGTGAAGCGCGGCGGCCCGTCGAGGGAATACATGGCGATGGTCAGCGGCGAATATCTTTCCCGCACGGGGACCGCTTCGCGCCACTTGTCCTGCGTTGGAGCCAGCCCATTCGGCTTCATGTGATAGGTGCGGATCTCGTAAATGGGGCCGAAGTCGCCGGTCTTGACCGGCGGCAGGAAATCGAGCGGGGCGTAGCTGTCGATGGCCATATCCGTCAGGAGATCGGCGCAGCCGAAGGGATTGGAGGATTTCCGCGTACGCTCGCGTTCAGCGAGAAGGTCTTCCGGGCTTTCGAAGCCGCGCAGAAGATAGATGCGGTTCAGCTTGCCGATATCGGTGCCCCAGGCACCGAGCAGGGTGCCCCTGGCTTCCGGGGCGGTAACATAGTCGCCGATGAGCGGCATGGCCTTGCCGGCGCCGAAGATGACGGTATCGAGGGTCGCAAGTTCGTAGAATTTCATCGGGATTGGCTCCTCTCTTTCTCCAGTGCCGTTCCGGTTTCCAGGCCCGTGACAGGGAGGCCCGCGAGAACACGGCCGGCGATGTAGCCGAAGGTCATGGCTGGCCCGAGCGTGATGCCGCCGCTCGGATAATTGCCGCCGAATATGCTCGACATGTCGTTGCCGGCCGCGAAAAGTCCCTTGATGACCCTGCCGTTCCCGTCGAGCACGCGCGCGGCAGCGTCGGTGCGCAGGCCGGCAAAGGTGCCGAGGCTGCCGGGCACGATCTTTACCGCGTAGAAAGGAGCCTTCAGAAGGGGCGCAAGCGAGGGGTTGGGCTGGTGTGCATCATCGCCCTGGACTCGGTTATAGGCCGAGAGCCCGCGTCCGAATTCGGGGTCCTCGCCATTCTGTGCTCCCTCGTTGAAATGCGCGACCGTCACGGCCAGCGCAGCAGGATCGATGCCGCAGGCTTCAGCGAGTTGGCCGATGGTCCGGCCGCGTTTCAGATAGCCATTGCGGAGATAGGGAGCCAACGGGAACGGAAAGGGCTTCGACCAACCAAGGCCGTAGCGCCGCTGGGCGCGATGATCGCAGATCAGCCAGGCGACGGGCTCCTCGCCGGGAGGGGTCTCGCGCAGCAGCACCGACATGAAATCGTGATAGGAATCGGCTTCGTTGACAAAACGCCGTCCCTTCGGCGTGACCGCAATGAAGCCAGGCTTTGCCCGCTCGACGAGGTGGGGGAAGCGTGCGACCCGCCCGTTGGCCAGCGAGACGAGAGAGATCGGCGCCCAGGCGCCCGGATTTGCCAGATCATCGGAGACGGTAGCGCCGATTTCTTCGGCCATTGCCAGACCGTCACCGGTATTGCTCTCGGGGGCCGCCGAGTAGTGCTCCGTGCCGTTCGGCGCGTGCTCGAACATGGCGGCGATGCGCTTTGTGTCATGCGGGAAACCGCCGGTGGCAAGGACGACGCCGCGTCGCGCCATGATCGCAGTCTCGCGACCGTCGATGTGCAGGACGCCACCGCAAATCTGCCCGTCCCTTGTAATCAGCCGGATGGCCGGCGCGGAATGAAGAAGGGAAACCTGAAGGTCGAGCGCGCTGCGCAGGAGCCGGGCAATGAGCGCATTGCCGTTGACGAGATGCATGCCTCGGCCATGCAGGACAAGGTCGCGGGCATGGCGCAGGAGCCGCTTGGCGACATGCAAGGCGGATCGTGGCGAGCGGGTGGCGTTGAAGAAGTGCCGCATGTCGGCGCCACTGGCGATCGCCATACCCTTGAGGCTGATGACATCCAACGGCGGGCGAAGCCTGTGGATGAACTCGCCAAGCTCGCGGCCGTCATAGGGCAAAGCGGAAACCGAGCGCCCACCGAGCGCGCGCCCCGGCGATTCATGGAAATCGGGGATGGTATTGCCGGGAATGAAGCGGACAGCCGTATTCTCCTCAAAAAAGGAGACCATTTCCGGCCCGTTTTCGAGAAAAACATCTATGCGCGGATCATTGGCCCGGTTACCGAGCTCGTTCGCCAGATATTGGCGCGGATCTTCCGGCCCTTCCAGGATGCCTGCGCGACGGGCCAGCGGGTTGCGCGGAATCCATAACCATCCACCGGACCAGGCACTGGTGCCGCCGAAAACGGGTTCCTTTTCCGCTACGATCACCTTCAATCCGTGGAAAGCCGCAGTGACGGCGGCGGCGAGTCCTCCCCCGCCGGAACCGATGACCAGCACGTCGCATTCGCCTGGAACGTCTCTGTCATCCATCATGCCGACTGACGGTCCGTGCTTTCGCCGGCGCTTTCGGATTCTGCCTTCACTCGCTGGAAGTAGCGGGAAGCGCGGCCTGCCGCTCCCAATTCGTTCGCTGCGGCATGGAGGGCAGGGGCTAGTTCTTTCATCCGTTCCGACGTCATGCGTACTGCCGGCCCGGCGATAGAAAGACAACCCACGACGACACCTTTGTTGGCGTATCTTATGGGCACGGCCATAGCCGCCATTCCGTCGATATAGCTGTCAACCGCCACCGAATAGCTGCGCTGGCGTGTCTCGTGCAGGATCGCCAGGACTTCGCTCGCCGTTTTCGGCGCCTTCGGACCCAATTGCTCCGTCTTCGAATCGAAGCCCTGCTCGGCCACCAGCATCAAGGCTTCCTCGTCGCTCATGGTGGAGAGGAAGGCCCGTCCGCCGGCGCTGGCAGCCAAGTGCACGACAACGCCCTGTTCCCGGCTGGGATCATAGCGCAGCCCCTTGGTGGTGCCCTGGGCGACCGCAACCCAGACCAGATTGCGGCCGTCGACCACGCTGAGACGGATCAGCTCGCCGCTCTGTTGCGCCAGTTGATCGAGGATCGGCTGGGCTATGTCGGTGACCCCTGTATGGCCGAGGAAGCTGAGCCCCATGGCCGCGAGCTTCAAAGTCAGGGCATAATTCCCTTGCGCGCGATCCTGCCGCACATAGCCGAAACGGGCCAGTTCGTTCAAAAGCCTGTGTGCAGCACTTGCCGGCAGATCCAGACGCGCGGCGATGGTGGTGACCGGAAGTCCGTCCGGTTCGTCTGCCAGAAGCTCGATGATGGCCAGCGAACGCTCCATCACGCCGCTCATGTCCGCTCCTCCCTGCCGGCAGGCTCCTGGACGGGTTCCACGTTCCGCCAGGCCTGGATGCTCGCCGCTTCGCGAATGGCCGAGATGGTGGCGAGGTCCTTCGCTGCTTCCAGGCCGGAAACGAGGGGCGTGGCGCGCCCGGCGATCACCTCGCCGAAATGGAGAAGCTGTTCCTCATAGGCATCGGCCTCGGTGAAGGGGAGCGTCCTGCGCTCCAGTTCGAAATTCCAACTCTTCTCGCCTTTGTGGGACCATAGCGAAAGATCCGGCAGACTAAGGCCCGCTTCGGTGCCGCAGAGGAAATGCGACTGAACCTTATGGGCGGGGAATCGCTCCAGATTCTCTCCCGACGAGAGATCCCAGGCCCACGGCCCGACGGCGGCGTCCGATACCGTCAGCGTGGCCATGCCTGCGCGTTCGAACTTCAGGATCACGGAGGCTGTGTCCTCGACCTCGAAGCCGCGAATGGCGTTGGAAGCCAAAGCCGCGACTGCGACGACATCACCGAAGAAATGACGCATCAGGTCGATCTCGTGGATCATGTTGATCAACAGCGGCCCACCGACGCCGGGCCGGCGGCGCCAGGCGGGGCCGAAATATTCCGCAGGCTTCATGAGCGAACTGACGACGGAAGCGGTCACCAGATTCCCGATCGCGCCTTCCTCGATGGCCTGCTTCGCCGCCTTGACGATCGGATTGTGCCGGCGGTGATGGCCGACGAGAAGCGGTTGCCTCGTCCGTAGGCATGTCTCGAGGAGTATGCGCGCTTCCGCCAGCGTATTTGCAATCGGTTTTTCGAGGAGAACCGGAATGCCAGCCTCCATCAGCGCGGTCGAGATTTCCACATGAGTTTCATTCGGGGTGGCCACGATGGCGCCGTCAATGCCGATTGAGCCGATCATATCGTGGACATTGGCGAAGGAAGACACGCTATGTTCGCGCGCAAGCTCCGCGCCTTGCGACATCGGGTCGACGATAGCGGCCAGCCTGAAGCCATCCGTCCTTTCTATCGTGGCCATGTGGGTTTTTCCGATGATGCCGGCACCAACCACCGCGATCCGCTTCTCTGCCATTGGGCGGCCTCCTCTCAGCATGGGTTCCGACGCGCCTCCGGAGCAGGTACATAGCAGTCACGAAGCATTTTGGAAACATATTCCATTCTTGAATGAAATTTCAAAACTGTTATAAGCGCCATGAAAGTTATTGGGCGGCAGCCAAGGGACAAGGGAGGAGCAGTCGAACATGCTGGTAGCCTGTTTCCGCTCGCGCCGATCCCGTCTATTTGCCATTTGTCGGGCTGGCGCATGACGTCCGCCGCGAAAAAGTTGACCGATATTGCTGAGGGTGCAGCCTATGATGTGGCGGTGCTCGGAGCAGGCGCCGCCGGCATGGCTGCTGCGGTCTTCGCCGCTCTTGAAGGCAGGCGCGTCATCCTGATCGAGCGGACGGAATATGTCGGCGGCACCTCCGCCTATTCCGCTGCGACCACCTGGATCCCGAACACGCAGCATGCAGCCTTTGTCGGGGCTGAAGACAGTTTCGAAAAGGCCAGTACCTTTCTCGACAAGGCGGTCGGGAACCGTTCGCCCAAAGCTCTGCGTGATACCTTCCTTGCTAAAGGGCCTGAGGCCATACGCGAGTTGGAGGCGAGGACCGATGTCAGGATGCGTGCACGTCCTTTCCATCCGGACTATCTCTATGAGCTCGAAGGGGCCACTGCCTGCGGCCGCGCGCTGGAGCCGCTTCCCTTCGACGGGAGATTATTGGGCGAGGACCTTTCACTGGTCCGGCCGCCGATCCCCGAATTCACGATTCTGGGCGGCCTCATGGTGGACCGTGACGACATCGCTCATCTGCTCAGGATGACGAAGTCGCTCAAATCCGCGATCTATTCCGCAAAGCTTATCGGGAGCTACTACCTCCAGAAATTGCGTTATCCGCGGGGCACGCGCCTCGTCATGGGTAATGCCCTGATCGGACGCCTGCTTCTCACAGCGCGAAAGCTCGGCGTGGATATCCTCGTCAATGCGGACGTCACCGAAATTGCCGGGAAAGATGGTGCGGTTACCGGCTTGACGGTCGCCCAGGCGGGCACCATGCGACACCTGAAGGCGAGAGGCGGCGTGATTCTGGCCAGCGGTGGTTTCGCTCGTCATCAGCAGCGGCGGCAGGAATTCCTGCCGAAACCCGTGCCCGAATACAGCCCGGCAGCGCCTGGGCATACAGGCAAGCTGCATGACATCGTGCTGAAGCTGGGTGCCCATTACGGCGAGAGCGCCGACCAGAACTGCTTCTGGGCTCCGGTTTCCGTGCGCAAGCGCGCGGACGGCACCATGGCGGTCTTCCCGCATTTCGTGCTCGACCGGAGCAAGCCGGGCATCATCGCGGTGGACAAAAACGGGCGGCGCTTCGTCAATGAAAGCACCTCCTACCATCTGTTCGTGCGCGCCATGTATGCGGCGAACGAGAACGGGTCGACCATCCCCTGTTATCTCGTCACTGACAGCGTGGCGCTGACAAAATACGGCATCGGCATGGTGCGGCCTGGCGGACGCGGGCTTGAGTCTTATCTGAAGGACGGCTATCTCACCCGCGCCCAAACGCTGGATGAACTCGCGACCAAGCTCGGCATCGATGCCGGTGGCCTTGCCGCTTCGGTTGCGGCCATGAACGAATATGCAGAAACGGGCATCGACCGCGATTTCGGCCGCGGTACCACAGTCTACGAGAGGGCGAACGGCGACCCGAGGCATGGCCCTAATCCGACGCTTGGCAAGGTCGCCACGGCGCCTTTCTATGCGATCAGACTCTATCCGGGCGACATCGGCGCGGCCAAGGGCCTGGCGACGGACGAGAATGCGCGCATCGTTCGCACCGACGGCTCGCCAATTGATGGGCTGTATGCGGTCGGCAATGACATGCAATCCATCATGGGCGGGGTCTATCCCGGGCCGGGCATCACGATCGGGCCGGGCATCACTTTCGGCTATATTGCAGGCAAGCATGCGGCCGTCAGAGCCGCCTGAGCTGGAGAGGTTCAGAAAGGAAGATTCCAGATGTCTATCCAGTTGAACGGCGAGACCCGGCTTCACATCATCATCGGT
>Ga0164243_10002617_pt1 | contig 29552 bp, 29 predicted proteins | sample OricompcompostOP_FD_108781 | JGI IMG/M metagenome (GOLD analysis project Ga0164243, IMG submission 108781) | Organic Plus compost microbial communities from Emeryville, California, USA - Original compost - Organic plus compost (OP) | ecosystem: Engineered > Solid waste > Mixed feedstock >... | reverse complement strand
GTCACCATGACCTTCGACCCGCCCTGGAGCATGAGCCGCATGTCGGACGAGGCGCGTCTCGCCCTCAATATGTTCTAGCTAGGCTCTTGTTCCACCTCTTCACCCTCCTCTTGATGGGGGAGGGTGGTGCCGCAGGCGCCGGGTGGGGTGAAGAGCTAGGAGCATGGCCCGATAGGTTTCTCGAAACCGCTCCCCAGCCACTCGCCACGATGGGGGAGGGGGAAGCCCTGAGCAGCACGGGACTGGAGGTTTTGAAATTTGCCAGACGCGGATTATATGTGGGGCTGACGCAAATCAGGGACACACAAAGATGCCCACGCTGCGCATGATGCCCAAGGTGATGACCATGACCGACGCCGCCGTGCGTCGCGTCAACGCGCTGATGGCTGCCAACCCCACCGCAAAGGGGCTGAGGATCGGCGTCAAGAAGGGTGGCTGCGCCGGCATGGAGTACACCATGACGGTCGCCGAGGAGAAGGGGCCGCACGAGGACGTCGTCGAGCAGGACGGCGCGGTGTTGTTCATCGAGCCGACCGCGATCATGTACCTGCTCGGCACCGAGATGGACTTCAAGACCGACAAGCTTGCCAGTCAGTTCGTGTTCAACAACCCGAACGAAAAAGCCTCCTGTGGCTGCGGCGAGAGTGTCAACTTGGTGCCCGCTGGCGAGTCCAGCCAGTTCGTCAATCAGGACTGACCACAGCCTCGATCACCGGCGTGGTGGACCGCCGATGAGCGCCAGTGATGCCTTCATAGAGCTTCTCAAGGATTGCCTCGCCGCCCTCGGCCCGGTGCGCGCCAAGCGCATGTTCAGCGGCGCCGGTCTCTTCGCCGAAGACGTGATGTTCGCTCTGGTTGTCGACGACACCCTCTATCTCAAGGCTGACAGCGAGACGCAGCGCGCCTTCGAGGCCGAAGGGCTCGCACCGTTCTCCTACAATCGAAGCGGCCGCATGGTTTCGCTCGCCTACTGGCGCGCGCCGGGCGACTGTTGGACGATCCCGAAGAAATGACGCAATGGGCCGCGCGGGCACTGACGGTTGCCAGGCGGACTTCGACCAAGACGCAACGGCGCAAACGGAGGAAGGCATCGTGACGGGATCAGCAGCGGAGCCGGCATGGATCAAGGATGTGCTGCGCTTCTGGTTCGATGACCTCGGCCGCAAATCCTGGTTCGCCAAGGACGAAGCCATTGACGCCGCCTGCGCACGCTTCGCCCCGCTGATCGACGAGATCAACGCCAGACCTGTCGAAGAGGCGATCTCGAGTCCGGACCACGCATTGGCGAGCGTGATCGTGCTCGACCAGTTCACGCGCAACGTTCATCGCGGCACGCCACGCGCATTTGCTTACGATGAGCTCGCCCGCGGCATCGCGCGGCTCGCGATCGCGCTTGGCATGGATCAACGTATCGTGCCCGAGCGGCGCATATTCCTCTATCTGCCCTTCGAGCACAGCGAGGCCATCGCCGATCAGTATCGCGCAGTCGAGCTCATTTCTTCGCTCGGCGACGAGGAGTTCACACGCTACGCCAAGGCGCACGCTGACGTCGTCACGCGCTTTGGCCGCTTCCCACATCGCAATGCCATCCTTGATCGTCCCTCGACCGCCGACGAAATCGCCTTCCTCGAGCAGCCCGGCAGCTCGTTCTGACCGCCATCAGCTTCGCGCGGCATCGCTGCTGATCGCGATCAACCGGTGCGGCGCCTCGCCGTCATTGCCTGTCAGCTAGTTTTCAGCCGACGCGTGCAAGACAGGGGAGGGCGGGGCATTGGAGGAAGACGATGATCGCAAACTCGAAAGATGCCTACGGTTGGCCCGCGGTTGCTCTGCATTGGATCGTGGCGCTGCTGATCGTTGGAACGTTCGGACTTGGGCTGTGGATGGGCGAGGTTCCGCGCCCCGACCGGCCCTACTACTTCGCTATCCACGCCTCGCTAGGCGTTTCGCTGTTCGCCATCCTGGTGCTGCGTATTGTGTGGGCGCTTTTCAACCCGCCTCCTGCCGCGCCGGCCGGCACGCCGCCTTGGCAGCACGCCGCGGCACGCTTCACGCATCTGGCCCTCTACGGGCTGACGCTGACCACTGTCCTGATTGGATGGCTCCTCACCGGTATCGAGGGGAAGCCCATCGTGCCGCTGCTCTTCGGCGTCGTGCCGCTGCCGTCGCCCATCACACTCGGGCATGCAGCCGAGGACGTTCTCGAAGAGGCGCACGAGCTGGCCGCCTATGGGCTGATGGCGCTCGCGGGCCTGCACATGTTCGCCGCGCTGTGGCACCACTACGTGCTGCGCGACAACACCTTGAGGCGCATGCTCGGCGCCGGCGCGCAGCCGGTCGCCTGAACGGTGCTGCTCTTACTCGTTCGCAACTTTGGCGGGGCGCCTGACAGGGTTGCGCAGGAAGGCCGGCACGTTGTCGGCAAAGCCTGAGGAGCGTGCCTCCGGCTGCCGCGACCGCTCGGGCCGCGGTGGCTGCGAGGTCGGTCGCGCTTCGGGATGGCTGCTGCGCGGCTGATGGCGCGGCGTGTTGCTGTTCGCCGGCGCTCCCGTCGGCTGCGCACGCGAATGGCCGCCTTGCGCGTGCGGGACCTCTTGCGATCGAGCGGCGTGAGAAGCCTCGCGCTGCTCGTGCCTTGGCGAGCGTTGCTCGGGGTGGCGCTCGCGGCGCTCTCCACTCTTCGCCTGGTCGCTGCGCCGCTCACCGCGCCGCTTGTCGTCGCCACGCGCCTGCGTCGGCGCTTCCTGTCGACCGCTGCGTCCGCGCTGGGTACCACGCCCGCCGCGACCGCGACGCTTCTTCTTGCCGGCTTCGGCGTAGTCTTCATCCGATGGCCCGTCACCGATCCACGTCACCGGCTCGCCGAGCAGCTTTTCGATCTCTTTGAGGTTCTTGAGTTCGTCGATCGTCACCAGCGACGTCGAGTGCCCCTCTTTGCCGGCGCGGCCAGTGCGGCCGATGCGGTGCACATAGTCGTCCGACTGCCAGGGCAGATCGAAGTTGAACACGTGGCTGACGTCGGGAATGTCGAGCCCGCGCGCCGCGACGTCGCTGGCGGCGAGCAGCATGAGTTCGCCCGAGCGGAACTTGTCGAGCGTCTCCATACGGCTTTTCTGGTCCATGTCGCCGTGCAGCGCGCCGGCAGAGAAGCCGTGCTTCACAAGCGACTTGTGGAGGATCGCCACCTCTACCTTGCGATTGCAGAAGATGATCGCGTTCTTGACGTTCTGACTGCGGATGAGTTCGCGCAGGACCTCGCGCTTGGCCCAGTCCTCGCCATCCGGGCAGTAGCGGAATTGCTGGGTGATGGTCTTGGCGGTGGTCGCCGGCGGGGCGACCTCGACGCGCTCGGGATTGCTGAGGAACTGGCTGACGAGGCGCGTGATCTCGGGGGGCATCGTCGCCGAGAAGAACAGCGTCTGGCGCCGTTGCGGCAGCAGCTTGCAGATCTTCTCGATGTCGGGGATGAAGCCCATGTCCAGCATGCGGTCGGCTTCGTCGATGACGAGAATCTCGATGCCCGTCAGCAGGATGCGTCCGCGCTGGAAGTGATCGAGCAGGCGTCCTGGCGTGGCGATCAGCACGTCGACGCCGCGGTCGAGCTTTTTCACCTGATCGTCCATCGACACGCCGCCAATGAGCAACGCGAGCGAGAGCTTGTTATTGGCGCCGTATTTCTCGAAGCTCTGTGCCACCTGGGCGGCAAGCTCGCGCGTCGGGGCGAGGATCAGTGAGCGCGGCATACGGGCCCGCGCGCGACCCGTCTCGAGGCGGGTGATCATCGGCAGCACGAACGAGGCTGTTTTGCCCGTGCCCGTCTGGGCGATGCCGAGGACGTCGCGTCCTGTCACGGCGATAGGAATGGCGGCGGCTTGGATGGGAGTCGGCGCCGTGTAGCCGGCGGCAGCTATCGCCGCCTGCACCTTGGAGCTCAATCCGAGCTCCGCGAAGGTCTTGGTTTCCAAAAGTAAACTTCTCCGTCCTGCGTTCATGCGGTGCCCGCGCCAACGCCTTCGTAGGCGGCAGCGGGTGACGGAGCGCAGGGGTAGTGGAGTTGCCTAAAGGGGCTAAGACAAAAAAGTCGATCTCGAAAAGGGACTAATGAAATGGCGTCCCCTGCGCTCGAGCCGTTCGTGTGCTGGCATATGTTTGCCAAAAACGCAAGAAAAACCGAAGGATGTGGCGTCGAGACGCGGTATTTTCGGGGTGGAAAGCGTCATATACCGGTCACTATTTCTTGGTCGAGCGAGTCGCCTGGTCCCGAATTACTGACGCCTGATCCAGCATCGGCCGGGAATGACGAAGGACCGTATTGCAGGCGCTCCCGTAACCGCAGGGCAACATCGCGGCAGCATTTCGCTTGTTCACAGGGACGATTCACTGTTTGCCAGAATAGGTTGGATTTGTTCGGCGCGTCGCAAAGCTCCTAGATCCGGGAACGGCATATGACAGCTCATGGAACCGCGGCGAACGTTTCGGCACATCGGCTAGGGGCCACACCGGAGCGCCCGCGGGCCAGCCGGCAGGCGAGCGACGCTATGAAGGCGCTGAAAGCGCGCGACAACCTCACCAACTGGTGGCCCTTCGCGCGCATTTATCTTGTCATCGCCGCCGCCGTTGCCGTCGCCGTATGGGTGATCGAGTCGGCGCGCGCCGGCGACATCTCCTGGTGGTGGACGATCCCCTCGACCATTGCCGCCATCTTCGTGATCGGTGCCTCCCAGCACCAGTTCGGTGGCGCGATCCACGAGGGCACGCACTACATTCTGTTCGCCAACCGTAAGCTCAATGAGCTGGCCTCCGACTGGCTCGGCGCCTTCCCCATCTTCACCACGACCTATCACTACCGGCTGCACCACCTGGCGCACCATCAGTTCGTCAACGATCCCGAGCGCGATCCTGACATCAGCCAGCTCCACGACAGCGACCACTGGCTCGACTTCCCCATCACGCACGTCGAGATGCTGTGGGCGCTCCTCAAGCAGCTCTGGCTGCCGAACCTCTTCCGCTACACGGTGGTGCGCGCGAAATATTCCTCGCTCGGCGGCGGCCACAATCCCTACGCGGACCCCGAGCGCCCCGGCTCCGTGCGGCCGCTGCGCGCCGGCATTCTGTTTGCGGCCGGCGCCCCGCTCATCGTCATCCCGCTCACGGTAATGGGCTACTGGCAGGCAGTAGCCATCGTGCTTCCGCTGATGTGGGCGCTTGTCGCTGGCATCCTTTGGATGCTTCCCGAGGACGCCTATCCGCGCACGCGCCTCGCGCCGGTCATCCCGCTGCGCATGATCGGCATCAACCGCGTGACCTACCTCGCCCTGCTCTATGGCGCGCTGTCAGCGGTGCAGCTCACGACTGGCGCCGACGCATGGATGTACTTCGGCATCCTGTGGGTCATCCCGCTGTTCACCACCTTCCCGCTGTTCATGATCCTGCGCCAGTGGGTGCAGCACGGTAACGCCGACCGCGGCCGGTACACCAATACGCGCGTGTTCCTCGCCGGGCCGTTGATGCGCTATGCCGTGTTCCCGTGGGGCATGGACTATCACCTGCCGCATCACCTGATGGCATCGGTCCCGCACTACAACCTGAAGCGCCTGCACGAGCTGCTGCTGAAAGACCCCGAGTACCGCGAGAAGGGCGTCATCGTCGAGGGCTACTTCGGCGACACCGAGAACGCCAAGGGGCACCCGACGGCGATGGGAGTCCTCGGCGAGAAGTACGCGCCGAAGACGCAGGAGGAAGTCTACGTCGACAACGCCGCCATCGAGTACGCCGACATCGCCGACGCGGCCGGCATCGCGCGCGAGGTCGAGGCATCATTGCGCAAGGGCTAGCGCATTTTCCGATCAGGATGGGCGCGCTTTACTCCACCCTCCCCTCGATGGGCAGGGGTGGCATCGAGCGCAGCGAGATGCCGGGTGGGGTGAAGAGCCAGGCGTATCGGCCGGCAGCATCAGGCAGATTTGCTTGCCGGCCCGCCATCGATGCGTGCGCTTTGCCAAACCGCCGGTATCCCTTCCAAGGCGCTATCGGCACCGGTCGCGATCCGATTTTCGAGCTCGAGCACGACGCGCTCAGCGTCGCGCTGACGTGCCGATGCTCTGTGCAGCCGGTGGGGCGAAGAGCAGCACTGATAGGGAATGCCCAACGCCTGTAGTTCGCGGCACAAGTCGAAAGCCTCGTTGTGCAGGCCTTTGTCGATGACGGCACCTTCGAACGAGACGCGCCGCAGGAGATCGTAGGCCGAGATGGTGTTACCGGTGAGATAAACGCGAGCTCCAGAGCGCGCAAAAGCATCTTCGAGCTCAGGCCCGGCGAGCAATGAGCCCTGGACGATAAGGATGTTCTTGCCAGAGAGATTGCGGTCCATATCGCACACCGTGATTCTTCGATGTTTGCCCTGGCTCAGGCGGTCTTGACCTCGATCCTGCGCACCGAGCGCTGAACATCGGCTGGCTTCGGCACGCGCACGGTCAGCAGGCCCTTCCGTATTTCGCATCGATTGCCTCGTCGTTGACCTCGAACGGTAGACGCACAGACCGTGAGAAGGCGCCGAAGCGGCGCTCGGCGTAGTAGCTGTCGCCATTGCGCTGCTCGTGCTCCGACTTCTTCTCGCCCTTCACGGTCAGCACGTCACCGGCCACCGTGACCTCGAAGTCCTTGTTGTCGAGGCCGGGAAGCTCGGCCGTGATGACGATTTCCTTGTCGTTCTCGTCGACGTCCATCGTCGGTGTCGGCTTCGACCAGCCAGCGAGCACGCGCGGCCGGCTGAGCCAAACCCATCGAAGAAGCTGTCGAACATGCGGTCGACCTCGCGACGGAAGGCGTCGAAAGAATCCAGGACGTCGCCGCGCACCGCCGGTGGCTGCGATCTGGTGTCGTTTCTCCAGGGAACCAGTGCTTTCAAGTCCATTTCAGTGCTCCATGGTTCTGTTCTTGCTGGATCGCGTCAGCGCTCGGACGCGACGCATGCGAACGCGATTGCTGATCCTGATCCGGTGCGCGACCGGGCTTGCTGTGATGATCCGGTAGTCGAAGCCGTGTCCCTCGGCGTAGGCGACGGCGGCGGCCAGCGTAGGAAACGTGTGGCGTTCGGGACGCTCGTCCGCTGCGCTTCCGAGCAGCCAGCCGCTGGGCGTCTCGACCTCGAGGACCCAAAGGCGTCCAACCGGGAAGATCCGGCACCGCGGGCGCCCCGACAGGCCGCCCGCCGCGCGGGGCAAAAGTGGCGGCGCGCCCGCTGTCGCAAGACTAAGCGCAGGCGCATATGCTCGCCTCAGGCCTTCAGCGCAAGGCATCGCTGTTCTCCTGTGCCCTGACGAAGGCTGGCTCAGGCGGCCCGCGTTGCTGCCGGCGCCAGATGCTCGACCTTGCGCTCGGCAGAAGTCGCGCCGATCGGGATGCGGCGTGGCTTCAAGGCCTCTGGAAGCTCGCGCTTCAGTGCGATCTCCAACAGGCCATTGTCGAGAGACGCGCCTGTCACCTCGACGTAGTCGGCGAGATCGAAGCGCCGCTCGAAGGAACGCGCAGCAATGCCGCGGTGAAGATACGTCCTCGGCTCTGCTTCCCTGGCCGTGCCACGCACCAGCAGCAGGTTTTCCTCCTGCACGACCTCGATGTCATCTCTCGCGAAGCCGGCCACCGCCATGACGATGCGGTACCGGTCCTCGGAGACGCGCTCGATGTTGTAGGGAGGGAAGCCCGTCTCATCGCGCTGCATTGCATTGGCGAGCAGGGCGGGGAGTTGGTCGAAGCCAATGCTCGACCGGTAGAGTGGGGTGAAATCAAGTGTCGCCATAGCCATCCTCCTTTGCGAAGCGACAACCACGGATCAACCGAAATTCAATGGCTTAGGGCATCCATTGGGCTGCCCGACAGACGAGCTAGGAAAGCCAATTCTGCCCTTCAAGAGGGGGGCAATAATTTTTGCCGGCCGTCCTCCTGCGCAGCCATCCGCCTCCAATGGCCTCGCGATCGTCGCCGCTTGACTTGCGCGCTGGAACATAGCTATACGGCTATATAGCTAACGAGGAATATATGGCGCAGAATTCTGCCGCAGAAGGCTTGGACCGCGTCTTTGCAGCCCTCTCCGATCCGACGCGGCGCGCAATTCTCGCCCGCCTGGCGCAGGGCGAGGCGACCGTCAACGAGCTGGTCGAGCCTTTCGGGTTCAGCCAGCCCACCATCTCCAAGCACTTGAAGGTTCTCGAGAGCGCCGGGCTCGTCGCGCGCGGAAAGAGCGCTCAGTTCCGGCCCGTGCGCCTCAATGCGGCGCCGCTCGCCGCAGCCGCTGAATGGCTCGGCACCTACGAGGAGTTCTGGGCCGAGAGCCTCGATCGTCTCGACGACTACGTGAAGGTGATGCAGCAAAAGGAGAAGCGTCATGCAGGAAAGCGCTGCGGCAAGTGAGCCGGTGAGCGAGCGCGAGGTCACGATCACCCGCACATTCGATGCGCCGGCGCGGCTGCTGTTCGAGGCGTACTCGAAGCCCGAGCACATCAAGCGCTGGTTCGGCCCCAAGGGCTGGCCGGTGACGATGTGCGAGATGGACTTCTGCGTCGGCGGCAAGTTCCGCTTCGCCATGACGGGGCCGAGCGGCAAGCAGAACACACCGTTCGGCGGCGAGTACCTCGACATCGTGCCGAACCGCAAGATCGTCTACGACAACGGCTTCGAGAGCGAGGGCGCCGGCCGCATGGTCGTCACCGTTACGTTCGATGAGCTGGAGGGCGGCAAGACCAAGCTCACCATCCACACCGTGTTCGAGAGCATTGCCATGCGCAACTCGCACGTGTCGCTGGGCTTCGAGCAGGGAACCAACTCCGGCCTCGACCAGCTCGCCGAGCTGACCGCCGATCTCGCCGCACGCAACGCCTGAAAGCAAAGAGGCCGCGAGGGTATCTCGCGGCCTCTTTTGTGTTGGTTGCCTAGACCATTTTCCTATCGGCAGGAATCGCACTCCCTTTCCCCCCCTTGCAAGGAGGGGTAGGGGTGGGGGAACCGAGCTTGGAGAAACCTACCAGGCGATACGCCGGGCTCTTCACCCCACCCGGCCTCTCGCTGCGCGCGATGCCACCCTCCCCATCGAGGGGAGGGTGGAGTGAAGCGCACCCGTCTGATCGGGAAATGCGCTAGATCAACCCCCGCGGCTCACCACCAGGGGAACTTGCCGCCGCCGAAGAATGCCGGCTTGCGCTGGCGGAGCCGGTCGTAGCCATCGCCGTAGCCGTATCCATAGCCCCAGTAGTCGTCGTAATAGTCGGGCTTCGGCTTCGGACGCAGGATGATGCCGCCCTGCGGCTCGCCGCTGAGCAGGACGATGAAGTCCGTTTGCTTGCCGGTTTCCTTGTGCGCTGCCTCGTCGGAGACGATGAGCGAGGAGCCCGGCAGCACCAGTTCGGAAATCCGGTCCATCGTCTCCGCGGGGATCTCGATGCGGTCGAGCGCCGCGCCCGCCGCGGCGGCATCGGTGGCGATCGGGGGCACCGATGCGTTGCGCGGATGCTGGTTCATGCCGCTGCTCTTCTCCGGCTCGCCCGGCTGGCGGCCGGCGATGGACACGACGTTCCAACGCATGTCACGACCGCCCGGCTGGAAGTCGACGGCCGTGAAGACATGCGTGCCGATCGGCGTTTCCGGATCCTGGATGGTCACGTCACCTTCGTAGATCTGCTCGAAGGCCTGGCGGATGTAGAGCTTGCCGGTCTGGCGGCTGATAAACACGGACACCGGCGAGAGCTTGCGCTCGGCCTCCCGCGCGGCGGCGGCGACTGCGTTCTTCTCCGCATCGGCGGCCTTGGACGCGTCGGCGGCACGCTGCGCCTCCTCGAGTGCAGGCTTCGTCTCCGCCTGCGCCTTCTCGAGCTTGGCCTTCGTGTCGGCAACCTTGGCAGTGGCTTTCGCCTTCTGGTCCTCGGCGCGCTTGATGGCCTTCTCCTTGGTGGCGCGTGCCAGGTCCTTCTCGGCGTCGGCCAGCCAGTCCGTCGCCCGCTTGTAGGCGGTCTCGGCCGCCTTCAGCGTCTTCGCCGCCTTGGCGCTCTCGCGCTGCTTCTGCTTGGCGAGGTCGCGGGCGATAGCTGCCTTCTTCTCCAGCTCCTCAGCCTCCGCTGACTTGGCGGCCGCTATGGCCTGCAGGGAGGCGGTGCGCGTTGCGAGCTCCGGCGGATCGTTCGGCCCGCCGTCATAGCGCGTGTCCTTGCCGTCCTCGGCCCGCTGCGGAACGGTGATGGCCGCCCGGCTCAGCACGGCGACGTTGTCGCGGAAGGGCTTGGGCTTGAACAGCAGGGGATGCGAGATCGGCGTCGGCGCCATGTTGTTGCGCGAGATGACGACGCGCATGCCGAGCTTCGTCATGTCGAAAAGCTGGCTGGCGAAATCCGACCGCAGGCGAACGCAGCCGTGAGACGCGGGATAGCCCGGCAGCGCGCCCGCGTGCAGGGCAATGCCCGTCCAGGTGATGCGTTGCATGAACGGCATCGCCGCGTCGTCGTAACGGTTCGAATAGTGCTCGCGATTTTTCTGCAGCACGGCGTAGACGCCGGGCGGCGTGTCGTTCGGCGTGGCGCCGCTCGACGTCGGTCCCTGCATGACGGGGCCGTCCTTGTCGTAGACCGTCACCCGCTGGTCGCCGAGCGAGACGACCGCCAGCACGGGCTGCCCGGCAGGGCGCTTGGCCAGCTGCGGTTGTGGTGCAGCGGGCGCCTCGTCCTCGTCGATCGGCTCGCGGTAGCTGTAGCGGCTGTCGCGCGCGCTCGCCTCCCCGGCAGCACCGGCGAGGGCGATGACCGCGAGGGCGGCCAGCGAGAGGGGGGTGCGGCGGCGGGACAGCGCCGAAAGGAAACGCATGATGATAACCCTTAGGAAGGCCTAACTGCTGATCTAACGAGAGATTTCCTAAACTCCGATTAGCGCAGATCGATCCATTGTGAGGTATTCGGGCAAGAGGGCCCCCGAACTTACACCGCTGGCTATACAATTTATATCGATGGTCAAGCGGTTCAATTCACCACACGGACTAGTGGTATCCGCTGATGCGGCTTTTTGCGGGACACGTTGGGGCGATTTCGTGAGGCTTGGCACGAGAGAGCCTGACAGGGGTGCATTTGGCAGCCGCCCATGGGGTCCCCAGATCACCTCTAGCGGTTTGCCCACCATGGAGGTTCCTATGTGGCGACCCATCGCGGCGGTACTCACGGCGCTATCGATGACACTACCGGCCCGTGCAACGGTGGCCGACTACGACGTTCGGTATACAAAGACGCCAACCGGCTACTTGGTCGTGCTGCACCAGGGCGACGATGTCATCGCCAGCCTGGAGAGGCTGGCCGCGCGCGAGGATCCCGAGTGCCAGCATCAGCGGCATCGGCTTCATGCGCGACATAACCTTCGGTTTCTATGACTTCGAGAAGAAGGATTTCGCGCCGAAGACCTTCCACGGCGTCGAGATCGCCGGCATGACGGGCAGCATCGCCTGGAAGGAAGGAAAGCCGTCGGTACATCTCCATGCCGCGGCTGCAGGGCCGGACTTTGCCGCCGTCGGCGGTCACGTGCTGGCGGCAAAGGTGGGGACAGGCTCGGCCGAGATCACCGTCATCGCCCACGACAAGCACCTCGAGCGTCGGACAGATCCAAAGCTCGCCGTCGACATCCTGGGCCTCAACTGATCCCCAGCCTCAATGCGCAGGGCCGGGGGCCGGTGTCGCCTCGAGGTAGCGCGCGAGGCGCCAGTTCCAGCAGCTCCAGGCGCGCCAGTCCTGCATTTCGGCGCGCAGTGCATCGGCATGCTCCTCGCGCCAGGATGGAAACCGGTAGGAGAACTGGTTCGGCGCCGCGTCGCGGTTGCGGATGACGAACGTGTCGGCGGCCGGGATCGCGTGCCGTCCGAGCGAGCGTATGTACTCGCGGTCGAGATTGGGGCCGCCGCCGCCCATCTCGGCGCTGTGCGCGACGTTGTAGTCGGCGATGATGGCGGCGAAGTTGGCGAACGAGCAGGCGTATAAGGTAAGCGCCAGGGAGGCGAGATTGGCGCCGATCAGCCATCCGCTGGAGCGGCCGAGCGCGATGCGGGCGAGGATCAGGACGAGGCCGCTCGCCACCAGCAGCATCCACACGAACGCGGCAACGCGCCAGTAGGTCAGCGAGTAGGCGGCGACGTAGAGGTCGAGCCGCAGCATGGACGAGATGACGAGCCACACGTTCTGCGCGATCCACGCCCAGACGAGGGCGCGTATCAAAGGCGTGCGCTCGGTGTCGCTCCCGGGTTTCAGCGCCAGTACAACGAAGGCGGCTGCCAGAAGCGCCGTGACGATGAGCGGATAGGCGCCGCGATGCGCATACTCGGCGAACGTCATGCCGTCCGGCAGCGCCACGCCGCCCCACAGGTAGAGCGCGTCGAGGACCGTTTGCACGGCGAACAGCGCGTTGAACACGATCAGCGACCGAAGGACGGCTCCACTGCCGACGATCTGCGGGAAAAGCCCGCCGCCTCCCGCCTCCGGCGCGCTCGCCCGGAGAGCGGCGGGCGGTGTGCGGCGCCGGTATTCGCGCATGAAGATGACGGGCCAGACCAGCATCGCAGCCAGCAGCCAGAAGGCGACGCGCGCGCCGTCGACGTGCTTCATCGCCCAGTCGACGAGCGCGCCGATATCGATCGCCTGCGCCCAGCTGGCGATCAGCGGGTTGGCCTCGACGAACAGGCGCACGAAGACGAGCCCGAGGGCGACGGGGACGATCCACACCACCAGCATGCCGGTAAGCGACTGAGGCTTGCGGATGCCCGCCTTGACGAGGGCGCCGGCGACGTCCGCCGGTGCGCGCCACAAGCAGCCCAGGACAACCTCGCGCGCGGCGGCAAGCCGATCCGCAGCCAGCGAGGCATCGGCGAACAGCAGCGCCGCGAACAACGCAATCGCCGCAATCAGGAAACCGAGCGACAGGACACCCGGGTTGACGATGTGCGGCAGCAGGCCCGCCAGGAGGATGAAGGCAGCCAGTGCCATGGTGCGGAGCCTAGCGCGCAGCGGATTGGCGATGAGGGCGCCGGCGGCGAGCAAGACCACGAAGACGGCCAGCGCAATGCCGGGAAGGTGCCCATAGAGCAGCCAGTCGGCGGCGGCGGCGAGCGTGCCGACGACGATCAGGCCATGCACGCTGAGCCTTCCATGTGCGGGCGGCGCAGGCTCGGCGGCGACCGTGGAATCGGCGTCTGCCAGGCTTGCTGAAGTCATGTCCGCGGACTCCGTCCACCAGACACCAGGGTCAGCACCGCCTTGGCGGGTCGCGGCCTCGGCGCCACGAGCCACCATCCATCGCGCAGCAGCCGCCGGGGCAGGTCTGCATCGAGCGCCGGCTCTTTCTTCAACGGGCGCAAGGCGACAACTTTCTGATCGCGTGTACTTTGCATCGTAAAGCTTCCAACTAAAAAAATGCGGCTAGGTGGGTAGCAGGCCCTTGAGGCCGGGTTTGAAATTGCTCTTGAGGTTGCTTTCCGAGGCGCCGGCAGCGTCGTGCACGACCTGCTCCAGGACGGCGAGATACTGCATGAAGCGCCGGCGCCCCTCGGCAGTGATCCGGCACGCCGTCTTCGGCCGGTTGCCCTCGAAGCTTTTCACGATGCCGACGAAGCCCGCCTCTTCCAGCACTTCGAGGTGGCGGCTGAGATTGCCGTCGGTCAGCCCGCACAGTTGCTTCAGGTCGTTGAAGCTGAGGCCCTTGGGGTGCGCGATGAGCGACGTCAGGATGCTGAGCCGCGCCTTCTCATGGATCGTTCGGTCGAGCCCCTCGTAGGCGAAGCGCGCCTTGCCGGCCTTCCCTTTATTCGTCGCCATCGCTGCCCCCGAACTTGCGGATCAAAGCGGCTGCCAGGAGCTGGCCGACGCCGAACGGCACGCCCATGCTCCATGGAGCGAGCGCATCGGAATCGGCGCTGAGCATCAGGCATGTCAGACCGCTCGCCAGATACCACACGGGAACGGCGATGAGCGGCGCCGGCAGCGACCGGCAGGCGGCGAATACGCCGAGGCTGAGCAGGATCTGCCACAGCCCGGGCAGCATCCATGCAGATTGGGGCGCAAAGCGCGCGATCACCAGTGTCAGCAGAGCTCCGGCGACGGCGGCCGGCAGCAACTGCTCGAGCGCCGCATAGATCATCTCGTCGGCGAGGCCCGAGTGGGCGCGGCGCGAACGAGTAATGACATCGACACCGATGATGGTCGCGGCGATGGTCGCCGTGGCGATCCACAGGGTGAGGAATGCCGTCAGGTCGCTGCTGGGATTGGCGACCCAGTACGACTGCGCGCTGGCCGCCGCCAGCGCGAGGATGCCGGTCGTCGCAAACGCCGAGGCACTGTAGCCGCGAAACAGCGTCGTGCGCGCGATCTGGGCGCGCATGGTCTTGATGTCGCTCAGTGCCTCTTCGAGTTCCTGCATCGGGCGCCTCGAGCTTTGCAATACAAAGTACACGGCTGCACATGGTCGAGCAAGGGCTCAGTGGCTGCGGTACGAAGCAGCGGCGAGCGGCCGCGGCGATGCAACGGCGATCGCGCGATGCGCCGATCGGCCAGCCTTGCGGCGCCCGCCCGCAGCTTTGGCCAGCGGGCGGCAGCTTGCCCGTCGCCGTCATCGCGTCGCCGAAAAACAAACTGGGAGCAAGATCGCTCTGCTCCCAGTTCAAATCGCTGATTTCTTGCCGCCGCCGACTACTTCAGCGGGACTGGCGCCTCGCGTCCGCCGAACTTGTAGTTGAGGCCGATCTTGACGGTCTGCAAATCCAGATCGCCCTTGAAGCCGTCCGTGGTATGGGCATCGCCGGGCGCGCCGCCACCGACGCCGGTCTTGGTACCGACATAGTGATACTCAGCATTGCCGAGATCGACGTAGAGGTACTCGCCCTTGAGCGACCAGTTCTTGCTGAGCGCCCACTCGACGCCGCCGCCGACCGTCCATCCGGTCAGCCACTTGTTGTCGCTGCTCACGGCGTGCAGGCCGGCCGCACCGCCGCCGCCCTGCTGCGGCGGGACGAGTCCACCGTTGAAAAACGTCACCTGCTCGCCGTCCGTCTTAGCCCAGGCGAGGCCGCCCGTGCCGTAGATCAGCGCCGGGCCGACGTCGATGCCGAGGCGCCCCCGCAGCGTGCCGAGCCATTCGATCTCGGTGGTGATGTCCTTGGTGTAGCTGCCCCAGGTACCGAAGGTATGCGTCGTCCCGCTCACCGCGCCGTCGATGTCGGCGTACGAGATGTCGGCCTCTATGCCGAAGACCAGGCTTTCATGCTGAAAGTTGAGGCCGATCTGCCCGCCACCGAACCCGCCATCGAGCTCGTAGCTTCTCTGCGCGCTCGGCGGAAAGTGAGTGTCCGGGTCGGTGGCTTCAACGGTCAGCGTTCCGTCGTGATCGCCCCAACCGTAGCCCCCGTGGATGCCGACGTAAGCGCCGCTCCAACTATAGGCCGGCCGGTCCTTGAGGCTTCCTGCCGTCGCCGGACCACCGAAAATGAGAACGCCTGCAATTGCGGCGCTCAACGCACCCAAACGCAACATACGCAACCCCCTACAAAACGCCTGTCGGAAAGCGACAGAGGAACAACAACTCAATTTTCTAACGGGCCAAGGCGTCCTGCATCAATGGTTGCCGTCGCCCCGAGCAATTCTCACTGTGGTAGTGTTGCTGGTGAGCAACTAACCTCTGCTATGAGGTGCGAAGGCCGCCAAAGCAGCCACCCGCGCAGCAGGCGTCGCGTCCTGTCCGAAGGGCCTCAGATATCAAGGTCATGCGCGAAGGCGGCGCGCTCCTGAATGAAGCGGAAGCGCGCCTCTGGCTTCGAGCCCATCAACGCGTTGACCGCTTCGCCGATCGCCGAGCGCTCCCCATCGCCGATCTCGACCCTGAGCAGCGTGCGCTTTGCCGGGTCCATGGTCGTCTCCTTGAGCTGCGGCGCATTCATTTCGCCGAGACCCTTGAAGCGCGACACCTCGACCTTGGCGTTCGGCTTGAACTCCTTCGCCAGCAACTCCTCGCGGTGCTTCTCGTCGCGTGCGTAGACCGACTTTGCCCCGTGCGTCAGCTTGAACAGCGGCGGCACGGCGAGGAAGAGATGCCCGTTCTCGATCAGCGCCGGCATCTCCTGGTAGAAGAAAGTGATGAGCAGCGAGGCGATGTGCGCGCCGTCGACGTCGGCGTCGGTCATGACGATGACGCGCTCATAGCGCAGGTCGTCGTCCTTGTACTTCGAGCCGGTGCCCACGCCGAGCGCCAGGATCAGGTCAGCGAGCAACTGATTTTGCGCCAGCTTCGCCGATGAAGCGTTGGCTACGTTGAGGATCTTGCCTCGCAACGGCAGCACCGCCTGCGTCTCCCGCTGGCGCGCGCTCTTGGCAGAGCCGCCGGCTGAATCGCCCTCGACGATGAAGATTTCTGTACCGGCCGCTGCTTGGATGGTGCAGTCGGCGAGCTTGCCGGGGAGACGCAGTTTGCGCGTCGCCGACTGGCGCCCGACCTCCTTCTCGCGCTTGCGCTTCAGCCGTTCCTCGGCCTGGTCGATCGACCATTCGAGAAGGCGCGTCGCCTGCTGCGGGCTTTCGGTCAGCCAGTGGTCGAAGGCGTCCTTCACCGTCGATTCGACGATGCGCGTTGCCTCCTGCGTGGCGAGCTTGTCCTTGGTCTGGCCCTGGAACTCCGGCTCGCGGATGAACACCGACAGCATCGATGCTGCCGTGCCCATCACGTCGTCGGCGGTGATCTGGGCCGCCTTGCGGTTACCGACCCGGTCGCCGAACTCGCGCAGCCCTTTCGACAGGGCCGAGCGCAGGCCGTTCTCGTGCGTGCCACCCTCCGCCGTCGGGATGGTGTTGCAGTAGGAGCGCGAGAAGCCGTCGGCGTCCGCCACCCATGCCACCGCCCACTCGACCGAGCCGTGCTTACCCTCGCGCTCGACGTTGCCGGCGAAGAGGTCCTTGGTGACCAGCGTCTGCCCGTTGATCTCGGAGGCGAGATAGTCCTTGAGGCCGCCAGGGAAATGGAACTCCGCCTCGGGAGGCGTGTCGTCCTTGATCAGCTCGGGATCGCATTTCCAGCGGATCTTCACGCCGCCGAACAGGTACGCCTTCGAGCGCGCCATCTTGAAGAGGCGCGCCGGTTTGAAGTGCGCACCCTTGCCAAAGATCGTCTCGTCGGGATGGAAGCGTACCTTGGTGCCGCGCCGGTTCATCACCGGGCCGAGTTTCTCGAGCTTGCTCTGCGGCGCGCCACGCGAGAACACCATGCGGTAGAGCTGCTGGCTGCGCGCCACTTCCACCTCGCACAGGTCCGACAGTGCATTGACCACCGACACGCCGACGCCGTGCAGACCGCCCGAGGTGTTGTACGCCTTGCCGTCGAACTTGCCGCCGGCATGCAGCGTGCACATGATGACTTCGAGCGCGCTCTTGTTCTTGAACTTGGGGTGCGGGTTGTCCGGCATGCCGCGCCCGTTGTCTTCGACTGATACGAAGCCGTCCTTGTCGAGCGCGACGTTGATCCACGTCGCGTGGCCCGCCACCGCCTCATCCATAGAGTTGTCGATCACCTCGGCGAAGAGGTGGTGCAGCGCTTTCTCATCGGTTCCGCCGATATACATGCCCGGGCGGCGCCGCACGGGCTCAAGGCCCTCGAGCACCTCGATATCTGCGGCGGTGTAGGCATCGGAGGCATCCGTCGTGCGCCGTGCACGGGCCGTCTTGTCGGTCATGAAGCTTTCGATCGTTGTGAAGAGGTCGCGGACGGACCCGGCCATGCATCTACCCCGTCGATCGAACGTGCCGCGAGCACGGAACGCGGGGACTGGAGCCGAGAGCGGCGAATCCCTGATTGGTGGCTGGCCGAGACCTCGCACGCCGCGGCCGGGCTTGGCAAGCCCGGCCAGCTATGCGGCGGCAACCGTCCGCAGTTCGCCGTTGCCGGGCGCGGGGCCTATCCACAGCGACAGGATGGCTGCGACGAGACCTGCCGCGCCAGCCAGCATCAGCGCCTCGAAATAGCTGCCGAAGGCGGTCCGCAGCACGCCGCCGGAAAGCGCGGCGATGGCTGCACCGAGTTGATGCCCGGCGGCGACCCACCCGAACACGATCGGTGCCGCGCGATCGCCGAACGTCTGCGTCGTGAGGCGCAGCGTGGGCGGCACGGTGGCGATCCAGTCGAGGCCGTAGACGACGGCGAACATCGACAAGCCGTAGAAGGTGAAATCGGAGTACGGCAGGTAGATGAGCGAGAGCCCGCGCAGCCCGTAGTAGCAGAACAGCAGCCAGCGGCTGTCATAGCGGTCGGTCAGCCAGCCCGACGCGGTCGTGCCGACGAGGTCGAACAGCCCCATCATCGCCATCAGCGATGCGGCGGTGACGGCGGGTATCGCATAGTCGCCGCACATGGCGATGAGATGCGTGCCGATGAGACCGTTGGTCGTGAAGCCGCAAATGAAGAAGGTGGCGAACAGCAGCCAGAAGTTGCGGTGCCGCGCCGCCATGAGCAGTGTCGACAGCGCCAGCCACACCGGGTTGGCCGGTGCTTGTGGCGGCTCGATATGTGCGCCCTCGACGGCGCCGAACGGCTGCGTGCCGATGTCGGCCGGGCGTTCGGGCAGCAGCCAGAGCACGAGCGGCACCAGGACGCCGGTCGCCAGCGCCACCGCGATCACCACCGGCTGCCAGCCCCCCGCTTCCGAGAGCTTCGCCAGCACTGGCAGGAAGATGAGGTTGCCCGTCGCCGTGCTGGCCGCGAGCAGCCCCATGACGAGGCCGCGGTGGCTGATGAACCAGCGGTTGACGATGGTGGCGGCGAGCACGAACGCGACGCAGCCGCTGCCGATGCCCGAGAGCACGCCCCACGTCACGATGAGCTGCCACGGCTCGCGCATGAAGAGGCTCAAGAACGCCGCCAGCGACATGAGCGCCAACGCACCCCCCAGCGTCCGGCGCACGCCTAGGCTCTGCATCAGCGCCCCGGCGAATGGCCCCATTAGCCCATAAAGGAAGATCCCGAGGCCGGCAGCGAGCGAAATGGTGCTGCGCTCCCAGCCGAATGCGCTCTCCCAGGGAACGATGAGCACGCCTGGCGCCGAGCGTACGCCCGCCGCGGCGAGCAGGGCGAGGAAGGTCACCGCGACGACGACGAGAGCGTACGACTGCCGCGCGTGCATGGGCGATGTCATCAGCTGGCTCTATCCCCTGATCGTCCGCGCGGCGAGGACTCTTGCGATAATATATATGATGATCAGCATATATAGTTGGACATCGCAAGGAGGGATACCACGCCATCCGAGGACCTGCGTGACACAATGACCACAAGGCGGCGTCGAGCCGTTCTCGCGCCGTTGCGCCATTCCCTCGCGCCCCGGCGATCGCTATATGGCCGGCACCGCCCGTCTTGGCGGACCACGCCAACGCTTGCGCAAGAGAACAGATGTCCGCCAACGATCGCTCCCTGCCGCGGGGCCGCTCCTACGCGCTGTTGCGCTATGCGCCCTACGTTTTGATGCTCGTTCCCGGCCTCGTCTGGGCCGGCAACGCCATCGTCGCCCGCGCCGCGGCTGCAGAGGTTCCGCCACTCGGGCTCGCCTTCTGGCGCTGGTTGCTCGCCGCCCTCATCGTTGCCCCGTTGGCCCTCCCGCACGTGCGGCGTGACGCGCACGTCATGTACAACCATTGGCCGATGTTGATCCTCCTCTCGGCCATCGGCATCGCCTTCTTCAATGCTGCCCTCTACATCGCCGCGCACACGACGACGGCGATCAACATAACGATGATGCAAGCGTCGCTGCCGGTGCTCGTCGTCCTCGCCAGCTACCTTATCTTCGGCGACACGATCACGCCCGCGCAGGCGCTCGGCATCGCCTTATCGCTCACCGGCGCGCTGATGCTGATCACGCACGGCGACCTGCACGTCCTGACCGGCCTCGAGTTCGACGTCGGCGATCTATGGATGCTCGCTGCCTGCCTGCTCTATGCGCTCTATACGGCGCTGCTGCGTCTGCGGCCGCAGGTGCACCCCTTGAGCTTCCTGTTCGCGACCTTTCTCATCGGTGCGCTGCTCCTGTCGCCGTTCTACGTGGCCGAGACGCTGCACGGTCATCCGATGCCGTTGTCAGCCAACGCCTTGCTCGCCATCGCGTACGTGGCGATCTTCGCCTCTGCCGTGGGCTACTTCGCCTTCAATCGCGCGGTCGAGGTGCTGGGCGCCAACACGGCAGGGCTGTCGGTGTATTTTGTGCCCGTGTTCGGCACCATTCTGGCTGTGCTGCTGCTCGGCGAGCGGCCGCAGATCTACCACGGCATCGGCATCGCCCTTATCGCCGCCGGCGTCGTCCTCGCCGCCCGCCGCTCGATGTAGGAGGGCCATCCAAATGCGCTTGCGGTTCCCCCTCCACCTGGCGGGGAGGGTTAGAGTGCACCATCCAGTCGAGAAAATCCTCTAAGCGCCCACCACGTTATCGATGAGGCGCGTCGTGCCAAGCCATGCGGCGCCGAGCACGCGCAGCGGAGCACCGCCCGCCTGCGTGACGACCTTCAACGTCTCCGCCTCGCGCACCGCGACGTAGTCGACCTTGCCGAAACCGGCATCGAGCAATTGCTTCGCCGCTGCCGAACAGATCGCCGTGAGCTGGGGCAACTCCTCCGGCGGCAGGATCGGATCCTCCACCAGCGGGGTAGCGCGCGGCGCCTTCCCGGGTCGCGCCGCCCCATCGAGAACGGCCAGCGCCTTGGCGCCGGCATCGCGCAGCACCCGGTTGAGCGCCGGCGCGATCTTCCGCTCCTCGTTCGACAGGTAGACGTTGCGCGAGGAGAGGGCGAGCCCGTCCGCCTCGCGCGCCGTCTCGACCCCGACGATGGCGAGCGGCATGTCGAGGTCGCGCACCATCTGCTTCACGACGCAGAGCTGCTGGTAGTCCTTCTCGCCGAATACTGCGACATCGGGCGTCGCAGCGCCGAACAGCTTGGCGCATACCGTTGCGACGCCGCCGAAGAAGTGCGGGCGAAAATCCGCTTCGAGCCCCTGCGCTGCGCCCGCCGGCACGATGCGCGTGGCAAATCCTTCCGGGTACATGTCGGCGACCGTTGGCGCCCAGACGAGGTCGCACCTCTCGCCGGCGAGCTTGCCGAGATCGCCCGCCTCATCGCGCGGATAGCGGGCAAGATCCTCGTGCGGCGCGAACTGGCTCGGATTGACGAAAATTGAAACAACCGTACGTTCGGCGAGCTCGCTTGCGCGCCGCACGAGGCCCAAGTGCCCTGCATGCAGCGCCCCCATGGTGGGCACGAGAGCGATTCGCTGCCCACTTTGGCGCCATTGTCCCACAATGGCGCGCAATTCGCCGATGCTGCGCACGACCTTGAGCTGGCTGGACAACGTTATGCACCTCGACGGCGTTTGAGCGTGGCAAGCTCTGGCGAGGCGCAGGCGCCGCGTCAAGACCGCTGTTGCCGGTGCACAAACGGCTGTGGGCACGCAAGGCACGCGCAACCGCGATTTGCTAATGTCATTTGTCGAATCGTGCGCGGCGGCGGGGGCCCGAGGACCTGATGGTGGCAGTCAAGAACGCAGGACAAAATCGCGAAGTGATCGAGTGGGCGAAGCTGCCGCCACGCGATGAGATCGCCGCCCACTATCTGCACGACGAGCGCGGCCTCCTCGACCGCCTCATCGAGCGCGCCGTGTTCTCCGAGGACGAGCGCCGCCGCGCCGGCGACCTCGCCCGCCGCCTCGTCCGATCTGCGCGTACCACCGACGCCAAGCACGCCGGCGTGGACGCCTTCATGCGCGAATACGGCCTTTCCAGCGAGGAAGGCGTCATACTCATGTGCCTCGCCGAGGCGCTGCTGCGCATCCCCGACAGCGAGACCGCGGACGATCTCATCGCCGAGAAGCTCGCTGGCGGCCACTGGGAGAAGCACCTCGGCCACTCAGACAGCCTGTTCGTCAACGCTTCCACCTGGGCGCTGATGCTCACCGGGCGCATCGTCAAGCTGCGCGAGGCGCGCGGTGCAAATCCGTTCGATGCTCTGAAGCGCCTCGTCGCCCGCTCCGGCGAGCCCGTCATCAGGCAGGCCGTGCGTCGCGCCGTAAAGCTGCTCGGCGATCAGTTCGTGCTCGGGCGCACCATCCGCGAGGCGATCTCTCGTGCGCAGGACTACCAGGAGAAGGGCTACCTCTTCTCCTACGACATGCTGGGCGAGGCAGCGCGCAGCGAGAAGGACGCCGAGACCTACTTCGACCGCTATCTCGCGGCCATCGACGCCATCGGCCAGTCGGCCGGGCCGTTTGGCACCATGTACGCGGACGCGCTCTATGCCCGCCCCGGCCTGTCGGTGAAGCTGTCGGCGCTGCACCCGCGCTTCGAGCCGGGCAAGGAGGATCGTCTCGCCGCCGAGCTCGCGCCGCGTCTTCTGACGCTCGCCCGCACCGCCCGCGCCCGCGGCCTCACCCTCACCATCGATGCCGAGGAGCAGGATCGCCTCGATGCGACCCTCGATCTCTTCGCCCGCATGCTGACCAACCCGGCGATCGAGAACTGGAACGGCCTCGGCATCGCCGTGCAGGCCTACGGGAAGCGGGCCATACCGACGCTGCGCTGGCTGCGGCGCCTCGCCGAGCGCACCGGTCGGCGCATTCCCGTGCGCCTCGTCAAGGGCGCCTATTGGGACAGCGAGATCAAGTGGGCGCAGGAGAAGGCGCTCGCCGACTATCCAGTGTTCACGCGCAAGCTGCACACGGACGTCTCCTATCTCGCCTGCGTGCGCCTGCTGCTAAGCGACCGCAAGGCGTTCTATCCGCAGTTCGCCACCCACAACGCCTACTCGATCGCCGCGGCCCATGTCGCCGGTGCCGGGTCGTCGTTCGAGTTCCAGCGCCTCTACGGCATGGGCGAGGCGCTCTACGAGCAGATCGTCGGCGATGCGAGCATCCTGAAGCGCCGTTGCCGCATCTACGCGCCCGTCGGAGGACACGAGGATCTGCTCGCCTACCTCGTCCGCCGCCTTCTGGAGAACGGCGCCAACACCTCGTTCATCAACCGGCTGGCCGACGAGGAGGCACCAATAGCCGACCTCGTCCGCGATCCGGTGGAACTGGCCGAGGCCGAGCGCGGCGCTGCCAGCGACGCACGGCAGCTCCTCGTGCGCCCGCGCGAGATTCTCATGCCGGAGCGCATGGTGGCGAGCGGGCTGGCGCTGAGCCAGACTTCGGTGCGCCAGACGCTGTTCACCGAGATGGGCGATGCGCTGGATGATGTCTACGACGTAGGCCCGATCATCGGCGGCAAGGAGACGGTCGGCGGCGAGGCGGCGAGCGCCGTCACCTGCCCGCACGACCGGCGCGAGCGCATCGGCAGCGTGCGTGTGACGAGCCCCGCCGAGGCCGACACCGCCATCACGCGCGCGACCGCCGCGGCGCGCCTTTGGAATAAGGAAGGCGGCGAGCGCCGCGCCGACGTCCTCGCCGCCGCCGCCGATCTTTTCGAGCGCGACAAGCCACGCCTCATGGCGGTGATCATGCGTGAGGCCGGCAAGACGCTGGACGACGCGCAGGGCGATGTGCGCGAGGCGATCGACTACCTGCGCTACTACGCCGTGCAGGCGCGACGCCTGTTCGCTGGCCCGACCGTGCTTCCCGGGCCGACTGGCGAGCGCAACACCTACACGCTGCACGGGCGCGGCGTTTTCGCCTGCATCTCGCCGTGGAATTTCCCGCTGGCGATCTTCACCGGCCAGGTGGCGGCAGCGCTGGCCGCCGGCAATGCCGTCGTCGCCAAGCCGGCCGAACAGACGCCGATCACCGCTTTCCTCGCCACCAAGCTGCTGCACGAGGCCGGCATTCCCTTCGACGCCCTCCAGCTTTTGCCGGGCAGCGGTCGGCTGGGAGCTGCCCTGGTGAAGGATGTGCGCATCAACGGGATCGCCTTCACCGGCTCCAACGAGACCGCCTGGACGATCCAGCAGGCCCTCGCCGAGCGCCGCAACGCCATCATCCCGTTCATTGCCGAGACCGGCGGCATCAACGCCATGATCGCCGACTCGACCGCACTGCCCGAGCAGGTGGTGCGCGATGCGGTGCGCTCCGCCTTCAATAGCGCCGGGCAGCGCTGCTCGGCGGCGCGCGTGCTGTTCCTGCAGGAGGATACGGCCGACGACACCATCGACATGCTGGTCGGCGCCATCGAGACGCTGGAGGTCGGCGATCCGTTCGAATACGCGACCGACATCGGGCCGGTGATCGACGAGGAAGCCCAGGAGGCACTCGAGGGCCACAAGACGCGGATGCAGCGCGAAGGGCGCCAGCTCGTCGACGTGATGCTGCCGACCGCCTGCCACGCTGGCAGCTACGTGACGCCGGCAGCCTATGAGATCGACAGCCTCAACGTGCTGGAGCGCGAGGTGTTCGGCCCCATCCTGCACGTCGTGCGCTACGAGCGCGGCGCGCTCGACAAAGTCATCGACGCCATCAACGCCACCGGCTACGGGCTGACGCTGGGTCTGCACAGCCGCATCGAGGGGGTGGCGGACTATGTCGCCGAGCACGCCCGCGTCGGCAACATCTACGTCAACCGCAACCAGATTGGCGCCGTGGTCGGCATGCAGCCGTTCGGCGGCGAGGGCCTGTCCGGCACCGGGCCGAAGGCGGGCGGCCCAGGCACGCTTCGCGCCTACGCCAGCGAGCGCGTCCGCTCGACCGACGTGACCGCCACCGGCGGCAACCTGGAGCTTCTGACGAGCCCGACGATTGCCGGGCGTTGATCCCGCGGCGAGGATATTGCAGCGGCCTGCGCGGATCGCCATGCTCTAGCGCATGGTTCGATCACCTGGAGGCGCGCGCCCCGAAATTCCCCTCCCCTTGGTGGGGAGGGGTTAGGGGTGGGGGAATGGTCTTGGAGCATCATCTCGGCTGATACTCCTGGCTCTACACTCCGCCCGGCGCCTTCCGGCGCCACCCTCCCATCGAGGGGAGGGTGGAGGTAAGCGGCTCTGGCTGATGAGATGACGACGCGTAGGCCTGCTGGAACGAAAGCGACGCCGCCCGCGGCCAATGCGGGTGCTCGGCGCGTTCCTGCGTCCGGCGAGGCAGAAGCGCGGCCGCCGGCGCCTGCGCCGTCCTCGGATGCGGACGTCGCCGCCTTCATCGCCAGGATGAAGGCTGTCGTCCCCGCGCCGACCGGCGATCGCGGCCGGTTGCTCTTCGCCATGGACGCCACCATGAGCCGCGCGCCGACGTGGGACATGGCTCTAGCGCTGCAAACAGATATGTTCGCCGCCGTGAAGGAGGTCGGCGGCCTCGACGTGCAGCTCGTCTACTTCCGCGGCATGGGCGAGTGCCGCGCCTCCAGATGGGTATCGGACCCAGACGCGCTCGCGCGGCTCATGCGCAGCGTCGAATGCGAGGGAGGTTTGACGCAAATCAGCAAGGTGCTGCTGCACGCGGTCGAGGAGACGCGTCGCCGTCGGATCAATGCCGTCGTCTACGTTGGCGACTGCATGGAGGAGGATGTCGACCGTTTGTGCGCGCGCGCCGGTGAGCTGGCGCTGCTCGGCGTGCCGGTGTTCGCCTTTCAGGAGGGTGGCGATGAGACCGCTGCCCGCGCCTTTCGCGATATCGCCCGCCTCACCAAGGGCGCCTTCTGCCGCTTCGACCGCGGGTCGGCGCGCCAGTTGCGCGACCTCCTGACCGCAGTCGCCACTTTCGCTGCCGGTGGCCGCAAGGCGCTGCTCGCCCTCGGCAAAGAGGGCGGCGCCGGTGCGCGCTTGCTGCTCGAGCAGCTCGATCCTGGAGCTGCTGGCCGCTGATGGTGTATCTCGTTCTCGGCATCGCCGCGCTTGCTCTTGGACTTATCGCCCTGCGCACCTTTGCGCAGGCGAACCCTGCCAGCGTAGCGCGCCGCATGCGCATCGGTGGCGGCGTCGTATCGCTGCTCGCTGCCGGTCTGCTGGCCCTGCGGGGTATCGAGATCGCGGCGGCTCCGCTGGCGATGCTCGGCTCCTGGCTCATCTGGGGCCGCACCCTGCCGCCATGGCTGGGCGGCGGTGGCAATGCACGCCGGACGCCGGGGCAGACGTCGCGCGTCGTCACCGAGCACCTCGAGATGGAGCTTGACCACGACAGCGGCGAGATGCGCGGTCGCGTCTTGCGCGGCATGTTCGCGGGGCGCGATATCTCGACGCTTGACCCGACGGACTTGGGCCTTCTCTGGCAGGACTGCCGCCATGTCGATCCCCAGTCGGCGCAACTTGTCGAGGCCTACCTCGACCGCATTCATCCCACGTGGCGCGAAGACATGGCGCGCGGCGAATCCGACATGAGCCGCGGCCCCGATGGCCGCATGACCGACGAGGAGGCACTCGACATTCTTGGCCTCAAGACAGGTGCCGGCGAGGAAGCCATCCGCCGCGCGCACCGCGAGCTGATGCTCAAGCTGCATCCCGACCGCGGCGGCTCCACTTACTTGGCCGCGAAGATCAACGAGGCCAAAGACGTCGCCCTCGCCGCCCTGAAGCGGTGAGCGCTCACGTTTCTCTCCACGTCATCCCGAAGCAGGTCGGGCATCTACGCCAGCTTCTGCATGCGCGTCTGGTAAAGTGAGGCTGCACGCTGCAGTGCCAACGTTACACTTAGCCGTGTTGCTCGTTGAGACTTGCGTGGGTGCCGGCCTTCGCCGGCATGACGGTATTGGGATGGCAAACGCTTGTGTTCACTTTACTCCGTGCGGGCGACGAAGCAGTCGATCTGCATGCTCTTGAGACGCGAGCACGTCTCGTTGGCCGCCGTCGCGTTGAAGCCGCGGAAGCGGGCACGGAACAGCTTGCCGCCCTTCACCGGCATCGCCACGGCGCGGTAGGAGTCGAGCATGCCGCCGGTGCGCTGGCGCGCGGCTGACATGCGCCGCTCGGCCTCGGCGGCATCACCGAACGCACCGATCTGTACCTCGTAGTCCCCGCGTGCAGGCGTGCTCGGCCGGGGCGCCGGCGCGGGCTCCGCGGCCGGCTGCAGCGCCGGAGCCTCGGCACGCTCGAGATGCGCGGCTTGCGCTTCGAGCGTCGACGGCCGCAGAGCACCCGTCTCCGGCACGAAGCGGGGAAAGCTCGTATCGACCGCCGCCGGCCGGGCCGCGGGCAGCGCCTCGTCTGCGCTGGCGACGGCGAATTGGGGTTGCACGGCGCTCGGCGCCGGCTCGGCACGCGGCGCGCGCGCGGATGATGAATTCATCGCGATGCGCACCGGCCGCACCCTGGCGACGGCGATCGAGGTTTCCCGCTCGGACACCACGGCTTGCGGTGCAGGAGTCGGCGCTGGCGGCTCCGGTGCCTGCGCCGCCACAGCGACGCGCACGGACGCTTTGGCCGGTGCCGGCTGCGGCGCACGCGCGACCAATGCCGGCTTGCGCGTCACCACGTTGGAGGCCTTGGCCAGCGCGCTCGAGAGCAGCGACTGCATGCGGGCGTTGCGCTTGCCGGCCGTATCGCCGCCGAACACTGCCGCGACGAGATGCTTGCCGTCGCGCCGCACCGACGAGACGAGGTTGAAGCCCGATGCCCGCGTGTACCCGGTCTTGATGCCGTCGGTGCCGCGATAGCGCATCAGCAGCGTGTTGTGGTTGCGATACGTCTTGCCGGCAAAGGTGAAGGAGCGCGTGGCGAACAGCCGATAGTGGCGCGGGAAGTCGTCCTGCAGCCTGAGGCCGAGCGTGACCATGTCGCGCGCCGTCGTCGTCTGCTCGGGATCGGGCAGGCCGGAGGCGTTGCGGAACGTGGTGCGCGTCATGCCGATCTCGCGCGCCTTCTTCGTCATCAGGCGGGCAAAGTTCGCTTCCGTGCCGCCGATATGCTGGGCGAGCGCGATGGCGACGTCGTTGGCCGACTTGGTGACCAGCGCTTTGATGGCGTCGAGGACGGTCAGTTCCTCGCCCGGATCGAGGTCGAGCTTGGAGGGCGCTGCGGCGGCGCCTGCCTCCGTCATCTTGATCTTGTCAGAGTAGCTGAGCCGCCCCTGCTCGATGAGCTCGAACGTCATGTAGAGCGTCATCATCTTGGTCAGCGAGGCCGGGTAGACCGGCTCGTCCGGCGCCCGGCTCTGCAGCACCGCCCCCGAATTGGCGTCGACGACGAGCGACGCCTCCCGTGGGCCGGCGGCCGCGCCACCGATCTGCAACCCGAAAAGCAGGGCGCACGCAGCAAGCCCGGTCTTCCCGGAAACTCTGATGGCTCGGCTAGCTCTCGATGCTACGCTCATTACCCGTATCTCGACGCCCCGCGGACATTGCCGCTTTAGAAAACGCGGATCGTGTAAGGGCTTACCTCGCCCCGGCGCTCCTGCGTCTGGCGGACCGGGCTCGTGCAGCGGAGCATCGTTTTCTGGCTGCTTTGCGGCGCTCGCCGCGCTCCGATGTCTGATGAACCTGTCCAGCGGAGAGCATAGCCCCGAGCGACCTTCAGCCCGGTTAACCGAGGCGCGGCCTTATATTGCATTGCAAAAAGAACTTGAAGAATTGTGCATTGCGGCTAAAGATGCGTACCCGGGTGAGGTCCTGATGGGGCCGGGGGCACTGCGCACGGTTCGAGAGTATCTCTAGGACATGGATGGCACCATGATTAAAAATTTCGAGGACATGCAGAAGCTGGGTCAGACGAACGTCGACAGCGCTATGAAGATACTCGGCGAGTGGAACAAGAACTGGCAGGCGATCGCCGCCGAAATGAGCGACTACACCAAGCGCTCGTTTGAGGAAGGCACCTCCACGCTCGAGAAGCTCATGTCGTCGAAGTCGGTGGAGCAGGCGGTCGAGATCCAGACCAGCTACGCCAAGCGCGCCTACGATGACTATATGCAGCAGGTATCCAAGATCGGCGGCATGTACGCCTCCATGGCCAAGGAGGCCTATAAGCCGGTCGAGAAGCTTCTGCAGAACGGCGGCTGAGCCTCTACGCGCTTCCAAGTGCGGCATTGAAAACACGGGCCCGGCGCGTGCCGGGCCTTTTTTGTGTCCGGTTGCGTCACCATCATATCGTTGCGGCTCGTGGCTCGGAGGCGTCGGCGAGCCAGTATTTTCCGGCCAGGAGCGGCGTTCTGAGGCGATCCCGCGAAGGTAATTTGCAGCGACGCGCGCCGTTGCGTATCGTGAGTGTTCGCAGCGCGCGCGAGCGCGGTCATGAAGGGCGGCGGGCCGGCGCAAAAGCGCGACCCTGAAGACGGACGTTGGCACGAATGGCGAAGACGCTGACGCTGGGGCACCCGGGCCTCGATTGGACGGGAGCCAAGAACGATCCACCCGGACGCGAGCCGCCTGGCAGGGACGGCGGCGAGGACGGGCGCACCGGCATAGCCACCAAGACTCGGCCCAAGACGAAGAAGCCGAGTCTCTACAAGGTGCTGCTGTTGAACGACGACTACACGCCGATGGAATTTGTCGTGCTGGTGCTGGAAAAGTACTTTGCCAAGGGACGCGATGAGGCGACGCGCATTATGCTTCACGTACATCACAAGGGGGTCGGCATCTGTGGGGTATATCCCTACGAGGTCGCCGAGACGAAGGTAACGCAGGTCAT
>Ga0164243_10002616_pt1 | contig 29565 bp, 17 predicted proteins | sample OricompcompostOP_FD_108781 | JGI IMG/M metagenome (GOLD analysis project Ga0164243, IMG submission 108781) | Organic Plus compost microbial communities from Emeryville, California, USA - Original compost - Organic plus compost (OP) | ecosystem: Engineered > Solid waste > Mixed feedstock >... | reverse complement strand
GCCTGGTCGATGTTGGCCAGCAGCGGCATCTGGTAGCGGTCGAGGACCCGGCCGACCGTTGAACGCGCAATACCCAGGTGATAGGCGATCCTGTGCGGCCCCCACCGGCGGGTGCAGCGCAGTTTGATGATCCGTCGCTCGGTGCGGCGCGGCAGCCGGGCCGGTGAATGTGCGGGCCGGGAACTGCGGTCAGTCAGGGACTCGCCGGCACGGTAGCGGTCGGCCCACCGCTTCGCCGTGGCCGGTGAACACTGGAACCGTTCGGCGGCGCGCCGTAAGGACCAACCTCGGTCCACGACCAGGGAAGCGAGGCGTCGACGCCCCTTGGGGGGTGTCTAAGGTGCGTTAGCGTGAGTCACGAAGACCTCCGTGCTAGATCGTGAGTGTGGTAACCCACATCCTGCCCGGAGGTCTTCGTCCTACCTCAGATGTTCACAACGTGTCGGGGAAGTACACCTAGGGGGCGTCATCGGCGCCCACAGGCGGTTCCCGAGACCGCCGGAGGTTCCCGAGACCGATCAGCCGGTCTCGGGAACGCGCCACGGTCGCGCCGAACGTGGCCGTCTCCGCGCTCGGGGGCGTCGGACCGGCCTCGATTTGTCCTGAGTCCGGCCGTACTGCATACTGGTCAGGTTGCCTCTGACGAGGCGATGAACTCCACCGGACCGCAGACGCGGATCCGGGCGTGTAACGCGTGCCCGCCTCTGGCGGAGCCACGGTCACGACACGCCCGACCGCGGGTACCGGGGAAGCTGCCGGCGGAAGCCGGCGCCGGATCGTGGGATCCGGCAGCGTACAACGACGAAAAGAACAGCGTCGATCACCGCCTTGTCAGGCGTGGTCATGTGGCTCACGTTGCCGCTCGCGCCCTGCTGCGCGAGTGTTGGTCCACGCGGTGTTCTGCTCGTCGAGAGACCCAGAGACGAAGAGGACACAGCGTGGCGGGACAAAAGATCCGCATCAGGCTCAAGGCCTACGACCACGAGGCGATCGACGCTTCGGCGCGCAAGATCGTGGAGACCGTCACCCGTACGGGTGCGCGCGTGGTCGGCCCGGTGCCGTTGCCCACCGAAAAGAACGTGTACTGCGTCATCCGTTCGCCGCACAAGTACAAGGACAGCCGCGAACACTTCGAGATGCGCACTCACAAGCGACTCATCGACATCCTCGACCCGACGCCGAAGACCGTCGACGCGCTCATGCGCATCGACCTGCCGGCCAGCGTCGACGTCAACATCCAGTGACGGGGGCGAAGAGATAATGAGCAATCAGACTGCAACCAAGGGCCTGCTGGGCACCAAGCTCGGCATGACCCAGGTCTTCGACGAGAACAACCGGGTGGTCCCGGTGACGGTCATCGCGACCGGCTCCAACGTCGTGACTCAGCTGCGCACCGCCGAGCGCGACGGCTACACCGCCGTGCAGCTCGCCTACGGTGCCATCGATCCGCGCAAGGTGAACAAGCCGGTCACCGGCCAGTTCGCCAAGGCGGGCGTCACCCCGCGCCGGCACCTCGCCGAGATCCGGGTGGCCGACACCGCCGAGTTCGAGGTGGGCCAGGAGCTCAGCGCCGACATCTTCACCGACGGTGTCAAGGTGGACGTGACGGGCACCTCCAAGGGCAAGGGCTTCGCCGGCGTCATGAAGCGTCACGGCTTCGCCGGCCTGGGCGCCAGCCACGGTGCGCACCGTGTGCACCGTGCGCCGGGCTCGATCGGTGGCTGCGCCACCCCGGGCCGTGTGTTCAAGGGCATGCGTATGGCAGGCCGTATGGGCAACGACAAGGTGACCACGCAGAACCTCACCGTCCACAAGGTGGACGCCGAGGCCGGTCTCCTGCTGATCAAGGGCGCGATCCCCGGCCGCAAGGGCGGCATCGTGGTGATCCGCGACGCAGTGAAGGGTGGCGACAAGTGAGCACCGAAACCGCAACCAAGCTGACGCTGGACGTCCGCAACGCCGACGGCAGCACCGCCGGCACCGTGGATCTGCCGGCCGAGCTGTTCGACCAGACCGCGAACATCGCGCTGATGCACCAGGTGGTCATCGCCCAGCAGGCGGCCGGCCGTCAGGGCACGCACTCGACCAAGACCCGCGGCGAGGTCCGCGGCGGCGGCGCCAAGCCGTACCGCCAGAAGGGCACCGGCCGGGCGCGTCAGGGTTCGACCCGCGCTCCGCAGTTCGTCGGCGGTGGCACCGTTCACGGTCCGCAGCCGCGCGACTACACGCAGAAGGTCAACAAGAAGATGAAGGCCGCCGCGCTGCGCGGTGCCCTCTCCGACCGGGCGCGTAACGAGCGGATCCACGTGGTGACCGAGCTGGTCGCCGGACAGACCCCGTCCACCAAGGCGGCCCGGACCTTCCTCGAGGCGCTCAGCGCTCGCCGGAAGTTCCTGGTGGTCCTGAACCGTGAGGACGAGGCGGCTCGCAAGAGCGTCGCGAACCTGCAGAACGTGCACGCGATCACTCCGGATCAGCTCAACACCTACGACGTCATCGACTCCGATGAGGTGGTCTTCAGCGTCGCTTCGCTGAACGCCTTCATCGAGGCGAACACCAAGACCGTGAAGGAGGCGTGAGGATGGCTACCATCGCTGACCCGCGCGACATCATCCTGGCGCCGGTGATCTCGGAGAAGTCCTACGGGCTGATCGAAGACGACGTGTACACCTTCCTGGTGCACCCGGACTCGAACAAGACCCAGATCAAGATCGCCATCGAGCAGATCTTCGATGTGAAGGTCGCCAGCGTCAACACCGCCAACCGGCAGGGCAAGCGCAAGCGCACCCGCTACGGCTACGGACAGCGCAAGAGCACCAAGCGTGCCATCGTGACCCTGGCCGAAGGCAGCAAGCCCATCGAGATCTTCGGAGGCTCGGTCAGCTGACCGGGGCTTCGAAAGAAGAGGGACTAGAGACTCATGGCTATTCGTAAGTACAAGCCGACTACCCCGGGCCGCCGCGGCTCGTCGGGTGCCGACTTCTCCGAGGTGACCCGTAACCACCCCGAGAAGTCGCTGGTGCGCCCGCTCCACGGCAAGGGTGGGCGTAACGCCCACGGTCGTATCACCACCCGTCACAAGGGTGGCGGCCACAAGCGCGCCTACCGCGTCATCGACTTCCGTCGTAACGACAAGGACGGCATCAACGCCAAGGTCGCTCACATCGAGTACGACCCCAACCGCACCGCGCGGATCGCGCTGCTGCACTACGTCGACGGCGAGAAGCGCTACATCATCGCCCCCAAGGGCCTGAAGCAGGGCGACGTCGTCGAGTCGGGTGCGAACGCCGACATCAAGGCGGGCAACAACCTGCCGCTGCGCAACATCCCGACCGGTACCCAGATCCACAACGTGGAGCTGCGTCCGGGCGGCGGGGCCAAGCTGGCCCGCAGCGCCGGCGCCTCGATCCAGCTGCTGGGCAAGGAGGGCACCTACGCCTCCCTGCGCATGCCGTCGGGTGAGATCCGCCGTGTCGACGTGCGCTGCCGCGCCACCGTCGGCGAGGTGGGCAACGCCGAGCAGGCCAACATCAACTGGGGCAAGGCCGGCCGCATGCGGTGGAAGGGCAAGCGCCCGACCGTCCGCGGTGTGGTCATGAACCCGGTGGACCACCCGCACGGCGGTGGTGAGGGCAAGACCTCCGGTGGCCGCCACCCGGTCAGCCCGTGGGGCAAGCCCGAGGGCCGCACCCGCAAGCCGAACAAGCCGAGCGATCAGCTCATCGTCCGCCGCCGTCGTACCGGCAAGAACAAGCGATAACAAGGAGGAGGTAAGAAAATGCCACGCAGCCTGAAGAAGGGCCCGTTCGTCGACGACCACCTCCTGAAGAAGGTGGACGCGCAGAACGAAAAGGGCACCAAGCAGGTCATCAAGACCTGGTCCCGGCGTTCGACCATCATCCCGGACTTCATCGGTCACACTTTCGCCGTCCACGACGGCCGGAAGCACGTCCCGGTGTTCGTGTCCGAGTCCATGGTCGGCCACAAGCTGGGCGAGTTCGCACCCACCCGTACCTTCAAGGGTCACATCAAGGATGACCGGAAAGCGAAGCGCCGGTAATCATGACTACCAAGACTGAGAACGACGTGCAGACGGCACGCGCCACCGCGCGGTTCGTTCGCGTCACGCCGATGAAGGCGCGTCGCGTCCTGGACCTGATCAAGGGCAAGAGCGTCGACGAGGCGCTCGACATCCTGCGGTTCGCCCCGCAGGCCGCCAGTGAGCCTGTCGCCAAGGTGCTTGCGAGCGCCGCGGCCAACGCCGAGAACAACCAGGGCCTCGATCGCCGGACCCTGGTCGTGAGCGAGGCCTTCGCCAACGAGGGCCCGACCCTCAAGCGGTTCCAGCCGCGTGCGCAGGGTCGTGCTTTCCGGATTCGCAAGCGCACCAGCCACATCACCGTGGTGGTGGCCAGCGTGGGCGAGGCCGGCGGCCGTAACCGCTCGCGTCAGCAGAAGAAGAAGGGAGCCTAGTAGTGGGCCAGAAGATCAATCCCCACGGCTTCCGTCTGGGCATCACCACCGACTGGAACTCGCGTTGGTACGCCGACAAGCAGTACGCGGATTACGTGAAGGAAGACGTCGCGATCCGCAAGCTGCTGAGCACCGGCCTCGAGCGGGCCGGCATCTCCAAGGTGGAGATCGAGCGCACCCGTGACCGGGTCCGCGTCGACATCCACACCGCCCGTCCGGGCATCGTCATCGGCCGCCGCGGCGCCGAAGCCGATCGCATCCGCGGCGAGCTGGAGAAGCTCACCGGCAAGCAGGTCCAGCTGAACATCCTCGAGGTGAAGAACCCCGAGTCGGATGCGCAGCTGGTGGCGCAGGGTGTGGCCGAGCAGCTGAGCAACCGTGTGGCGTTCCGCCGCGCGATGCGCAAGGCGATCCAGTCGGCCATGCGTCAGCCGAACGTGAAGGGCATCCGGGTCCAGTGCTCGGGTCGTCTGGGCGGTGCTGAGATGAGCCGCAAGGAGTTCTACCGCGAGGGTCGCGTCCCGCTGCACACGCTGCGTGCCGACATCGACTACGGGCTCTACGAAGCCAAGACCACTTTCGGCCGTATCGGCGTGAAGGTGTGGATCTACAAGGGCGACATCGTCGGCGGACGCCGCGAGCTGGCTGCGGCCGCTCCGGCCGCCGAGGACCGTCGTTCGCGTCGTCCCAGCCGTCCGCGTCGCAGCGGTGCCTCGGGCACCACCGCGACCGGTACCGAGGCCGGCCGCTCCGCGGCCGCCGAGGCCACGGCTGCCGACGCTCCCGCGACCGCGTCTGCGCCCGCGCAGGCCGAGAACCAGGAGGGCTGAGGCAATGTTGATCCCTCGTCGGGTCAAGCACCGCAAGCAGCACCATCCGAGCCTGAAGGGTCAGGCCAAGGGCGGCACCAAGGTCACCTTCGGTGACTACGGCATCCAGGCCCTGGAGGGTGCGTACATCACCAACCGTCAGATCGAGTCCGCTCGTATCGCGATCAACCGCCACATCAAGCGTGGCGGCAAGGTCTGGATCAACATCTTCCCGGACCGCCCGATCACGAAGAAGCCGGCCGAAACCCGCATGGGTTCCGGTAAGGGTTCGCCCGAGTGGTGGGTCGCCCCGGTCAAGCCGGGCCGCGTGCTCTTCGAGATGACCTACCCCAATGAGGAGATCGCTCGCGAGGCCCTGCGTCGCGCGCAGCACAAGCTCCCCATCAAGACCCGGATCGTGACCAGAGAGGAGCAGTTCTGATGGCACTCGGAATCGCTGCGTCTGAGCTCCGCGAGCTCAGCGACGATGATCTGGTTTCGCGGCTGAAGGAGTCGAAGGAAGAGCTGTTCAACCTTCGTTTCCAGATGGCCACCGGCCAGCTCGACAACAACCGCCGACTGCGGACCGTGCGTCGCGAGATCGCGCGCGTCTACACCGTCATGCGCGAGCGCGAGCTGGGCCTGGCGTCGGGTCCGGAAGGTGAAGACGCATGAGTGAGGACCAGAACGTGAACGTCGAAGAGCGCAACCGCCGCAAGGAGCGGATCGGTTACGTCGTCAGTGACAAGATGCAGAAGACCATCGTGGTCGAGCTGGAGGATCGTAAGCGCCACGCGCTGTACGGCAAGATCATCCGGACCACGAGCAAGGTCAAGGCGCACGACGAGCAGGAGGAAGCCGGTATCGGCGACCGCGTGCGGATCATGGAGACCCGCCCGCTGTCGGCCACCAAGCACTGGCGCCTGGTCGAGGTGCTGGAGAAGGCCAAGTAAGGTCCCTCCGGCACTCGCCGCACAGCAACAACCGCCGGCCCGGCTTCCCCTCGGGGGAGCCGGGCCGGCGGCATCGGTGCGTCCGGTGCCGGTGGTTGGGCCGTCGGGCGAAGCCCGCACATGGGAAGATCAGTGATCGTGGTGACTGTGGACGCGGCGGGTGAGGCGTCGGGCGCGCTGGCGGTCCGGTTGCGTCGCAGCCTGGCCGACGGGGTCGCCGGGAAGATGCAGCGGCTCTTCGCCGGGCTGCTGGGGGTGGGCTATCTGGCGTTCGCCGGGGCCGCCTTCGAGGCGGCCGGCCGCAACGGACTGGTGGACGTCGCGTGGTGGCGCTGGGTGTACTCCGGCGCACCCTTGATCGCGGCGGTGCTGCTGCTCGTCGTCGCGGCCACGGGGTGCCAGCGGTTGCTGCTGGTGGTCGGTGCGATCGCCGCGGTGGCCGCGCCCGTTCTTGCGGCGCTGTTCCTGCTGGCCCGCAACGGTGAGACCGGTGAGAGCGCGCTGATCGCCCAGCCGGTGATGCCCGGTATCACGCTGCACATGTCGGCGCTGATCCTGGTGCTCGCCCGGCGGTACCGGTGGGCGTTGGCCGCGGTCGTGGTCACCTCGGTCGTCGGCACCACGTGTGTGGTGGTGGCCGTCTACGGCGCGATGACGGTCGACGGGGCGGCGCAGATCGTCTGGGCCGTGGCAGTGGGCATCGTGTACGTCGCCGTGACCCGGCTGATGATGATGACCGCCGACCGGTACGACCGGGAGCAGCAGCGGACCGCTCATGCGCTGGAAGTGGACTCCTGGCACAGCCGGCGCGGCCGGGAGGAGGCGCGCATCGACGCCCTGGTCCACGATCAGATCATCGCCCTGCTCAACTCGATCCGGCCGGGTCCGGTGCACCCGGACGCGCAGGCCTATGCGCGCGGGGTGCTCGACACCATCGACTCCTGGCACGACGACGCCGACGACGAGACCGAGGCGACACAGTCGGCTGAGGCGGCGTTGCGCCGGCTCCGTGCCGCCGTGACGGAGTACGGCGACCGCCCGGAGATCGTCGAGGATCTCAGTGCGCCGCGTGAGCGCTACCCCCGGGAGGCCGTCACCGCTGTGGCCGATGCCGCCGGGGAGGCGGTGCGCAATGCGCTGCGGCATGCGGGGCCGGAGGCCGGCATCCTCGCGGTGATCGTGCTCGGCGACGGTGTGCTCGGGGTGACCGTCGTCGACGACGGCCCGGGCTTCGACCCGGCATCCGTGCGGCCGACGGCGATGGGTCTGGCCGTGGCGATCGAGGGACGGATGCAACAGCTTCCCGGAGGTTCGGCGGCGGTCCGCACCGAACTGGGCACCGGCACCCGGGTGCGGGTGCAGTGGAGCAGGACCTGATGCGCGCGATCTCGGCGTGGGGCGGCGTCCGGCTGGCGGTGGCGCTGTGTGCGATCGCGCAGCTGGCGGTGGTGCCGTTCGCCCCGGATCCGAGCCGGTCGCCGGCCGCGTACTGGACGCTCGTCGGCCTGTGCGCGGTGCTGATCAGTGCGGCACTGGTGATGGAGGTCTTCCTCTGGGAGAAGGTGCCGTCGTATGCGGGTGCGGTCGGGGCGGCGGTCGCCGCGGTGGGAGCGGTGGCTGCCCGCTGGGGTGCGCTGCTGGTGGGCGAGCCGGACAGTCTGAGCGCGACGGTCACGATGATCTCCGGTGTGCTGCTGGTGCTGCTCTTCCTCATTTTCCGCGGTCACACCGCGGTGGCCGTCGCGGCGGTGGCGGGAGGATTGACCGTCGGGCTGCTCATGGGAGCGCACACCGACTACCAGAACTGGCTCCGTCTGGCGGTGCCTCCGGTGGCCCTGTCGATGTTTCTGGTGGTGGCCGTGGCCGGAGTGGGCGTGCGGCTGATGGCCGGTGAGATCGGTCTGCTGCAGCAGTCCCGCTCGCGGTCGCGGACCCGGGTGGGGCAGGAGCGCCAGGCCAGTGCACGCCGGCGTACCCGCTTGGACCGGATCAACGCGCAGGTGCGTCCGCTGATCGAGCGGATGGCCGACGGCGGCGACCTCGATGACGGCGACGTGGCTCAGGCCCGCCTGCTGGAGGCGCGGTTGCGCGACGGTATCCGCGCGCCGGCCCTGGACTCGCCGGTGCTGGCGGTGATGGTCGGCGAGGCGCGCCGGCGCGGCCTCACGGTGACCCTGCTCGACGACGGCGGCCTGGACGGCCTGCCCGACACCGAACGCGCACGGGCGGTGCAGGCCGTCTCGGTGACGCTGATCGACGAACTGGAACGCCTCGAGCACGGGCGGGTCACCGCCCGGATTCTGCCGCCCGGCCGGGAGCAGATCGCGATCATCACCGTGCACGAACAGTCCGGGACCCGGTTGGTGGAGGTCGGTCCGCCCTGAACGCCGGGCCGGCCGATCCTGGCTGTTCAAGCGATTTCGGCCGTCCGGAGTGAAACACTCGGTGCTGCGGGGACGGATAAGCACTAGGGCCGGTTCCGTCCGACCAGAGGATCGGGACAATGACGGTCGGCTGCGCCGATCGCCGAGTCGACAGATGGGACGCCATGCCGGAGGACGAGGTCGCCACCAGTGAGCGGCGGAGCACCACGGGAGCCGAGCCGGCGGCGGGTGTACCGTCCGCCCGGCACGCCGACCCCGGCGACTGGGCGGCGGACGTCGATACGGCGGCCGACCAACTCAAGCAGTGGCGCGCATCGCTGGACGCGGCCGCCCCGGCCCCCGCCGTCACCCGCGGACCCGACGACCCGGGCCGCTCACCCGGCGGCTCCGGCCGGACGACGCCGTCTCCGGTCTTTCCCGTCGACGTGCCCATGGTGCCGTCGCGTCAGTTCCCGACGGGCGGCCAGCGCAGGCTCAAGCGCGCCGAACCGATCGCCGACGCCGGTATGCCCGTGGGCGCGCACCGGCCGGAGCCGGACCAGAAGTACTGGAGTGTGATCGCGCCGGGGCCGGGACGGCATGCGGCGCCCCCCGAGCGGCCCGCCGAACCGGTGGAGCCCGAGCCGGAGACGGTCGCCTTTCCCGCATTGCCGGCCTCCGTCGCGGCGTCGGACGAACTCGCGATCGAGGTCGTCGGTCTCCGCAAGAGCTTCAAGGACATGGTGGCCGTCGACGGGGTCAGCTTCAGCGTGCCCAAGGGCCGGATCCTCGGTCTGCTCGGACCGAACGGTGCCGGCAAGACGACCATCGTCAACATGCTGACCACGCTGCTCCGGCCGGATGGAGGCTCGGCGAAGGTCGCCGGGCACGACATCGTCGGCGAGACCGCCGCGGTGCGGCGCTCGATCATGCTCACCGGCCAGTTCGCCGCACTCGACGAGGCGCTCAGCGGCCGCGAGAACCTGGTGATGTTCGGCCGGCTGCTCGGTCTTCGCAAGTCCGTCGCCAAGCGGCGTGCCGAAGAGCTGCTGGCGGTGTTCGGTCTGACCCAGGCCGGAGACCGCAAGGTCCGGGAGTATTCGGGCGGTATGCGCCGGCGCATCGACATCGCGTGCGGTCTGGTCACCGAGCCGAAAGTGGTGTTCCTGGACGAGCCGACCACCGGACTGGACCCGCGCAGCCGGCAGGACGTCTGGAACCTCGTCGAGCAGTTGCGTGATGTCGGGGTCACCGTGCTGCTGACCACTCAGTATCTCGAGGAGGCCGACCTGCTGGCCGATCGGATCGTGGTGATCGACAAGGGCCGGGTGATCGCGGAGGGGACCGCCGACGAGCTCAAGGAGCAGACCGGGGCCGCGTACTGCGAGCTCACGCCGGCGCACCCGGCGTACCTGCCCAGGCTCAAAGCCAAGCTGAGCGCTCAGCTCGGGCTGCAGGCGATCTCCGAGAACGGGCGGGTCGCGGTACCGGCGCCGGAGGGCGCGCAGACGCTCAGCGAGGTGCTGCGCTGTGTGGAACAGGCGCAGATCCCGCTGGCCGACATCAGCCTCCGGAAGCCCTCGCTCGACGAGGCCTTCCTGGCACTGACCGAGGTCGACGACGCATGACCGGTGTGAGCGTGCCTGCCGGCGAGCACCTGTCGTTCGACCTTCCCGTCGGACGGCTCAGTGCCGCCCAGCAGTGGTGGGTGCTGACGGTCCGCGGCCTCACCCAGGTGCTCCGCAACGGCGAGTTCCTCTTCGCCTTCCTCTCGCCGGCGATGTTCGCGGTGTGCTTCTTCGTGCCGCTGCGCAAGGTCATGGACACCCTGGGCGTGGACTATGCGCAGTTCCTCATGCCGATCATCATGCTGCAGTCGATGTCGTTCGTGGCGTCGTCGGCGGCCATGCGCTCCTCGCTCGACGGGCACTTCGGCGTCAGCGAACGGTTCCGGGTCATGCCGATGCCCGCCCTGGTGCCGGCGTCGGCGCGGATGGTGACCAATCTCGTGCTGCTCGGCGTCGCACTCGTCTGCGGGCTGATCGCCTGCGTGCTGCTCGGCTGGCGGCCGTCGGCGGTCGATCAGGGCGGCGGCGGGTGGTCGGGTGCGCTGCTGGCGGTGGTCATCGTGGGCGCCGTGGGGCTGGTGCTCGCGGCGGTGGCCGACGCTATCGGGCTGGTCTCGTCGAGTCCGGCCATGACCAGCCAGGTGCTGTACTTCCCGACCCTGATCCTGGGCATGCTCTCCAACGGTTTCGTGCCGACGGAGAGATTCCCGGAGTGGATCCGCGGCTTCGTCCGCAATCAGCCGATCTCGCAGTTCGTCGCGTCGATCCGGCTGGCCCAGGACGGCGCGTTGACCTGGCACGCCTTCTGGCCGTCGCTGTGCTGGCTGGCCGGACTGCTGGTTCTGGCGGGCGTCCTGTTCACGATCGCGGTGCGGAGGGGACGATGACCGCTACCGCCACCCGGACGGGTCTGCCCCAGAGCGTCGGTCCCGGGGCCTTCGCCGTCGCCGACCGGCAGGCCTCGGAGCGGTCGCTGCGGGGCTGGCTGAAGCAGACGTGGGTGCTGACGGTCCGGCAGCTGCTGGTGGTGTGCCGGGAGTGGCCGATCCTGGCGCAGATCATCCTGATGCCGGCGGTGACCATGCTGATGTTCAAGGTGGTGCTCGGCGACGTGGTCGGGGAGGCGACCGGGACCGACAGCGCTTTCGGCACTGTGCCGCTGATCATTCTGGTGAGTGCGATGAACGGCAGCATGGTCGCGGCGGTCAAGCTCAACCTGGAGCGCCAGAACGGCGTCCTCGCCCGCCTGTGGGTGATGCCGATCAACAGGATGGCCGACTTCAGCTCACGTCTGGCCGCCGAGGCGCTGCGCATCGTGATCACCACGGCTGTGCTCGTCGCCGCCGGGCACCTGATCGGATTCCGGTTCACCCAGGGCGTCGGCCCGGCGATCGGCTTGTTCGCCGTCGCCGTGGTCTTCGGCCTGGCCTTCGCCGTGCTCACGCTCGCGCTCGCGGTGAATCTTCCGGCCGGCGTGCCGGTCGCGCTGTACCTGAGCCTGCTGATGACCCTGCTGATGTTCTTCAATTCGGGGTTCTGTCCGATCGATCAGTATCCGGGCTGGCTGCAGCCGATCGTGGCGAACCAGCCGATGACGCCGGCCATCGACGCGATGCGGGCGATGGCGGCCGGTGGACCGCTCGCCGCGGATCTGTGGAAGGTGGCCGGCTGGGCGGCCGGGATCGCCGCAGTTCTCGGCTACCCGGCCCTGCGCGGCTATCGCCGCGCTGCTGTCGGCCGCTGATTCGCCCGATATGCGCTGAACCGATCGATTGATTCTGCAACCGGTATATGCCGTGGTCGCTGCACCGAAAGCGCAGGTCAGCGACGCTGCAATCTGTTGCAGTCTGTGATCGGTGAGGTAATAAGAGGGCATTGTGGTCCCGATCACTAGTAACCTCGACGTCGTGTGACACCGATATGTCTTGGAGACAGCGGAGTAACTGTGGACGAGGCGACACTGCACGCGAGGTCGGGGGCGCGGCTGAGACGATGCAGAAAGGTGACGGGTGCCAGACGACGGCAGCGCGGTACGGGCGGCGGGGCGACCGGGGACAGCGACAGCGACCGGTGCGCTGCAGTCGCTGAGCACTGCACAGCGGGGGATGTGGTTCGCCGAGAACCTGTCGGACGGGTATTCGGTCAACATCGCCCAGTACATCGACATGTCCCACGCGCGCGGCGGCGTGGATCTGACCCTGCTGGGCGACTGCTGTAAATCCGAGGCGCAGCGGCTCGAGTCGCCGTTCCTGCGGCTGACCGAGGTCGACGGGGTACCCATGCAGTACGTCGACCTGGAGCTGGACCTGAACGCCGAGACCCACGACTTCCGCGCGGTCGACGATCCGGAGCACGCCGCGCTGGCGTGGATGAACGACGACTACCGGCGCCCGGTCGACCTGGTCGACGACAAGCTCGTGGTCAACGCCTTTCTGCGGATCTCCGACGAGCGCACCCTCTGGTACATGCGCGCGCATCACATCGTGCTCGACGGCTACGGCGCCCAGACGCTGGTGCGCAGCATCGTCGGAAGCTACAACGCACGCCGGCGCGGGCAGGAGTGGCAGGTCAAGACGCCTGCGTCGGTCGCCGAACTGGTGGAGTACGAGAACGCGTACCAGACCAGCACCCGGCGCGAACGCGATCGGGACTACTGGCGATCACGGCTGGCCGACTTTCCGGAGCCGGTGACCCTGGCCAAACACCAGACGGCCGCTCCTCTGGCCTTCGACAACGAGACGGCGGGCGAGGTGCTCTCGCCGGATCTGCAGCACAGACTCGACGGTCTCGCCCGGGAGCTGAACAGCTCGGTGGCGATGATCCTGTCGGCGGCCTTCAGCGCCTTCCTGTCCCGGATGGCCGACAGCGACGACATCGCGCTCAGCCTCCCGGTGACCGGCCGGGCCAGCGCTGCGGTCAAGAACGCCGGCGGCATGTTGTCGAACATCGTTCCGATCCGGGTCGAGGGCGTCCGGGACCTCTCGATCCGCGACCTCATCAAGGTCGTGCAGCTGGAGATGCTCGGCGCTCTGCGCCACCAGCGGTACCGCAGCGAGGACATCCGCCGCGATGCCGGTCTCGACGACAATGCGCTGACCTTCGGTCCCAGCGTGAACATGATGTTCTTCGAGCAGCCGCTCGAGATCGACGGTGCCGACGCCGACTACCGCGTGATCACCGTGGGGATCCTCGACGATCTGCTCCTGCTGCTCTACCGGTCCGATCCGCACGCGCCGATCCGGCTCGAGCTGCACGGCAGCCCCCACCTGTACTCGGCCGACGAGATCGCCGGGCATCACACCCGGCTGATGACCTTCGTCGAACGTTTCGTCGGCGACCTCGACCGGCCGGTCGCCGGGATCGACCCGCTGCTCCCCGGTGAGGCCGGGGCGCTCGCCGAACGCGAACTCGGGCCGGCCGTCCCGCACGACCCAGCACAGACCGATTTCGCCACCGCCTTCCGGCGCACGATGAGTGTCGACGACGACGCGGTCGCGATGGTCTTCCACGGCGTTCGCTGGAGCAGGAAGCAGTTGGCGGACCGGACGCTCGCACTGGTGGCGGAGCTGCAGGCGGCCGGCGTCGGACCCGGCGACGTGGTCGGCGTGGAGCTCGACCGGGGACCGCAGCAGGTGATCGCGGCCTATGCCGCGCTGCTGGCCGGAGCGGTGTACCTGCCCCTCGACCCGGCGATGCCGCAGGCCCGGCGCGATCTGATCGCGGCGATCGCCGAGCCGCGCGTCCGGGTGACCGGGGAATGGCTGGCCGACCGCGGATTCGACACCACGCCCACCGACCTCGCCCCGGAGTGGGACCGGCTGACCCCGGTCCCGCCGGACTATCCCGCCTACATCGTGTTCACCTCCGGGTCGACCGGCGTCCCCAAGGGCGTCGTGGTGCAGCGTCGGGCCCTGGCGAACTTCCTGTCGTGGAACCACACCGCCTTCGGGCTCGACGGCGCCGACGCGATTCTCTACAAGACCCCGGTCGGCTTCGATGCGTCGCTGGCCGAACTGCTGGTTCCGCCGGTCTGCGGGGCCCGCATCGTGGTGGCCGAGCGCAACGGGCACGCCGATCCCACTTACCTGCTCGATCTCGCCCGCGCCGAGCAGGTCACCGTGGCGCAGTTCGTGCCCACGGTGCTCGACGTCTTCCTCGAGGTCGCCGAACAGCGCGGCGGGAATCCGCTTCCCGCGCTGCGGCTGCTCTTCTCCGGCGGCGAACGGCTGAGCGTGGTGGACTCGGCGCGGGCGCAGCGACTGTTCACCGGGGCCCGGGTGGTGAACGTGTACGGGCCGACGGAGACCGTCGTCGACGCGACGGCCGCGGTCCTCAACGGCGAGGTCACGATCGGGCGTCCGGTGGCCAATGTGCGGGTGCGGGTCCTCGATCGGCATCTGCGGCCCGTCCCGGTGGGTGTGCCCGGCGAGATCTATGTGGCCGGCCCGCAGCTGGCCATGAGCTATCTCGGCCGCGCGGCTGCCACGGCGCAGCGTTTCGTGGCCGCCCCCGGGGCGCCCGGCGCCCGGATGTATCGCACCGGCGACATCGCCCGCTGGAACGACGACGGCGCCATCGAATACCTGGGCCGGACGGACTTCCAGGTCAAGTTGCGTGGTCAGCGGGTCGAACTCGGCGAGGTCGAGGCGGCGCTGCTCGAAGCCGACGAGGTCGATGCCGCCGCGGCCGTGGTGCGCACCGATACCGGTTTCCCGTCGCTGGTCGCCTATGTGCGGCTCACCGGTGACGCCGGTCAGGACGAGTCCGGCCGGATCGCACACGATCTGGAACTGTGGTGCGCCAGGCGCCTGCCCACGTACATGGTGCCGTCGACGGTGGTCGTCCTCGACGAGTTCCCGGCCACCGCGGTGGGCAAACTCGATCGCGCGGCACTGCCCGCGCCACCCGCGCGCACCGCCCGGTTCGTGGCCCCGCAGAGCGCCACCGAGCTCGCCGTGACCGAGATCCTCCGCGATCTGCTCGGAGCCGAGCAGATCGGGCTCTCGGACAACATCTTCGAACTGGGCGCGGATTCGCTCACCGTGGCCCGGCTGCGGGCCCGGCTGCGGGCCACATCCGGCCTGGACCTGTCGCTGTCCGATGTCTTCGCGGGCCGGGAGGTCAGCGATCTGGTCGCGGCGGTCCGGCCGATGGCCGACGGCGAGGTGCCGGCGCTGGTCTCCGGATCGCGGCCCGACCGGATCCCGCTGTCGCATGCACAGACCCGCTTGTGGTTCATCAACCGCGTCGACACCTCGTCGCCGGCCTACAACATTCCCGGGGCCGTCGAGATGCCGGCCGGGACCGATGTGGACCTCGACGCACTGCAGCTGGCGATCGCGGATCTGCTCGGCCGGCACGAATCGTTGCGGACCCGGTACCCGGTGGTCGACGGCGAGCCGGTCCAGGAGATTCTGTCGGCCGATTGGGCCGAACAGCACTGCAAGCTCGCCTCGATCGAGGTCCGCGAACAGGACCTGGCGCGGATTCTCGCCGCCGAGGCGTCCCGGGGATTCGACGTGGTCGCGGAGCCGTCGGTGCGCTTCATGCACTTCGCGGTGCGCGACGACTGCACGGGGCCCTCGCGCAATGTGCTGATGGTGGTCTTGCACCACATCGTCGCCGACGGCAGTTCGCTGGGCACACTGATCGAGGATCTGCTGTCGGCCTATGCGGCCCGGGCGGGCGGCCGGGCGCCGCAGTGGGAGCCGCTCGACGTGCATTACGCCGACTTCGCGCTCTGGCAGCGCCGTCTGCTGGGCGAGTCCTCCGACCCGGGCTCGCGGCTGCGCCGGGACCTGGACTACTGGCGGGGACAGCTGACCGGCGCGCCGGACGTGCTCGCCCTGCCCACCGACCGTCCGCGGCCGGCCTTGGTCTCCGGCTCCGGCGGCTATGTGGACCTGGTGCTCGATGCGTCGATCACCGCCGCGATCCGTGGGCTGGCGGCACACTCGAGGGTCACCCGGTTCACCGTTCTGCATGCGGCGTTCGCGGCGGTGATGGCGCGGCTGGCCGACACCGACGACGTGGTGGTCGGTACCGCGGTCAGCGGCCGCAATCATCCGGCCACCGCATCGCTGATCGGCATGTTCGTCAACACCGTCGCGCTGCGGACCCGGCCCCAGCCGGACTGGTCCACCACCGCCTATCTGCAGCACAGTGCAGCGGTCCGGGCCGAGGCGATGGAACATGCGAGCACACCGTTCGAGCAGGTCGTCGACGAGGTCGGTGCCACCCGCTCGCTGTCGCACAGTCCGGTATTCCAGACGGCCGTGACCCTGGTCGACGACCATCGTGCGGCGTTCGCGGGTCACGGAGTCCGGCTGCTGGACACCCGGGTCCCGGCCGCCAAATACGACCTCTCACTCACCGCCGTGGAGGTGGCCGGCGCCGAGACCGACGGCGGGCATATGGAGCTCGAGCTCTCGTATTCCACCGACCTGTTCGACCGCGGAACAGTCGAACGGATCGGGCGCTACCTGCGCCGGATGGTGTACGGGATGGCGGCGGCCCCCGACCGCGCCCTCGGCACGATCGATCTGCTCGGCCCGGAGGAGATCGCCGCCTCGACGGCCGCGGTGACGGGTACCGAACCGGTGAGTCTGCGGGAGATCGTGCTGGCGGCCGACGACGGCGGCATCCGGATGATCGAGGGGGACCGGCAGTGGGGCAGCGCCGAGGTGAGCGCCCTGAGCAACCGCTTGGCCCGCACCCTGCTTCACCGCGGCGCGGGGCCGGGCACCGTGGTCGCCGTGTCGATGCCGCGCTCGCTGTGGTCGGCGGTGAGCATTCTCGCCGTGATCAAGTCGGGTGCCGCCTTCGTCAGCGTCGACCCGGGACAGCCGGCCGAGCGCCGGGCCGCGATGATCGCCGACAGCGGTGCCGTGGCCGGCGTGACCCTGGCGGTCTGCGCAGAGGAGGCCGCCGCGGCCGGTGACCTGAACTGGCTGGTGGCCGACGGGCCGGAGGTGATCGAGGACGGGGCTCCGGTCCGCGTCGACGAGCTGCCCCGGCCGGTGCACCTCGACGACACCGCCTATCTGATCTACACCTCCGGGTCGACGGGACTGCCCAAGGGCACGCTGGTGAGCCACCGGGGCGTGGCGAATCTGGTGTCGGCGCAGCGATCGCTGCTCGGCACGGCGCCGCAGTCGCGGGTCCTGCATGTGGCGTCGACGAGCTTCGACGCCTCGGTCTTCGAACTGCTGATGGCCGTCGGGGCCTCCGCCACCCTGGTCGTCGCCGATCCCGACGCCTTCGCCGGGCCCGATCTGGAGCGCGTGATCGCCGACGGCGGGGTGACCCACGCGGTGATGACGCCGTCCGTCCTGGCCACGCTCGATCCCGGCGCACTGCCGAGCCTGCAGACGGTGATGTCGGCGGGCGAGGCATGCCCGCAGGATCTGCTGCGCCGCTGGACCGCGGGTACGGGCACACGGTTCTTCAACCTGTACGGGCCCACCGAGGCGACGGTGTGGGCCACCTCGGCCGGCCCGCTGGCGCCGGGCGATCCGCCGTCGATCGGGCATGCGATTCCCGGCGTGGGGACCAGGCTGCTGGATCGGGGCCTGCGCCCGGTGCCGATCGGTGTCCCCGGCGAGCTGTATCTGACCGGTCTTCAGCTCGCGGGCGGTTATCTGCACAAGCCCGGCGTGACGGCGACGGCCTTCGTCGCCGATCCGTTCGCGGCGGGCCGCCGCATGTACCGGACCGGGGACCGGGTGGTCCGCACGGCCGACGGCACGCTGACCTACCTGGGGCGGTCGGACTTCCAGCTCAAGATCCGCGGTATCCGGGTCGAGCCCGGTGAACTCGACGCCGTGCTCACCGCCCACCCGGCGGTTCAGAATTCGCTGAGTCTGGGGGTGCCCGGCCCCAGCGGCGATCTGGAACTGGTGTCGTACGTCGTGCTCGACGACGGTGCACAGCTGGGCAGCGCCGAACTCGTCGACTACGCGAAGACCGTGCTGCCCGGGCATCTCGTACCGCGGGCACTGACGGTGATCGACGAGTTCCCCACCACATCCGTCGGCAAAATCGATCGGCGGCGACTGCCCGAGGCGCACTTCGACGCGGACCGCGCCCCCGAATACGAAGGCCCGCGCACCGACCGCGAGGCACAGGTGGCGGAGGTCTTCGCTCAGGTGCTCGGCGTCCCGCAGGTCGGCGTGCACGACAGCTTCTTCGAGCTGGGCGGCAACTCCCTCGGCGCCGCCAAGCTGGCGTCGGCGCTGCTGGCCGTGACCGGCCGGCGCATCCCCATTCACACCGTTCTCGAAGCGCCGACCGTGGACGCCGTCGCCGCGTACCTCGAGACGGCCGCCAGGGACGAGCACTCCAGCCGGCTGCGGGCGCGGCCCGAGGTCGAGAACCGCCCGCTCTCCGAGGTACAGCGGTCGATGTGGCTGGTCAACCGCACCGACCCGGACTCGCCGGCCTACAACATCGCGGTGGCCCTGCGCCTGGAGGGGGAGCTGGATCAGCCCGCCCTGCGGGCGGCGCTGGGCGATCTCCTCCAACGGCAGTCGGTCCTGCGCACGTCCTACCCGATGGTCGGCGACGATCCGCAGCAGCGCCTCCATCCGGCGGAGGAGGTGCTCGCCGGGCTCGATCTGACACCGGCCGACGTCGACGATGTGCCGGCGGCGGTGGCCGCGGTCACCGGCCGCGGCTTCGATGTCACCACGGCGCCGCCGATCCGGTCGGCGCTGCTGAGGCGCCGGCCCGGCGACCACGTGCTGGTCTTCGTCATCCATCACATCAACGGGGACGGTGCGTCGACGAGGCCGCTCGCGGCCGATCTGATGACCGCGTACTCGGCCCGGGTGCACGGCACGCAGCCGCAGTGGACTCCGCTGCGCGTGGACTACGGCGACTTCGTGCTGTGGCAGCGCGAGCGCCTGGATGCGGTGGAGCCGGACGGCCGGTCCGAGCGGGCCCGCCAGCTCGCCTACTGGGAGCGCAGACTCTCCGGCGTCCCCGACGTGATCGAACTGCCCACGGACCGGCCCCGGCCGGTGACGCCGAGCTTTCAGGGCGGCAAGGTGACCTTCGAGATCCCGGCGCACCTGGTCACAGAATTGCGGCGGCTCGCCCAGACGCATCACTCCACCCTGTTCACGGTGACCCATACGGCGCTGACGGTGTTGCTGGCACGGCTGAGCGGCAGCGGGGACGTGGTGGTCGGCAGCCCGTACGCGGGCCGCCCCGAGCCGGCGCTCGACGATCTGGTCGGCATGTTCGTCAACACGCTGCCGCTGCGGACGCAGGTCGACGTCGCCGAGCCCTTCGATCGGCTCCTGCGCCGCGTCACGCACGACGACCTGACCGACATCGAGCATGCCGATGTCTCGTTCGATGCGATCGTCGACGCCGCCGGGGTGAGCCGCAGCACCGCCCACAACCCGCTCTACCAGGTCATGTTCTGGTTCCAGAACTTCGAGTTCCCGACCGTGGAGTTGGACGGCCTCCGGGTTTCGCTGGCGCCGGAGGAACTGGATGCGGCGCAGGCGGATCTGCGGATGACGCTCTACCCGACGGATCCGACCGGCATCGGCGAGGGCACGATCGTCGACGGGATGCGCGGCGAGATGGTCTACGCGAGGGACCTCTACGACGAGTCCACCGTGCACACGATGGTCGAGCGCTACCTCCGGATCCTGGGCGAGATCGCCGGCGAGCCGGGGCAGGTGGTCGGCGACGTCCCGATCGGCACGGGGACCGAGGAGACCGCGGACCACTCCGATGCGGAGCCGGCGGCGTCATTGCCGGAACTGATCCGCCGCGCCGCCGAGCAGGCGCCCGAGGCGGCCGCGTTCGGGACCGACGGCGCTCCGGTCAGCTTCCAGGCGCTGTCGACGATGGCCGCCGCCATGGCCGCCGCGATGCCCGACGAGGACTCCGCCTTGGTGACCGCCCTGATGAGCCTGGCGCCGGGCCTGGCTGCCGGAGGCCCGGACGCGCTGGGCGAGCTGCTCGGGGAGATCCGGGACACGGCGTCGACCCTGATCAGCCGGGAGGCAGCCGACCGATGACGGTGAACATCACCACGATCTGGGGTGATAGCGCGGCCACGGCGGACCTGGTGGCCTTCGCGGCAGCCCACGAGCCTCACCGGACCGCCTTCGAGGGCGCGGCCGGACCGGTGCCGTTCTCAGTGCTGAACCAGCAGGTGTCGGCGACTGCGAGCGTGCTCGCCGCGCAGGGACTCGACACCGAGGCCGCCGTCGGTGCGATGGTCACCGGCTCGCTGCCGACGGCAGGCCTCGCGCCGGAGGAGATCGCTGCGAAGACCCGCGAGGTGATCGCCGGGATCCGCAGTGCCGCAAGCGAATCGAGCGGCAGCGCGGACCTGGCTTCACTGCCGGGCATCTTCCGATCGGCGGCCGTCCGCTTCGCGGACCGGGTCGCGGTGACCGATGCCGCGGGCGGCCGCCTGACCTATGCCGATCTCGATGAACGGTCGGACCGGTTGGCGGCGGGGCTGATCGCCGGCGGAGCGGGTCCGGAGACGAGCGTCGGCGTCGCTCTGCCGCGCACCGTCGAATTGGTGGTCGGGTTGCTCGGCGTGGTCAAGACCGGCGCCGCGTATCTGCCGTTGGACAGGTCGCATCCGGCCGATCGCCTGAGACGGATCGTCGACGATGCCCGGCCGGCCCTGATACTCACGGACGATGAGACCGTCGCCGCGTGGCGGGATTTCCCGGCGCCGACCACCACGGTAGCCGCGTTGAGTGCCGCCTCGGCGGACGTCGTCGAGCCGGTGAGCATCGACGGCAGGCAGGCCGCGTACGTCATCTACACCTCCGGCACCACCGGCATGCCCAAGGGGGTGAGCGTCACCCATGCCGACGCGGTGGCGCTGCTGAAGGGACTCGGCGCCGAGTACGACTTCTCCGAGGAGGACGTCTGGACCTGCCTGCACTCGTACGCCTTCGATCTGTCGGTGGGAGAGCTCTGGCCGCCGCTGATGTGGGGCGGACGGCTGGTCCTGGTGGACCAGATGACCACCCGGTCGCCCGATCAGCTGGCGGCGGTCCTCGACCGGGAACAGGCCACCGTCGTCAACCTGACGCCGTCGGGCTTCTATCAGCTGGCGCAGGCCGTGCGCGCACCGGGACGCGTGCCGCTGGCGCCGTCGATCCGGACGATGATCTTCGTCGGCGAGGCGCTGGACTTCGAGCAGGTCCGCCGCTGGCTGGCCGACCGGCGGGAGTACGACGGCGGCAACGGCCCGCAGCTGAACAACATGTACGGGCCGACCGAGGCGACGGTGTACCTGACCCGGCGCGAGCTGACCCCGGAGTTCGTCGCCGCGACCACCGCGAGCGATGTGGGTACGGCCCTGACCGGATCGGCCGTCCATGTGCTCGACGCCCGGCTGGCGCGGGTACCGGACGGTGTGCCGGGTGACCTGTATCTGGCCGGCGACCAGATCGCCCGCGGCTATCAGCGGCGGTTCGGGCTCAGCGCCACCCGTTTCGTGGCCGACCCCTTCGGCCCTCCGGGGCAGCGCATGTATCTGACCGGCGACGTGGCGATGGTCAAGGACGGCAGCCTGCAGTTCCTGGGGCGGGCCGACGACCAGGTGAAGGTGCGCGGCTACCGGATCGAGCTCGGCGAGGTGGAGGCGGGGCTGCTCGCCGGCGACGGTGTGCGCGCCGCGGCGGCGGCGGTGAAGTCGCGCGCCGGTCTGCCCGCGCAGCTGGTCGGCTATGTGGTCGGGGCCGAGGGTTCCGCACCGGACCCGGCGCAGGTGCGGGCGGCGGCCGGTACCAGGGTGCCGGACTACATGGTCCCGGACGTGGTGATGGTCCTCGACCGGCTTCCGCTGAACGTCAACGGCAAGCTCGACCGGCGCGCCCTGCCCGAACCGGTGGTGACCGGCCGGGCCGACTACGTGGCGCCGGAGGGGCGCACCGAGGAACTGCTGGCCGGCATCGTCTGCGAGGTGCTGGCGCTCGAACGCGTCAGTGCCGTCGAATCGGTCTTCGACCTGGGCGGCAACTCGCTGCTGGCGGCGCGTATCATCGCCCGCGCCGGTGAGGCGCTGGGCGCGGACCTGAACCTGCGGGATCTGTTCGAAGCACCCACCATCCGCGAGTTCGCGGTGCGCACCGAGCAGACTGCGCCCGGCCTGCCGCCGGTGACCGCCGTCGATCCGCGTCCCGACCGGATTCCGCTCTCACTGGCGCAGCAGCGCATGTGGTTCATCAACCAGTTCGACCCGGAACAGTCCACCTACAACATCCCGGCAGTGATGCGGCTGACCGGCGAACTCGACCCCGTGGCGCTGCGCGCCGCCCTCACCGATGTGGTGAGCAGGCACGAGGTGCTGCGCACGGTGTTCCCGCTCTCCGAGGGGACACCACACCAAGTGGTCGCGCCGGTCGAGGAGGCTCGCGACCGCCTCGAATGGGTGGAGGCGTCCTCGCAGAACGAGCTGTTCGCGGCGGTGACCCGTGGCTTCGATGTGACCCGGCAGTGGCCGATCCGCGTGTGTCTGTGGGAGATCACGCCCACTGATCGTGTGCTGGCGATCGTCCTGCACCACATCGCCGCCGACGGCGAGTCGCTCCTGCCCCTGATCACGGATGTGCTGACGGCCTACGGGCACCGCAGTCGAGGACAGCGGCCGGAGTGGACTCCCTTGCCGGTGCAGTTCGCCGACTACGCGATCTGGCAGAGCACCGTGCTCGGTTCACCGGACGACCCGGAATCGGTGCTGGGCGGACAGCTCACCTTCTGGCGTGAGCGGCTGCGCGGCGCACCGGACGTGCTCGAACTGCCCGCCGACCGGCCGCGGCCGTCGGTGGCCACGCATTCGGGGGCCACCGTCGACTTCTCCATCCCCTCGGAGCTGGCCGAGCGGATCACCGGCTACGCCCGGGCCAACGGCCTGACGCCGTTCATGGTCACGCGGGCGGCCTTCGCAGTCCTGCTGTCACGATTGTGCGCCACCGACGACATCGTGCTCGGTACACCCGTCGCCGGTCGCGGCCAGGCCGCGCTTGACGGGCTGATCGGAATGTTCGTCAACACAGTGGTCTTGCGTACCCGGGTGGATCTCGGCGAGTCCTTCGCCGGCCTCGCGCGCAGGGTCTGCAACGATGATCTCGACGCGTTCGCCCATGCCGACGTCCCGTTCGAGGCCGTCGTCGACGCCGTCGATCCTGTTCGCACCGAGGCGTTCTCGCCGATCGCTCAGGTGATGTTCTCCTTCGATCCGGCCTCGGGTGCGCAATCGGCGTCGCTGGACACCGCCGGCCTCACTGTCGCGAGGATGCCGGAGGTGGAGACGCCGGCTCAACTCGACCTCACCTTCGTCGTGTCGACGAGCGGCCAGGGTGGTCACTGGACCGGACGTGCGGTGTACGCCACCGATCTCTTCGAACCCCGGACCATCGAGGAGTTCGCCGCACGGTACGTGCGGCTGTTGACTGCGCTGATCGCCGAGCCGGACACGGCGGTCGGCGACGCGATCTGGGAGGGCCCGGGCGAGCAGAGCGCGCTCCTCGCCGCCGGGAATGCGTCCACCGTCGAGGTGCCTGGCCGGACCGTGGCAGAGCTGGTGGCCGCGCAGATCGAAGCGACACCGGAGGCGTGTGCCCTGGTGTTCGCCGAGCGTGCGCTCTCATTCCGGGAATTCGGCGATCGTGTGAATGCCCTTGCCCGCAAGCTCATTTCGTCGGGCGTGGGACCGGATACCGCCGTCGGCATCTGCATCGACCGCAGCGTGGAGATGGTGATCGCCATCCATGCGGTCGTCGCCGCGGGTGGACAGTATGTGCCGATCGACGTCGAGGCGCCCGCCGACCGTGCCGCATATGTCATCGATACCGCAGGCATCGAGCTCGTGCTGATCGCCGCCGGGAACGTGCCGCGGTCCATCGCGGACCTGGAGAGCGTCACGCTGCAGCAGGTGGACTCTGCTGCACCCGCACAAGCGTCGGCACCGGTCACGGACTCTGAGCGGGTGGCGACATTGCGCGGCGATCATGCCGTGTACACGATCTTCACCTCTGGATCGACGGGACGCCCGAAGGGCGTGACCGTCACACACACCGCGCTGTCGAGTCTGCTCAGCTGGTTCGGCGTCGGCAGTGCAGACGCACAGCGAGTGCTGCTGAAGACGCCGACGACATTCGATGCGTCGGTGTGGGAAGTGTTCTGGCCGTTCACCACCGGCTCGTGTGCCGTGGTCGCCGAGCCGGGTGGGCATCGAGACCCCGACTATCTCCGTGCACTGATCGCCCGGTCCGGGGCGACGGCGGTGCAGTTCGTTCCATCGATGCTCGCTGCCTTCCTGGACGGCAGCGCGACGGCCGATCCGGCCCTCGCGTCCATCACGACCGTGCTGACCGGCGGTGAAACGCTCACCCCGGCGGTACTCGCGGCAACCCTGACCGCGATCCCCTCGGCGCAGGTGATCAACCAGTACGGGCCCACTGAAGCGACGGTCGACTCCACCGTCACCGTGCTCGGAGAGCCGGTGGAGACCGTCTCGATCGGCGCTCCCGTGCCGAACACCTCGGCAGTGGTACTCGACCCCAGGCTGCGTCCGGTCCCGGTCGGCGTCGTGGGAGAGCTGTACCTGCGAGGGACACAGCTGGCGCGTGGATACGTCTCGCGCGCCGACCTGACCGCCGAACGTTTCGTCGCCGATCTGTGGGGCGCGCCTGGAACACGGCTGTACCGGACCGGCGATCGGGTGCGCTGGAACCGGGACGGCGAGCTCGAGTACATCGGGCGATCCGACTTCCAGGTCAAGCTGCGCGGTCAGCGTCTCGAACTCGGCGAGGTCGAAGCGGTCGTGTCGGCGGCACCGGGAGTGACGCTCGCGGCCGCGGCCGTGGTCACCGCCCCCGGCGGCGGGCAACACCTGGTCGGCTACGTCTCTCCGGCCGATGTCGATCTGACGTCGGTCAGGCAGCGGGCAGAGGCCGAGCTGCCGGGCTACATGGTGCCGTCGGTCTGGAAGGCACTCGATCACATCGCCCTCAACGACGCAGGCAAGATCGACCGGCGCTGCCTGCCCGCCCCCGATTTCGATCTCGCCGGCGATCGGTACGTGCCGCCGGGCAACTCGACGGAGGAACGGCTCGCGGCGGTGGTCGCGGGACTGCTCGGTGTGGACCGGGTGAGCGTGACGGAGTCCTTCTTCGCGCTCGGCGGTGACTCGATCATGTCGATCCAGCTCGCCTCCGGTGCACGTGACCACGGGATCCCCCTGACGCCGCGGCAGATCTTCGAGCACAAGACGATCAGGGCGATGGCTGCCGCCGGCACCGAATCCGCCGGTGCCCTCGTTCCGGTCGAGGAGCCTGCCGGAGGGCCCCGCGGTGCCGTACCGATACCGCCGATCGTCGGCTGGATGATCGAACGGTCGCCGGTGCCGGCCGACTTCGCCGACTTCTCGCAGTCGATGGTGATGGTCGCGCCCGATGACATTGACTGCACCGCACTGGCCGACGTGCTGGACGCGGTGGTCGCTCAGCACCCCATGCTGACCGCCTCGCTGGCACAGGTGGACGGTCGGTGGACGATGACCGCCGGAACGGGCTTCGATGCGGCCGAGGCCGTGATCGAGATCGGCGGGCGGCATTCGATCGGGAGCATCGGATTCGAGAGCGATCTGCGGGAAGCCTTCGAGCTCGCCTCGGGTCGCTTGGATCCGGCCGCCGGGAACCTCGTCCAGGCCGTCCTCGTGCATGCTGACGGCGGCGGTGCCCGGATCGTGCTGGTGATCCACCATCTGGGAATCGACGCCGTGTCGTGGCGCATCCTGATCGAGGACCTGGTGACCGCCTGGATCCAGCGCCAGAACTCGGACGCGGTCCAGCTCCGGCAGGAGGCGACCTCACAGCGCGCCTGGCAGACGGCGATCGCCGATCGCAGCACGTCGTTCGAGGACCAGGTGAGCTATTGGCTCGAACGATTGCCCGGCGATCAACCCGCCGCGGTCGCGATCGTCGACCGCGACCGTGACCGCGATCGGACCGTCCGACGCGTCGACGCCGAGGTCGATCCGGACACGACCGAGTCGGTCCTGACCGCCGTGCCGGAGAGATTCGGTGGCTCGATCAATGATGTTCTGCTCGGAACTCTGGCCCGTGCTGTCCGTGCATGGCAGCGAGATCGGGGAAGCTGCGACGCCGGCCGGTCTCCGGTGTCGATCCTCGTCGAAGGGCACGGTCGCTACGAGCATGTGCTCAGTACAGGACCGCGGCCGCGCCAGGCGGATCTGTCGCGGACGATCGGCTGGTTCACCACGGCGGCGCCCATGAATCTCCTCCCGGGACCGGACGTGGTGTACGCCGTCAAGGCGGCCAGGGAAGAACGTCTCGGGCAGCCGGATGACGGAATCGGATTCGGCTATCTGCGTTTCACGGCGAAGACGGAGCTGTCCACGCGGCCGTTGCCTTCGATCCTCTTCAACTATCTCGGCGCTGCCGCCGCCTCAAGCGAGTTCGGCACAGGCGCCGACATCCCTTTCGCTGCGGCGGAGCCGACGAGCTGGGGAGGATCTGCCGCCGGCGGCATGACTGTTCCCGCCGCCTTGTCGGTCGTGGTGACCACGCTTCCCACCGGCGAGGGACGGCGCTCTCTCCGCGTGAGTGTCGATTTCCCGGCAGCCCTGTTCGACGACGCCGCGGTGGAGAACCTGACGGCGCGGTGGCTCCGTGAACTGGTCTCGGTGGCCGACGTCACGCAGGACGAGGTGGGATTGTCGCCTGCGGACGTTCCGGGCGCTGAACTCACCATCGACGATCTCGACGCGATCGGACGGGACTGCCCGGGGGCGCAGGTGTGGCCCCTGTCGCCGCTGCAGCGGGGACTGTACTTCCAGTCGCAGTTCGCCGTCGAGGACGCGGTGGACGTCGACGTATACCTGGTGCAGTCGGTTCTCAAGCTCGGGACGCAGACCGACCTCGACCGGCTGCGGTGGGCGTTCGCCGGAGTACTCGACCGGCATCGGGTGATGCGCTCTGCTTTCGTGCGGACGCCGAGCGGTGAGCTGGTCGCGGTGCTGCCGCCGACCGCGCAGGTGCCCATCGAGGCAGTCGACCTGACGGGGCTCCCCGCGGCCGAGGCGCGAGCCCAGATCGACGAGATCTGCCTGGCCCAGAAGCTGCAGCCCTTCGATCTGTCCACGCCGCCATTGCTGCGGGTGATGGCTATCCGGCACTCACTCGGCGTGGATCTCGTGATCACCAACCACCACATCCTCTTCGACGGATGGTCGGGACCGCTGGTGGTCGCCGATTTGCTGGCGCTCTACGCCACCGGTGAGACCTACACCGGGAGGGTCAACCGGAGCGGTGGCGATTTCGGGGACCACCTCCGGTTCCTCGCCGCCAAGGACTCGTCCGAAGCACTCGACGCGTGGGAGCGGGCGCTGGCCCCGGTCGAGGGGCCGACGCTGGTCGCTTCCGGAGCCCGGGCACGCGCGGACGCCATGCCGGGCCGACATGAGATCCGGCTGACCAGTGACAACTATGCCGCACTGGAATCCGTTGCACAGACGCAGGGCACCACGGTGGCCACCGTGCTCCAATCGGCCTGGGCGGTCTTCCTCTCCCGGATCACCGGACGTCAGGTGGTCAGCTTCGGTGAGACGGTCTCGGGGAGGCCGGCAGAACTCGAGGACGCCGGGGTCATGGTGGGTTTGTTCATCAACACACTCCCGGTCGTCGTCGACGTCCGCCCGCAGGCCGCGCTGTCCGAGATCCTCGAAGAACTGCAGAAGCAGAAGACGGCGTTGCTCGATCATCAGCACGTCGGCTTGCCGGAGATTCTTCAGCGAGCCGGCACCGCAACGCTGTTCGACACGTTGACGGTTCACGAGTCGTATCCGGTCGATACCGAATCTCTCGCCACCACAGCGGGAAACGCTGATGGGCTCGAGATCCTCGACGCACAGGTCAGCGACGCGACGCATTATCCGCTGAATATGATCACCACGCCGATGCCGGACGGCCTGATGCTTGAACTGCGGTATCTGCCCACGGCATTCGACGCGGCGCAGGTCGAGGTGTTCGGCGAGACTCTGCGGCGGATCCTCGACACCATCGCCGCCGCCCCGGACACGTCCGCCGGCGACGTGGACATCCTGACCCTGGCACAGCGTCACCGGATGCTGGAGATCTCGTCGGGGCCGGCAGAACCGCGGCCGGACACGACCGTCGCCGAGTTGGTGGCGGCGCAGATCGCCGCGACTCCGGAGGCGACCGCACTGATCTTCGGAGATCGTGAGGTGTCGTTCGCCGAGTTCGGTGCACGTGTGAACGGGCTTGCGCGCGAGCTCATCTCGGCCGGTGTCGGACCGGACGTCCCCGTAGGTGTCTGCATGGAACGCTCGGTCGAGTTGCCGGTGGCGATTCATGCCGTGGTGCAGGCCGGTGGGCAGTACGTGCCGATCGATCCGCAGGCGCCGGTCGAACGCGCCCGCTACATGACCGAAACCGCTGGTGTGCGCGTTCTGCTGGTCACGGGGCACTCGAGCGATGCCAGGGCCGTCGATGCCGCGGAGGCGGCGGGTGTGCCGGTCGTACTCGTCGATGCCGCGGCGGACACCGAATACGGGGCGGCTCCGGTGACCGCCACCGACCGCGGTGAGGTGCATGGTGCGCATGCGGCGTACACGTTGTTCACGTCGGGTTCGACGGGGCGGCCGAAGGGGGTGACGGTTTCGCATGCGGCGGTGGTGAATCGTCTGGTGTGGATGCGGGACGACTACGGCCTCGATGCGGACGAGCGTTTCCTGTTGAAGACGCCGGTGACCTTCGATGTGTCGGTGTGGGAGTTGTTTCTGCCGTTGATGGTCGGTGCGCCGTTGGTGATCGCGGTGCCGGGTGGGCATACCGATCCGGAGTATTTGGCTCGGGTCGTTGTTGATGAGCGGGTGTCGGTGGTGCATTTTGTGCCGTCGATGTTGTCGGTGTTCGTTGAGGTGCTTGGGGATCGGTTAGCGGGGTTGTCGTCGTTGCGGTCGGTGTTCACCTCGGGTGAGGCGTTGGCGCCGGTGGTTGCTCAGGGCCTTGTGGGCCGGCTGCCGGGTGTGTCGTTGGTGAACCTTTACGGTCCGACCGAAGCGGCGGTGGATGTGACGGCGTATTCGGTGTTGCCGGGGGATGTGGTGGTGCCGATCGGTCGTCCGGTGGCCAATACGTCGACGTTGGTGCTCGATGGCCGGTTGCGGCCGGTGCCGGTGGGGATGGCGGGTGAGTTGTATCTCGGTGGAGTGCAGGTCGCGCGGGGGTATGCCGGTCGGGCTGATTTGACGGCGGATCGTTTCGTCGCCGATCCGTTCGGTGAGCCGGGGGAGCGGTTGTATCGGACCGGTGATCTGGTGCGGTGGAGTCGCCGTGGTGAGTTGGAGTATCTGGGGCGCAGT
>Ga0164243_10002615_pt1 | contig 29568 bp, 27 predicted proteins | sample OricompcompostOP_FD_108781 | JGI IMG/M metagenome (GOLD analysis project Ga0164243, IMG submission 108781) | Organic Plus compost microbial communities from Emeryville, California, USA - Original compost - Organic plus compost (OP) | ecosystem: Engineered > Solid waste > Mixed feedstock >... | reverse complement strand
TTAAAATTTGTTAAACTTCAACACGTCTGCGCTACGTGGGCGGAAATGAATCTTCGCCTATTATATTGTACAGATAACCACACAGCTATTGGTTTAGTAGCGCATTTAGACCTTCGTATTTTTTAACTCTGCCTGCTTTTACGTCTTTTTGCGCCTTACGCACATCCGCTATGACACACTCCGGAAAAGTGACGGGTTTTTCGAGTTCATATTTGACTCCTAAAGCATCCAAAACAGCTTTGACTGCTTTTTCGGATTTTTTGTTTTCGATATGGACTGTTAATGTAGTCATCACTAAGAAGGTACTTGCTAACAAAGTTACATAGATTGATGCATACAATCAAATTTTGCCCATACGCTTTCTTTGGATAGCTCGAATATAGGCGTTGAGGTAGGAGTAGTGAACGATTGTTTAACAGGTTTATGCACGGCAAATATAATATTGAGGTAACATGGGCATGTTATTTTTGCACGAAAACAGACAAATCACCCATGTACAGAAAGACAATTACCTCACTCGTTTGCATAACCGCTTTTTTCAGCGCATGTTTCGGACAGTTCAGGGTATCTCCCTACCTGCTTCCCACGGACAGCGCAGACGCAGTCCGGCTCACCTGGTTTACCGATCAGGAGGTGCCGGGAAAACTGGCGGTGTGGGAACCAAATGCGGCAGATACCCAATATTATTCACCGGCACCGGTTCTTGTGCCGGCGTTGAGCTACTCGGCACTGGAAGAATCCGAACGGGACAGCTTCCCTGACATGTTCCGCAATGCCAACTGGAAGCATACCGTTGAATTAAAGGACCTGAAGCCGCGGACGACCTATGCGTACCGGGTAATCCAGGGTACGGAGCGCTATATCAACGAGTTTGCTGTTGCACCGGTGAAGGGCCGGCGGGAGCGCGTCCGGTTTGTGGCATTTGCCGATAGTGAGACGGACCCGGAAGGCCGGCACACCAAGCGCCCATGGGTAGCAGGAAAACAGGCACCGGAGAGTTCCGGCAGGCCAAAAGGCTTGGATAGCTACCTGCTCACCGAGACGGCTGGTTTCAAAGCAAACCTGAAGCAGATCAAGATGGAAAAGCCAGACTTTATTGTACTGCCGGGAGATATTGTGCAGGGAGGTGGCTACCAACGTGCCTGGGATGAGTTTTTCTTCCATGTGGCCGGTAAATTCGATAATATACTTGGCCAGACGCTACTGCTGCCGGCTATCGGTAATTGGGAAAATTTCGGCGCACGCAACGGCGGCTATGACCCACGGGCGGTGTTTCAATCCCGAGCCAAATACAAAGCCTACTTTTCGCTGCCCGGCAATGGATACCCGGCCTATCAAGACTGCTATTACCGGGTCGACTATGGGCCGGTAACTGTTATTACGCTGGATTCATCCAATGGATTGCCCGACAGCACAGACAACGACACCAACATCAACATCAGCGCTTCGACCTATCCGGGTGATGACCTGCCAGACATCAGCCGAGGGTCTGAGCAGTGGAGATGGGCCGAGGCGCAGCTGAGGGAGGCCCATGAGGCCGGCCAGGTCATCTTCGTGCAGTTCCACCATATCCCGTACTCAAGCGGCGGGCATATTTTGCCGCTGACCGCGGAAAACAGCTCGGGGCAGGCGGGCGTGCCGATGCGTGTGTATACCCCGATATTTAAAAAATACGGCGTTGTGGCGGTCATCTGCGGGCACAACGAGTCGCTTGAGCATTCGCTGGTAGACGGTATCCACTATTGGGATGTGGGCATCGCCGGAGATGGGTTCGGATATTCGCTTGACGATGTAGATCCGCGCCGTTTCAACGCGTACCGGCAATGGGTGGCACACGTTGATGCGCCGGAAAACTGGCGCGGGCGCCAACTTCTTTCGGGAGGCAAACATTATGGGCATCTGGTGGTCGACGTTGTTCCGAAAGGAACGCATGGTTATGAGGTAACCATGACCCCACAGTACATTTTTCCGGTCACGGATGAATCCGGGCAGGTGATTTCTACCGAAACACGGGTTTATAACCATGTAATCATTACTTCATCGCCATAATGAGGAAAAAGTTATCCTAAAACAAACATAGGCTTAATATCCCGGTCATATTGCCTGTTTAGGTTTGCCGGCGAAATACAAAACGAACTAATTTTTTAACAATGAAAGTAGGTGTACCAATATGTTTATTGGCAGGGGCGATATTATCGTTTCCATTTCTTGGGGAGGCCGCTGCGACTTTTGCAGCAAGGAACAAAGAACAGGCCGCAAACAGCCAGCAACAGACAACGCTTTCGGGAAGGGTTCTGGACGGCGATGGTCAGCCGGTTCAGAATGCAACGGTTGCCATTCAGGGCACAGGTAAAGCAGTTTCTACGGACGAAAACGGTCGGTTCGTACTGGAATCCGATCGAACGGATGCGACGCTGGTGGTTTCTTATGTCGGTTTTGAGACCAAGATCTATCAAGTGAGTGGCAACACGAGCGACATCGTCATTCAGTTGGATGGTAAAAACGATTTGGAAGAGGTCGTGGTGGTGGGTTACGGGACCCAAAAGAAAATCAACTTAACCGGAGCGGTATCCCAGATTAACTCTGAGGTGCTTGAAAACAGACCTCAGCCCAACCTGACCCGTATGCTCCAGGGGACGCTGCCAAACCTCAACCTGAGGATGACTGATGGTAGCCCAACCCGTAGTGCTGCCTTTAACATCCGGGGGATTACGTCTATCGGTGCGGGCGGTAATGCGATGGTGCTGATCGATGGAGTGGAGGGAGATCCCAACCTGCTGAATCCAAATGATGTGGAAAGTGTGACCATCCTGAAGGATGCCTCTTCTGCCGCCATCTACGGCTCGCGGGCCGCATTTGGGGTGGTCCTGATCACCACCAAAGACGTGGGCAAAGGCAAGCCGAGGCTAGACGTACGATTGAGCCAATCTGTCAACCAGCGTACGGTGGTTCCAAATCTCGTAACAGATGGCTATACCTGGGCTAAAAATTTCGACGACGCGTTCTATGCCTGGTATGATTACAAGACGCATCCCATCACCGTTAACGCCAATTTCCCTTTCTCGCTGGAATACCTGGAGCGACTGAAAAATCACGATCCTTCTCAGGGGGATGCCGTCTACAACGAATCGCTGGGGCGATATGAATACTTTGGCAGTACCGACTGGTTTGCCGCCCTGCACCGGGATAGAATGCCGGCCACGGAGGCTTCGATCACTGCATCCGGAGGAAGTGAAAAGGCAAAATATTTTGTATCCGGCCTTTACTACCACCAGGATGGGATATTCAGGCACTCTCCAGACGATTTTAACAAATGGAACGTACGTGCCAAGGGCGAGGTACACTTGAATGACTGGCTTACGTTCGACAATAATGTCGATGTCAGTACGTATCAATACGGTTATCCGCTGCTTGCCAACGGTGATGCGGGTATCTGGAGGTATTGGGCGGTGTCGGGATTTCCGATCGCCACGATGTATAATCCCGACGGCACATTTACCCGGCAGGCGGTCGAAGCGGGCGCTTCGTTTGTGGATGGAAGCAGCCGTTCTGATTACGACCGATTCTTCGTCAGAACGACGCCAAGCGTAACCGCTAAGCCGTTCGGTGATCTGGTAACCTTCAAGGCTAACTTTACCTACGCCAAGACGTTCAATAAAGATAAGCGGTACAACAATTATCTGTACTCAAGCGACCGACCTGGGCAAACCGCCCGGTTTGGGAATAGCTTGTACCGCACCTTATCCGACAATACGACCTATTGGGGGTCTAACATCACGGCCGAAGTGAAAAAGACCCTTAACGATGCGCATGATCTGGGGGTTTTGGTGGGATACAACATCGAATCGAACCGCTGGGATAACTTCGATGCGCAACGGGACGGCCTGCTGGTGCCGGGTAAACCGGATTTTAACCTGATGGACGGCCTGAACTATAACATCGCGGGTGGAGGCAACGAGTGGAAATATCTGGGGGTTTTCTATCGGTTGACGTATGCGTATAAAAGCCGGTACTTGCTGGAATTCAATGGTCGCTACGATGGGTCTTCGAAATTCCCTGACAATCAGCGGTACGGGTTCTTCCCGTCGGCTTCCGCCGGTTGGAACATCTCCGAGGAGCCGTTTATGGCGGGTAGCCGCACGTGGTTGGATAACCTGAAATTGAGGGCTTCTTACGGATCGCTTGGAAACGGAAACGTGGCGCCTTACCGGTATATGGAAACCATGTCTGTATCCAAAACAAGCGTCATCTTAAACGGGGTTCAAACGCCTTATACATCGATCCCGGGCGTGATTCCGGACGGATTGACGTGGGAAAAGGCTACCACGCTGGACGTTGGTGTGGATGCTACGCTGTTTTCAGGAAGGTTTAACCTGACGTTTGATTGGTACAGCCGCATCACCACGGATATGTTTACGGCGGGGCAGCCCCTGCCCAATGTGTTCGGGGCAGCGGTGCCGTTTGGCAACTATGCCGACTTGAAAACAAACGGCTGGGAATTGACACTGGGCTGGCAAGATCAGTTTGATGCCGGCGGAACTCCGTTTCACTACAGCGTGTCTGGCTCGCTGTGGGATAACCAGTCTGAAATCCTGAAATTCAACAACCCGACCAAGGTGCTTGCCAGCACGTATTACGACGGCATGAAGCTTGGAGAGATCTGGGGGTATGAAACACTTGGATTCTTCGCTTCAGACGAAGAGGCGGCGAACTGGGCAGATCAGAGTTTTCTGCTGAACTCGAATACCAACGAATATCTTGCCGGCGATCTGAAGTTTGCCGACCGGAATGGTGATGGGGTGATTAATCAGGGGAAGAACACGGTGGACGATCCGGGCGATCGGATGATCATCGGCAACAATTCGCCCCGGTACCAGTATGGTTTCACCGTGTCCGGCAACTGGAAAGGGGTGGGAATATCAGCCTTCGTACAGGGGATTGGCAAGCGTGACTGGTACTTTGCGCCGGAGGCCGACCTTTTCTACGGCCCGTACAACCGGCCCTACGGCTTTCAGCCGAAAATCATGATGGACGACTACTGGACAGAAGAGAACCCCAATGCGTACTGGCCCAGATACCGGGGGTATACGGCTCTGGGCACCAACCGCTCACTGGGTGCACCCCAGACCCGTTACCTTCAGGATGCGAGCTACCTGCGGGTGAAAGACATCACCGTCAATTACACATTCCCGGAGGCGTGGATGAACAAGCTTGGTATCGGAAAGGCAATGGTTTACCTGAGCGGACAAAATCTTTTCACCTTCTCTGGGCTTTATAAGCACACGGACAACTTTGACCCTGAAATCATCGAGAACCCCGCGGGTGATATGACCAATAGCCACGGTCAGGGAGATGCGTATCCGATGTTGAAATCGTACACGTTGGGGCTTAATTTTTCTTTTTAACGATTAGAAATATTGATCATGAAAAAATCAATGTTATATATAACGGCCAGTGTCGGTTTGATATTATCGCTGGCATCTTGTAATGATTTCCTGGAAACAGAACCCTTTGACAAACTGGTGCCAGGTTCCTTTTTTGCGACGGAAGAGGACCTGGAACTCTATACAAACTCGTTCTATCAGCAAATGCTTCCTTCTGCGGATGCGGCAACGCAGGGCGATGGTATGGCCGATTATTCGTCTATAACCCAAAGCTCGAACTTTATATCTGGGAATTATTCGTCGGTAGACGAAGGTTCCTGGAACTGGTCCAACCTGCGGAATATTAATTATTTCCTGGCCAATTATAACAATGAGGCTATTCCCGAAGAAGCCAGAAACCACTACGCCGGCATAGCGCGGTTTTTCAGGGCCTGGTTTTATATTGAAAAGGTACAGCGTTACGGAAATGTGCCTTGGTATGATACACCGTTGACCACCGATGACGAGGCCTTGTATAAAACACAGGATCCACGAGAGGTGGTGATGCAGCATGTGTTGGAAGACCTTAACTTCGCGGCAGAAAACATCCGCGAAGCGAAAGACAATACTTCCTCGACGATTACCCGCCAGGTAGCCTTGGCATATAAATCCAGAATCGCGCTTTACGAAGGGACCTACCGGAAATATCATACCGAACTGAACCTGGCTGGCACAGCAGATCAGTGGCTTACGGAAGCGGCCAATGCGGCCAAAATGGTGATGGATGCAGGTACGTATTCGCTTTACAACACCGGAAGGCCGACATCCGACTACAGAACACTGTTCATATCTGAAAATGCCGTCAGCCAGGAAGTGATGTTTGCGATGGTCTTCAACAACGCCTTGAAAAGGTGGCACGCACTGACCTGGAAGTTCAATTCTGCTACCTACGGTTCGCGCTGGGGGCTGAATAAGCAGTTCATCAACACGTACCTGATGACAGACGGAAGCAGGTTTACAGATAAAGCTGGGTACGACGAGCTGTTGTTTGTGGATGAGATGGCGAACCGTGATAATCGCCTGGCCCAGACGGTCAGGTCGCTGGGTTACAAAAGAAGCGATGGAAGCCCCGCGCCACCGAACTTCGGTTACACCTTTACCGGCTATCACATCCTTAAATGGAGTATGGATGACAAAAGATTGGACGGTATTGGGGAAGCGTATAACACGATTCCGTTGATGCGCTATGCGGAGGTACTCTTGAATTACGCTGAAGCGAAAGCGGAGCTGGGAGAATTTGACGACATGGAATGGGCCAAGACCATCGGGCTACTCAGGCAGCGGGCTGGGGTAAACGCAGCCATTCCGCAAACGGCTGATCCGTATCTTCGGGAAGTGTATTTCCCCGAGATAGCTGACAAGTATCTTTTGGAGATCAGAAGGGAGCGCGGTATCGAGCTATGCTATGAGAACCTTCGGTACCAGGATCTGATGCGGTGGAAAAAAGGAAAATTGGTTGAAATGCCATGGAAGGGAATCTATGTGCCAGCCATGGACCGCCCCATGGACCTGGATGGCAACGGTACGCCCGATGTATCTTTCGTCTCAAAAACACCGGATGCCGCGCAGCCTGGGGTAACGTACTTTGTGATCGATAACAATATTTCCAAACTCTCTGGTGGAACTTCTGGTCATGTGATTTGGGGCGCGAATGAAGAGCGTAGTTTTGAAGATAAAAAGTATCTTTATCCGATTTCCAATTCAGATATTGTACTCAATCCCAGTTTGGTTCAAAATCCGGGTTGGAAGTGATGCGATATTGACCGGATAAAGGTATAGTATAACTGCATGTTGATGCTCCGGGAAGGGGCATCAACATTTAATTTTATTGAACATGTCAAACAGGGTTTTCTTTTTTTACTTGGTCAGCTTGTTGCTTATGCTGTTCAGCTTACCTTCACAGGGTCAAAAACTCAAGGTGATGAGCTATAATATCCATCACGGAGCAGATGCCGTAGAGCAAATGACGCTGCACGAAATCGGAGCGTTTATCAAAAAATCAGGAGCAGATTTGGTGGGGTTGCAGGAAGTAGACAGCGTTTGCAGGCGATCGGGAAACGTAGATCAGATGAAAGTGCTCGCCGAGATCACGGGCATGCATTATGCGTTTTATAGGCATTTTGCCTATGATGGAGGTGCTTATGGCTTAGGGATTTTGTCTAGATATCCCATCAAGGAGCAACGCAATAAACGCATCACTTCCATGCAAAACGGAAAGAAAGCGTCTTTGGCCTTCTTGTCCGTCAAGCTTCATACAGGTAGAAAAGAACTAGTGTTCTCCACGGTGCATTTGGCCCTGGATCAGGCGACAAGATTGATCCAGGCGGAAGAAATCATGCGTCATTTAGCAGGGAGCGATCCCGTGATATTGACCGGTGATTTCAATGCCCTGTCCGATACGAAAGAGATTGAATTGATTTCGGAGCGATTACCTTTTATGGATCAGGGGCTGGCGCATACTTTTCCGGCAGCTGAACCCGTCAAAAAAATAGATTATATTTTTGTGTCCTCGTCACTTCTTAAAAAGAAGAATAGCACCCTCGTCCGGAAAGAGATTCTATATTCCGATCATTTGCCGCTGGAGGCAAAACTCAAATTATAAGTCGATACCGGATTTTAATCGCCGGAGCAATAGCGTTTCGGCTTTTTCATTTTTATATTATCTTTAGCAGCAATTATATTAATGGGAATCGCCTTAAAAAAGCAATTTATTCGAATGAAACCGTCATGATTTTCAAAAATCACACAGTGAAATAATTAAACCGAGCTTGCGAGCTCTTGAACACCTTTTCAACAAATAACTGTGAAAAATCATGACAGCTTCATCGCCGATAAAAAGCAAATTTAATATGATGAAAAATATAGTTATCATCTGCACGGTTCTGCTTGCGCTCGGCATGGGGTGCTCCAAAGAAAAAATAGAAAATGAAGACACCGGGGAATTCACTTTCCGGGTAAAGAAAAACGGGAAGGACTGGAAGGTAAACGGAGCCCAAGGCCACCTCAACCGCGAGGATGGTACCTTTTACGTGCAGGCTTCGGGCGAAAACAATGAACTCATCTCATTTAATTTTAGAAGGAATCCGTTGTCTACCGGCAGGTTGGCAGAGTTCAATGCCGATGCGGTGGTACCGGCCTGTGAGCTCTGTGCCGCTATTGCTGCCAGCTATAGCCTGGATCCGGCCAAAGATAATCGCTTCGAAATACTTGGGTTCGACAACCTGGAGAGCCGTATTCTGGGGAAGTTTTCTGTCAATCTGAAAAAGAACCGGCTGCACGATGGCGAATTCACCGAAGAATCCAATGTATACGAAGGGACTTTCAACGTGGTTTATAAGGAACGTGCCTGGTAGTTAGAAACTGTGATATGAAGCAAAAGGAATATTCACGCAAGGAATTTGTAAAAGGAATGGCGATTGCGGCTGCTGGATTTATGATCGTTCCCAGGCATGTGCTGGGAGGAAAAGGGTTTTTAGCGCCGAGCGATAAAATAACGGTAGGGATCGTTGGGGCGGGCGGTAAAGGCAGGGAGAACGCTGCCGAGCTTTTGAAATTGAAGGATGTACAAATTACGGCAATTGCCGATCCTGCCAGCTATTGGGATTTAAAAGATTTCTATTATAAGTCTAAAGCGGGCCGTGAACCGGTAAAGGAAATGATCGAAGGTCACTATAAGTTGATCAATTCTAATTACCGCATCAGCGAATATATCGACTTCAGGGAGATGCTTGAGAGGGAATCTTCGCTTGACGCCATACTTTGTTCGACACCCGACAATACGCATGCTTATGTGTCTATAAAAGCATTGCGGGCCGGTAAACACGTATATTGTGAAAAACCGCTGACACATAACATTTGGGAGGCGCGGAAGGTAAGAGAGATTGCCAGGGAAAGTGGTTTGGCCACGCAAATGGGAAATGTGCTGCATAGTGGGGATGGGATACGGCAGACGGTTGAGTACCTTCGTGACGGTGCAATCGGGAAAGTTGAGGAAGCACATACCTGGGTGCCTGCTTCGCGGTGGAATCCGGGTTTAAAGGGACTACCCGCCGGGCCGGCAATCGATGAACAAGCGATAGGATGGGATTTATGGCTGGGACCTACACCGTATATGCCCTGCCATAAGGAGTATGTCCCGGTAGCCTGGAGAGATTTCTGGGCACTCGGTTGCGGTGCATTGGGCGATTTTGGTTGCCACGATCTGGATACTTCGGTTTGGGCATTTGACCTCCATGCTCCGGAAAGTATTGAAATATTCCCTGCGGGGTATAGCGATGCGGATATTGCTCCTTATGGTGAAATGGGATATTATCATTTTGCAAAGAAAGACAGCCAGCCTGAATTTAAACAGGTTTGGTATTCCGGAGGTTTAAAACCTGCCCGGCCGGAATTGCTGCCCGATAATGTGGAATTGCCTAGCCGCGGTTCGCTTTTTATTGGAAAGAAAGGTATTATCGTAACAGGTGCAGGAGGTTCAAATCCTCAGATATTCCCTGAAAAGCGCCGCGAGAGATATAATCCACCAAAGCCTAGTATTGCCCGTTCAAATGGACATTTCAGAGACTGGATTGATGCGATAAAGGGCGGGCCTGTTGCAAGTGCTAACTTTGAATACGGGGCACGCCTTACCGAGATTACGCTTCTTGGTGTGCTTTCGCTCCGATTGGGTGGAAAAAAGATTTACTGGGATAGTGAAAACATACAGGTGAAAGGCTTACCGGAAGCAGATCAGTATATCCGGGAGCCGGTTCGACCGGGATGGGAAATGGTTTAACCCATGAGGCTGCCTTAAAAGACAGCCCCATGGGTAAGATAAAGGAAAACGGGGCCTAAAACGTCAACAACGAGGTAACGGGCAGGTGATCCGATGGGTAATGGTTATCGTTATAGACATCGGAAATGACTTTGTAATTTTCGACCTCGAAATGCGGTGTCAGGAAGATATAATCGATGCGATTTTTGGGCTCACCCTGGAAAATGCCCCCGCCTAAGTTGGTGTTTTCCACTCCCTGCGGGGGTGTCTTGCTGCGGTCGTACGCATCGTGGAGTAATGTTTTTATGGCTTTAATCTGCGAGGTTTCAACCGTGGAATTGAAATCGCCCACGCAAATGGCCGGGGCTTCTCCGGCGATTTCCTTGACTTTCCGAACGAGCACCGGGCCTGACTCTCTTTTGGCTACCTCTAATCGCCAGTAGAAATGGACATTGAAAAAGAAAAATTCCTTGCCGGTTTCTTTCACCTTGAACTTTGTCCAATTGCAGATGCGCCGGTCCGTAGCATCCCAGCCAATGCTAGGCTCATCGGGAGTCTCACTGAACCAGAATACACCGCTATCCAGCACTTCAAACAAAGCGGTACGATAAAAGGTGGCGCAGTTATGCAAATCGCCCTTACCACCGTAGGGGTAACCGACGTAATCAAAGCCCGGCAGCATGCCCTTCAGATCGGCCAATTGATTGGCGTGGCCTTCCTGGGTGCCGAATACGTCGAATTGATGGTTGCGGATCACACCAGACAAGGCTCCTTTGCGTACGTCCCAACCGTTGCCGGATTGCTTATCGGCGTCGGCGTCGTAGCGTATGTTGTAAGTTGCCGCACGGAATTGTGTTTTTTCCGTGGAAGGTTGTTGTGCTTCGCTCGTGGGATCGCCGCAGTTAAAGAAAGTGAAACACAGCGTGAATAGATATAATAAGCTCGTTTGCATGATATTGTTGTTTTTGAAAGTTACACCAAAATTCAGTTAACATCCCACCATAGTTTGTGGTTAATATCGTCACCCCCCATCCGATCGATCGCATTTTTGTAATTTTCAGGGTTATAAATTTGTTGTATGCCTGGATACAGCAACCGGGAAGGCATGACTCCATCGTTGAGCATGGAGTTTGTTTTGGGTAAAACGGGATATCCCGTTCTGCGGTATTCTGACCACTGCTGGAAATCTGTAAAGTACAGGGCGAGGTACTTGTGCAGCATGATGCGTTCCAAGCTGCCATCGTAGGTAGCCAACGGCCTAAGAAAATAGGCGTCGTCGATATTTTCTCCCGTGACGATGTTAATGGCAGCGCGGATACCCGCTTTATAGAAATCTTCGGCACCGGTTAAGTAGCCCCGCTGTGCCAGTTCTGCTTTTATAAACGAAACCTCCGCATACGTAAGGATGGGTATCTGCATGGGCACAACCACTTGCTGGTTATTCATGTAAGATGGTGAGTATGAGAATGAAGCGTCATCGTAACCGCTGGGGATGCCCTTGTAACCAATATCAGCACCCTCTGCCCTGGCCTGGGTGACAAAGAAGGGCCGTCTTGGGTCATCAAGTTCATTGAGGATATCGATGAAAAAGGCAGCCACGGAATGCTGGGTACTGAAGTCAAGCGCGCGTGACCACGGTGAGATATTGGGCGTAATGCCCGTTACCTGTAGGATGACCGACTCTTGGACATTTTCTACGATGGGCGACGCCGCGGGATTTTCGATGATGGAAACCATCTTGGCATAGGCCGAAGGGTCTACATCGGATATCCGCAGCAAAAGCCGTAGGCGCAGGGAATTGGTAAATTTCTGCCACAGATGGGTGTCATTTTCGAATAAAATATCGGTGCCGTAAGCCATGCCGGTGGCGTGGTCATACAGGGAGTTAGCGCGTTCCAGATCTGCCAGCAACTGGGTGTAGATATCCTGCTGGCTATCATACACGGGTTGCAGAATGCCGTCTTCGGCCCGAGAAGCCTGAGAAAAAGGTACATCGCCGAATACATCCGTCAGGTTGGCATAGATCCATGCCCGCAGGGTCAGCGCAATGCCGATATAATTGGACGCATTTTCCTTTTCAGCGGCTTGGAGCATCTCGCTGACATTTTTTGCCCATTTGTAAGATGCATCCCATTGCGAAAGCCCTGTATTTTCGAGGATCTCATAGCGGTGTACACCTCCGTAATATTGTGGATAATTGAGTTGTACCTGCATGAGCTGACAGGTGATGTTATAATTATTCCGCAGATTGGTCGACGCCATATTGTAAATGATTTCATTCAATAGGGTGCCGGGACTTATCTGATCGATCAGATTGGGGTTCTTATTGATCGTGTCAAAATTCCTTTTACATGCTGCCGATAACAATACAATGAGTGTTAGGGTCAGTAGCGTAATCCGTTTCATTCTTAGAGAATTTATGATGATTGCTGCAGGTAATTTACCGCGCATTGTGTTAAAAATCTATTTTCAAATTACAGCCATAAACAGCGGTGTAGGGCATGGGCGTGATTTCCAATCCGGGGATAAACACGGTGCCGTTCATGGTGCCTGCCTCGGGATCAAACATCGGGAACTTATCGAATACGGCTAGATTTCTGCCGAATAGGCTGAGGGAAAGGCCATCGATACGAAACCGTTGAAGGTGCCGTTTGGGAATCTGATAGCTGAGCGATACTTCGCGGAGTTTGATGAAATCAGATGCAAACACGCCGGCTTCTGTGGTTTGGTGAACCTGCCCGTAATACGCCTGAGGATCGGCCTGGACGGTGTTGGGAGTGTAGGATCCATCTGGATTTTTCACAACCCCATTGCCAACGATGAATCCTTCGTCCCGCCCGGGGATGGTATTGGGCAGCGTGCCGGCCCAAGACGCACGATTATAGGTGCCCGAGAAGATGAGACCGCCATACTGCCCATCCAGCGTAAAGCTTAAACGTATATTTTTATACTTCAACGTGCTGGTTAACCCCGCTTTCCATTCGGGAGCGGTATTGCCGATGTATTCGGGTACGCTTCCGCGTGTGGGCACACCATTGGCAAAAACAATATTGCCGTCCGGATCGCGGACAAATTTGGTGCCCCAGAGGTCTGACGTGCTTCCGCCTACCGTGGCAATGAGATGGCCCTGCCAGACGGTGGTCAGCGTTTGCTGCTCAAGGTTGTCGGTCAATGCCATGATTTTATTGTCGTTGGTTGCCCAGTTGCCAATAACCGTCCATTCCCAATCCGGGCTTTTAATGGGCGTACCGGTTACTACCAGTTCCACCCCTTTGTTGCGCACTTCGCCTGCGTTGATGACGCGGTTGCTGTAACCGGCCACAATATCTGCGGGCAGGGCCAGGATTTGGTTTTCCGTGCTGGATGAATAGTAGGTTGCATCGAAGCCTAAGCGACTGTTAAACAGCTTAAGGTCGATCCCGGTTTCCCAGCTTGATGTGATTTCGGGTTTCAGGTTGGTGTTGTGCATGGTACTGGGTACCTCTGCCGAACTTGGAAAGCCGCTTTGGCTGTAATACTTACTCGTTTGATAGGGGGCGGCATCGCTTCCTACCCGCGCGTAGGAGGCGCGGTACTTGAGATAGCTTATCTGCTGCGGAAGTTGGAACAGATCGGACAGGATGAAGCTTGAGGTGGCCGATGGGTAGAAATAGGAATTGCTATTGGCCGGCAAGGTGCTAGACCAGTCGTTACGGCCGGTCAGATCGAGAAAGATCTTATCGCGCCAGGAAAGGGATGCCATGCCGTACAGACTATTGATCTGCCGCCTTACATCGTTTGTGGTTACCAACGGATTGTTTACGCCATTGGCCAAACTGAATACCGTAGGAACGATGAGGGCATCCACCGACGACATGACGTTGCGGTGATCATAAGACATCCGGCTTCCGCCGGCCATCACATTGTAATGGAAATCGTCTCCAATGACGTTTTTATAGCTGGTCAGGAAATCCATGTTGATTTCCTGGCTGGCCACATCCTGGCGACCGTAGTAGCCGCGGGGGTGTTTCTTGGAGGAATAACCACGCTGGGTTTCCCGCAGCTGGGTCAGTGAATTCATGGATAAACGCCCCATGACATCCCAATTTTCTGAAATCTTGATATCTGTTTTTACGTTGCCCACAATCTGGTTGCTCGAGAGGGGATTTTTGTCTACATACATCAGGAAATAGGGATTGCTGGACCACGCCGAAAAGGGATTCAGCTGCTCCAGGTTTTCTTTTCCGTTCTGCCAAATGGGCTTGTACCAATTGATGTCTACACTGGGCATGAGGAACATCATGAAATAGCCCAATGACCCATTGCTGATTCCAAAAGCGGGTAAATTATCACTCGTGCGGTTGTTGTAGTTGAGCGATGTGGTCAGTTTGACGCGCTGCGTTACTTGATAGTTGCCATTGAAGGAAATTGTATTTTTCTTGAATCCGGTATTGGGCGCAATGTAATTGTTGTCGGTATGGGCAATATTCAATCGCATTGACCCTTTATCGTCGCCGCCCTGGAACGACACGGCATTCTCAAAAGTAGATCCCAACCGGAAGAAATCTTTCATGTTGTTTTTGTAGGGACGCCATAAGGTCCTTTCGGCTCCCTGTGTCTGCGTAACTGGGTCGTATTGGTAATAATATTGACCCTCGAACTTAGGGCCATAAGCCTCCGGGGTATTGGTACTGGGGCCGTCTTCCGAGTCGCCGAAGGAGTAATACGGGTTGCCGTTGGCATCTTTGCGGCTTGTGCCACCCGCGCCGTATTCATATTGATAGTTGGGCCAGTTTATAATATTGTCCAGCAGGGTTGACGAATAGAACGTAATTCCTAATTTTTGGTTCTTTTGCCCGGATTTGGTTGTAATGATCAGGGCACCATTTGCGGCTCTGGAACCATAAAGTGCGGCTGCAGAAGGCCCCTTCAATACTGTCACACTTTGGATGTCTTCCTGGCGCAATTCGGATACGGCATTGCCGTAGTCTACGGGGGCTTCGGTGCCGTAGGCTGCGCCGACATTGTTGCCGTATGCGGTGGTCTCTTGATCCATGGGTACGCCATCGATGACAATAAGTGCGTAGTTGCTTCCGGGATCAAGTGATGTGGCTCCGCGCAGCTGAATACTCTGGGAGTTGATGGGGCCGGTACCTCCCGAAATGATGTTCAAGCCTGCCACCTTACCTTTAAGTCCTTCAGACCAGTTGCTGGACACAGCGGATGATAATTGCTCAGCATTGAGTGTCTGCTGGGCGTAGCCTAACGCTTTTTCTTCACGCTTGATACCCAGTGCGGTGACGATCACTTCGTCGATGTCGCTTACCGTCTGCTGGAGCAAAATGTTGAGGGTTCGTCGGTTTCCTACGGATACTTGCTTTGTCGCATAACCCACATACTTGAATATCAGTACATTTTCGGGCGAGACTTGTATGCTAAACCGCCCCTGCTCATCGGTGATGGTTTCCAATGCCGAATTTTTTACCGAAATGCTGACACCTGCCAACGTCGTTCCCAATGAATCTTTTACCTGACCCGTAATGGGCTGTTGTGGCTTTTCGACCGGAAAGCTTTCGGCTGCTTCGATATGTCCGCTCCGTTTTGTCCGCTCCCGGGAAATCAATATGTTTTTTCCGGAAAGGGTGTAAGTCAAATTTTTATCTGCCAATAGCAGATCGAGAAAGCTGGACAATGGCATGTTGCGGACCGAGATGGTTACCGGGGGTAATTCTTCCAGTAGTTTGTTGTTATACAAAAAGTTATAACCCGTCTGATTCTTGACGAGCTGGAGAATAGCAGCAATCTCTTTGTGGTTGGTATGGATCGTTACGGTTTGTGACAGACTCTTTGCACTTATATGAAGCGTACATACAAATAATAAAAAGGACAGTATTTTCATCCTCAAGGTTATTTGTTTCAATGACAGGTAGTTCTTCTTTGCTTTTAAAGAAGTCAACTGGTTTTGCATAGTGAATTTTGGAAATAGAACCCTACTCCCGATACTTAGCCTAAAAATTGTATATCCTTTTTAGTTTCCCTAAGTTTGCAGTGTTCTGATAAATCAATTTGTTAATTATTCCTAGTTTAACAGATCTGATCTGGACATTTTTATGGGGAAGTGGTACCAACACTTCTCCATAATTTTACCTATGTCGTTCCTAATGCGTTTTGCTCATGTTCATTTAGATTTAATGGATTATTAATTTGTTAGACACCAATTCCAGATTTACGCCTGATCCTTTTAGAAATTCGGCCACGATTTCGAAATCTACCGAACGGCTCAATTGACCGGTGAAGTGTTCCTGGGGGATTTTGTTTCTATATTCAACTTCCAGGTCGTACCAACGTGCTATTTGTTTTGCTACTTCCTCAAAAGGCGTCCGGTTGAAGTTAAATTCGCCTTGTTTCCATGAAATTGCCTGTTGTACATCACCGGGCCCGATTCCCAGTTGCTTTTCTTTGCCGGCAACGGCGGCTTGGCCCGGCTGTAGCTTGAAACGGTCGTTACCCGTTCTGCCGCGCACTTGCACCGAACCTTCAACGAGGGTCGTTATGTTCAGCTCGTCGTCGGAATAGGCCTTCACATTAAATGTGGTGCCTAATACGGTTATTTCCTGGTAATCACTCTTGACGATAAAAGGCCTTCGGGCATCATGTGCCACTTCGAAATACGCTTCACCGCTAATTTCGACCAAGCGCCGGTCTGTTGCAAATTCCGGCGGAAACTTCAAGGTGGAATTGGAGTTCAGCCAGATGCGGGTACCATCGGAAAGCGTAATCTGATACTCACCGCCTTTGGGTACAACTAAGTTAAGCTGTTGCGTTTCCAGAAAAATGTTGTCGGCAACGGCCTGCCCATCGGAATAGAACATACCTTCATTGGTAACAAGCAGCCCGCGCTCGTCTACTATTTCTTGTTGAAGTCCATTTTCGGCTAGTAAGACCGCTTTCTTTGAGCCGGGCGTAACCTCGGTAACCTGCTCATCGTAAGGGGTAGCTTGCTGGTTAAGAAAGTAAAGACTGCAGAACCCGATAACGACAATTGAGGCAGCGGCAGATAGCCAGGCAATGTGCCGCTTGCGGGTCTTGCTTTTTTGAGAAGTCATCCGATCTAGGAGATCCTGGAACGACATGGAACTGCCTGATGCCACATAATCTGCCCACTCCGGCTCGGATGTGATGGGCCGATTGGGAGAAAAATCCGCCAGGAGTTTACGATATGCCGGATGATTGGCTGCCCACCGTTGCAGTTCGTGCAGTTCATCAGGGGAAATATCGTTTTGGCGATATTTATTGAGAAGGGTTAGTATGCGCGCTGTTTGATTCATCCTATTTAGTTACTTATAGAAACTAAATAGAACAGAAAACCTTACATAAAAAAAGTAAACAACCAATCTTTTTGTTGTTTGAAGGCTTTTTTTAAGGTAGAGATGGCCCGCGAATAATTGACGTAGACCGTGTTTTTGGACATTTGCAGGGCCTCCGATATTTCGGAATGGCTCTTGTTTTCATAGTGACTCAGCTGGATCACTTTTTGTTGGGTTTTGGGTAGTTTTTGGACTTCCTTTGCAATCATTTCCAACAATTCTGCTTTTATCTGTTTCGCGTAGCCTTCGGGGTCTTCGGTGAGCAAATCGTCCGGCAGCTCGGTTTCAAAATGCTGTCGTGCATAAGCAGAATTTAGAAAGGAAAGGCAGGCGTTTTTGGTTACGATATATAAGAAGGCTTTGATTTTTTCTTCGCTGTCGAAACCGGTTCGCTGCTGCCATAATTTAACAAAACTATCTAACACGATCTCTTCCGCTTCGACCGCATGATGTTTGAGAAGTGACTTGGCAAAATAATGAAGGGGTCTTTTATACGTATTAAAGTAAATTTCCAAGGCGGCGGGGTCTCCTGCTTGAAAATTTGCAATGATAGTTGAAAACCGATTACACATTATCCGTACGTTGAATGGCTCAAAGGTACTCCAATTGGCCGCGTGTGTCAAATTAAGTCTTTGTTAATAGGAGGTCTTTTCTTCGTTAAGCTTATTGGCTAAAATAACTGTCTGTAAATATCCAAAATTTTATTTACAACTTAAAACTTGTGAATATGCGGTTAAGCATCTACCTTTAGCTTGCGAATATAAACCGAATAGGAAGTTACAATGAATGAAATTAATAAATCAAAGCTATACCTTGCCGTGCTTATGATTGCAACCCTGCTGTCTTTCGCGGTTCTGGAAGGGTTGAAGAAAGCGGGGCAGCTTCCTGAGTTTCGTGACAATCATCGGCTATACCTGATTACAACGGGCGTGATCCTCGTCGCTCTGATCGGCGTGGTATCGGTGGCCCTGCGGCAACGGGATAAGGCGGAAGATTAGGTTATGCATTAACTGCGCAGCCAGCAAAATGAGGTGATATGGAACTGCTTTTTCTGAACATGGGTACAATGGAATTAATTATCGCGTTGCCGGTAATGGTATTCATGCTCTATTCGCTCTTTCACGCGGCCACAAACATGGGTATCCCGGGTTTACATCGGCTGATCTGGGGCCTGGTCATTTTATCGATTCCGATCTTAGGAAGTATCGCCTATTGGGTGATGGGGCGGAAGCCGGTGGGGCACCGATCATAGGAGGCATCACACACATCTGTTTATAAAAACTTTTCTCTTAATTTTAAAACTAAAAATTTTAGTATTATATTTGCTCTTACTACCTTGCATGGAAAAAGAAACCGGCAACATCGGGTATTGGAGCGATAATTCGTATTATCGGATATATTGCCGATATTTTTATTTATCGGATATATGGCCGATATTTGAAAAAAGATACATTGAAAATGAGCACTGTAGGAATATTAACAGGGGACATTATAAGTTCTCGGTCAAAACTTACCCATGAATGGCAACCCATGCTGACAAGCATTTTAAACCAGTATGGTAAAGAGCCAACTGACTGGGAGTTGTTTCGGGGAGATAGCTTTCAAATCCGTGTTGCTGCCGATAAAGCATTGAAGACGGCAATCCACATCAAAGCAGGAATAAAACAGATAACTCCGCTGGATGTAAGAATAGCCATAGGTATAGGTTTGGAAGACCATCCCTCAAACAGAATCACCTCATCGACCGGTAGCGCATTCGTTCTGTCTGGAGCATGTTTTGATGCCCTCAAGAAACAAACGCTAGCGATTGCGACGGCCGACAACCACTTAGATGAAGTGCTTAACCTTATCTTGTCACTCGCATCGTTGACGATGGACAATTGGAGTCCCGCAACTGCTGAGGCGATCCAAAACGCCATCGAGAATCCTAAAATGAATCAGGAAGCACTAGCTAAAAAGATGAAAAAATCACAAAGCAGCGTCAGCGAAGCACTCAAACGGGGAGGCTATGATGTGGTGATGCGGATGGAGCAATTTTTCAGACGCCAACTTATCGAAACATGATCACTTTAGGCTTAAAATTATTCCTTGCCCATGTTTTGGGAGATTTTGTTTTTCAACCCGACAAATGGGTAAAAGGCAAAACAGAAAAAAAACACAAATCAAAATATTTGTATTTACACGTCGCAGTGCATGCATTGATGCTCCTGCTGCTGCTAAAGTTTGATTTTTTTTACTGGAAAGCGTTTTTAACAATCGTTGCAAGTCACCTAATCATTGATATCATAAAAACACACGTATACGGCCGCGTAAATAAAAAGGTGCTGTTCTGGTTAGATCAGTTGATGCATGTCCTTTTTATCGGGTTGGCTGTCTACCTATATGAGCCCTACACGGTTTCGTTGCAACCACTACTTGCCAACGAAGTGCTGCTGTTTCTGTTGGCAACTGTATGTGTTACGTTTGTGTCTTCGATCGTTATTAAGCAATCGCTGTCAAGCTGGGGCCTCGAAGCACAACAAACAACACCGGAAGAATCAAGTCAACAGGAAATCGTGCAAAAATCTGAGAAAGATTCACTCACAAATGCGGGCAAATACATCGGATATTTGGAAAGACTCTTTCTTTTCTGCTTTATTTTAATGAACCAGTGGCAGGCGATCGGTTTTTTAATCGCAGCCAAATCAATTTTTCGTTTTAGTGATTTATCAACGGCTAAGGATAGAAAGCTGACCGAATATGTGTTGATTGGTACGCTGCTTAGCTTCGGACTGGCTTTGTTGATTAGTTTATCATACAAATACGGCAAACAATTTGTTAGTTGAGTTACCGGCTAACGCACGACAAGTTGGTGGGGACCGAAAACACAAGAAAAGCGACTAATTAATACGAAAGTTATGGCGACTATACTCAGATTGACTAAACTGAAATCGGGAGAACCGGTACGGATAAATTTTGATAACGTAGCGTACTATAAGGTTAAAGGCGAACATACAGAGATTATATTCGTTTCGCCTAAGTACCATGAACACACGCTCCTTGTTAAGGAATCGTTGGAGCAGGTGGATAGGTTGTTAGGGATATAAATTATATTTTAAAGCCGTTTTTCAACCGTGTCAGCCCTTCTTCGAGCAGGGAACGCGGGCAGGCAATATTGATGCGTAGAAATCCTTCGCCGGCGGTACCATAAAGTGTACCGGGGCTTAGCCACAACCGTTGTTCGCGCAGCAGCTTATCGGCAAAATCGGCGGAGGAAGAAATAACCGAACGGCAGTCTAGCCAGACTAGGTAAGTAGCTTGCAACGGGGTTACATTGACCTGTGGCAGGTGGGTACTGCAGAAATCCTTTAGGAAGGCAAAGTTTGCAGATAGATAGGTTTTCAGTGATTCCAGCCAGTCCTCGCCGTGTTCATAGGCGGCAACAAGCGCCTCAATGGCAAGGGGGTTCAGAAGGGTCATCTCCTGCATATCCAGCATATAGCGTACCTGCTTTCGGAGTGATTCATTTTCAGAAAACAAATAGGCGGCCTGTAGCCCTGCGATGTTGAAGGTTTTGGTGGGAGAGCTGACTGTAATGGATTGCAGGGCGGGGTCATGATCCAGCGATGCGAAAGGTACATGGCGGTACGGCTGGTAGACAAGGTCGGAATGGATCTCATCAGATACCACCACAACGTTATGCCGCATGCATATTTCGCCGATGCGTACCAACTCTTCCGCGGTCCAAACTCGGCCTACGGGGTTGTGCGGATTACTGAGCAGCAGTAGCTTTACGGCGGGATCTGCTGCCTTGCGCTCCAGGTCGTCATAATCCAGACCGTATACTCCCTCGTGCAGCCGCAGGTTGTTTTGGACGGCTTGACGGTCGCAGTGGGCAATGGTGGCAAAAAAGTGGTTGTATACCGGTGGCTGCAGCAGGATTTTATCGCCGGGGGCAGTCAGTGCCCGGATCAGGACGGATAGTGCCGGGACGACTCCGGTGACCGGAAGCAGCCAATCGGGATGCAGGGAAAAGCCATGCCGTTTTTTCCACCAGCCAATGATGGCCTCGTAGAATCGCTGCGGGGTTTGGGTGTATCCGAAAACCCCATGTGCCACGCGGTTTTCCAGCGCCTGCTGGATGGCGGGAGCAGCTTTGAAATCCATGTCGGCAATCCACATGGGAAGCACGTCGGGTTCGGCAGTGTCCCATTTAATGCAATCGGTGTGCTTACGATCAACAGGGAGGTCAAAATGATAATTCATCGTCATTTCTTGAAATCCAAATCGCCAAAGAGAAAATCTTGGGAATCGATGTCTAGTTTAAAGTGTTTTATTTTTTTATCGGTACCGCGCTCAAAGATTACTTTTCCGGGAGGTACAAAAGGGTCGTTAAATACAATGGTTAACGTGTCCTGGCCGCTGGCGTAGAGACAGCCGGAAAATGCCTCCTTAGCCGGAGCAATGTTTGACATATCCATAGGAGGTATCGGCTTATTTCGGATGTGCGGAAAGGCAGATCGATGACTTAATAGATCGATTATTGTCAGTTCCTTGGTAATCCATAGGTCGCTCAGTTTAAATTCGGGAAGGTATTGGATGACCTTATCGTCCCAGTTAAGTTTGTTTTCTTCAACGAGGATGCCGAGTGCTACGGCGGTGAAAGATTTGGTACAGGAAGAAATCGGAAAGACCGTTTGCGTATTGACAGCGAGTCCGTTGGAAAGGCTTGTGGTTCCGTAGCCCTTCTTAAAAATCACCTGGTGATCTCTGATGACGCCGATGGCAAGTCCAGGCATTTTGTAATCGACGACCTGTTTGGCGATAAAGTCATCTATATTTGACAGGTGCTGCTGTTGGGCGGGTGCCAGACAGGGAAGAACAACAAGCAGGACAGCGAAGAGGTATTTGCCAATCATTGATATCAAATATGATGATAATCTTATTCATATCCAATAGGTAATTCACTATGCGATTAACGTACGATTTCTTCTAACAGCCTAAGAGATTGTTAGGCAAGGTGTAGTAAATTGAGCTGGGGACCTGATGGGGGAGGTTTGGAAATCAAAGAGCGAGTATTACCTTAGCAAAATAAATGCATCTCATGCTCATTGTAACCTGTGCAATCCTTATTCGGGATGGCAGAATTTTGATTTGCCAGCGTAGCAGCGCGATGAATCTGCCGTTGAAGTGGGAGTTCCCGGGAGGGAAGGTGGAACCGGGTGAAGACGAAACGCTAACCATTGTACGTGAGATCAAGGAAGAATTGAACTTGGACATCGAAGTAATGGGGCGATTAAAGCCGGTGGAACACGATTATCCAACTTTCCGGATTCGCCTGATACCTTTTATGGCAAGTGTGACAGGTGGCGAGCTATTGCTTGAAGAGCACGCGGATGCTAAGTGGGTACAAGTGGATGATCTGGACCGGTACGATTGGGCGCCTGCGGATGTGCCGATTGTTGAACAGTTGAAATCGGAACAGGAAGGGTAGCAGAGGGGGCATCAATCACTTCATAGTTGAAAGAAGGGAACCATTCTGCGGAGATACTGGCCATTTTTGCATTGCTCGACGGCTGAATACAAAAATATCGGATTGGCAGAAATAGGTACGGACAACCTGTTGAACAAAGAGAAGGAAAGGCGCTAGCTCTACTCGGGTATGGTGTAAATCAGACTTTTTCCAAAGCCAGAAGGCTGTGTATGTCCATGTATTGTAGTTTCGGAAAACAGTAGCTGCAACAGAAATAGCCCCTTATGCGCCTTATTTATCCAGGTGTAAGTCACAACAGTAGACGTATGTCCGCCGGATGGATGGGTTATATTAATCTCGTATGCACGCTTTATACGTAGGGTATTAGGAAATGTACCTGCAACGGTTTTTAATGTTCCGAAACCGTCCACTTCAACGGTTTGCTTTCCAACCAATACCTCGCTGCCGGCGGTATAACTGTAGCTGTCCGAAAACTTCGAACCATATGACATGGGAAATTTATAGGTTGTCTGTGGATCGTCGTAATGTGTTTTCAAACCATCGGCTCCCATCCCGCCGATGACGTTCAATTCATCGTCAGTAAGTTGATGAAAACTATATTCAATACCTGCCGCAGGGCCCTGAGCTGCGTATACACGGTTAGCCTCCGGGAATTCTGAACAAATTGCCTCACCAGGGCACTCGACGTCTTCAACTGTGGTTGTTATCGCTACCTCATCATAATCGGAAAAATCCCAGGTTACATCCGTACCGGAAGGCCCAGGCTCAATCTCCTTATTATACACATCAACGTGATAACTTGTGTACTTACCTAATTTAGCTATAAAATCGTCCTTTGTGATTACGTTATTTGCATCTGGCTCTGTATTGTCATCGTTTCCCTTATCACAGCCCGAGATATGAACACCGCAAATGAATAGGGAGACCAAGAAGTATATGTTAGCTTTCATAATCGAATGATTGTTTGCCAACAAAATTATGATAACCGAAGAGTTGCTGCAATCCCTATTAGTTAGGGTTTCCATTCTCCTCATTTTTTAGTAGTTCTTTCTTCGATACCTGGACTGTTGCCGCCATTGACCATGGTCCCATGCGGATATCACGCCCCGATACGTCCCACCTTTTCCGCGCCGTAAGTAAGCTAGTCGGGAAGATTCTTACGATCGTGCTGTTTAAGGGCAATCAGAATACCGGCATCCAGGTAACACGATAATCTTTTTTGAGGGATTTATGGAAAATATTGGCAATCGCTATCATTTAAGTAGATAAACTTTAACATCATGGCTGAATTGAACACCGGACGGAGGTTGCAACCCAGGGTTGACCTCACCGCGATGGTAGACCTGGCTTTTCTGTTGATCACTTTCTTTATGCTTACCACCAATATCAACAAGCAGCAGGCACTTGATGTGGCAATGCCCGATATTACGGATTCTACGGACTTTTCTCCTTTGGCAGACGACCGGACCATTACGCTGCTGCTAGGTGCCGATGGCCGTGTGGACTGGTATTGGGGTATGCTGGATAAGCCACTTGCGGGGCCGTACTCATCTAACTTGGGCAAAGGTGGTATCCGGGAAATACTGATGCAAAAGAAAGAAGAGGTGCCAAAGTTGACCGAAGGAGGAAAAGGGATCATTGTGGTGATCCGACCCAGTGCAAAGGCGGACTACCAAAGTTTGGTGGATATTCTGGATGAAATGAAAATCTGTGGCATTAGCCAATACATGATCGGAGAGATAAGTGCGGCAGAGGAGGCGATGGTGGCTTTATGATGTATAATAAGATCACATTACCTGTTTGATAACATACTCCATGTGGTTGAACGTGAAACGGCTCTCCGCTTGCATACCGACCAAGCGGCTACCGATAGGAGAAGCGGTGGATACAACCCAGTAGGCGCGGCCCTCCACGTCTATGCGGCCCACGCTGACGGCAAGGAAAAAGATGCCGCGGTTGGTTTCAATAAGGCTACCTAGCTTTGCCGGACCTGATTGTGGGCGCACATCCAAGGAAATCAGTACCTGTTCCATCCGCTCCGCATCTGCCAGCAGTTGCTGATGGCGAGCAATTTCCTGCTGCATCATTTCACGTGTGGTTTCAAATTTATCGCCTGCGCTGCTTTTGGTGTCATCGGCGGCGGCATCACTGGCCGAAGCAAGGGCCTGTTGCGCATTGGCTATGCGTTCACCCACGTAGCGCTGACAAGCGGCGAGAAGGGCGGTTTTGAGGGCATGGTAATGATTGTCCACGTTTATTCAAGTCAAATGTTGCTGTTACCCGCAAAATACGAGCCGAGTTTGAAACTGCTGTTTAACGGTATGAGGGAAATACCGGCTGAATTTATATTTTTACAGCCATACTATTACAGGAAAATATGGCATCAGGTTTTTTTGCGATTCTGGACGATATAAGCGCTTTGATGGACGATGTGGCCACTACGGCGAAAGTGGCGACCCGCAAAACGGCTGGGATATTGGGAGACGATTTGGCGGTCAATGCGGAAAAGGCAACGGGTTTTCTGGCCTCGCGGGAATTGCCGGTGTTGTGGGCCATCACCAAAGGATCGTTGATCAACAAGCTGATTATTGTACCCATTGCACTGGTGCTTAACGTATTTCTTCCGGTTGCCATAAAGGTTATCCTGATTTTGGGTGGTTTTTACCTGGCATATGAAGGGGTTGAAAAAATTATAGAATATCTCTTTCACCGTCCGAAAGAAGGCCATGAGGTGGTTGAGGAAAGTAATGAAAGCCGCAACGGTGCAGAGAAGATAAAGATAAAATCGGCTGTGACTACCGATTTCATTCTGTCTATTGAGATTGTGATCATCGCATTGGGAACCGTTTTGGAAAAAAGTTTATCGATACAGATCCTCACCGTTTCGGTAGTTGCCTTGCTGGCTACCGTGGGGGTATATGGCATCGTAGCACTCATCGTCCGGATGGACGATGCCGGCTTCAATTTGATAAAACGTACCCAGAATAAGGGGTGGCTCGCCAAGTTGGGGCACCTGTTGGTAAATTTGCTGCCGGTGGTGATCAAGTGTTTGGGAGTAATTGGCACCGTTGCACTGATTTTGGTTTCGGGCGGTATATTCGTCCATAATATCGACTACCTACATCATATGTTAGCTACGTGGCCTTCGTTTCTTAAGGAAATGGCGATCGGTTTCGTGGCAGGGCTGATAGCCGTTGCGATTTTGACAATTGGCAAAAAAGTGTTTTTCCGTGGCTGAATTGATATTGCGCCGATTTGAAGAGGTTGATTTCGACTGGCTGCAAAGCTGGGTGACTTCACCTGAACTACTGTTTCAATTTTCCGGTGAGCGATTTTCCTATCCACTTAGTCTTGAACAGCTTACAGAATACCGTGCTGAGTACCCTGACAGGCGGATGTATATGGCATGGGTGCAGGGGCAGCCTATGGCATTTGGTGAGATCATCCCGCAGGATAACGGCCGGCCCAGGCTGGGAAGGATTCTGGTGGGGAATCCGGCTATACGTGGAATGGGGATAGGTGCCCGTTTTATTACAGCATTGGTGGATGAATGCGGACGGTTATATGATTGCGATGCTGTGGAGTTAAACGTGTGGGATGAAAATATATCGGCCATACGCTGTTACGAAAAGGTAGGCTTTGTCTTTCAGGCAGATGACCGGACGGTGCTTTCTGCTTTCGGACGTACTTTCAATATCCACAAGATGGTGAAGATGCGATAGGTGGGAATTTTTCCTGCGTGGCAGCTGTGACTTGATCTTCGGCTGCGGCAATCCTGAATCGGGATATCCGAGCCGGTTTTTATTTCATGCATTGCTGTATAGAAAAAATAGCGAATCACGCAAACGTTTGATATTGCGGAGGCTATTGATTTGGGGCGTTACAAAGGTTACATTTGAAAAGCATGGCAGGATACGCTATATTTAGCTTGTTATATGAACCGCTATTCAACATGTACGGATGCCGAACTGACCGACTTACTCCGGAAGGGAGACGGTGCTGCATTTGCGGAAATCTACCAGCGATATAGCCCTGTTTTATATCGACATGCCTATAACAAGCTGCGGGATAAGGAGGAAGTGCGTGATCTAATCCAGGAACTTTTTATCAACCTGTGGGATAGACGACAGGATATTGTGCTTGCATCGAGCCTCTCTTCTTACCTTTATGGTGCGGTCAGAAATCGGGTGATCAACGTTTTTGCCCACCAGAAGGTAGAAGAACGGTACTTGGCTTCTCTTGTTGATTTTGTGGAGGCCGACCAGGTCACTGCGGATCAATGGGTGCGCGAGCGTGAATTGCGTGCACAGATTGAACGGGCCGTGGCTTCCCTGCCGCGGAAAATGAGGGAGGTGTTCGAGCTGAGCCGCATCGAACACCTGAATCATAAAGAAATAGCTGAGCGACTGGATATTTCGGATCAAACGGTCAATAAGCAGGTAAAAAATGCCCTGCGTATCCTCCGATCCAAACTGGGAGCTTTCCTGTTCAGCTTTTGGGGAATCTTTTGATAAGCTAGCCGAGTTTGGCGGCTAAGCTGGCTTTGTGCTTGAGGTATTCCTGTACATCCCGGGTATAGGCGCTCATGGATTGTGCCACCTGTGCGGCAAGTTCCAAGGTTGCGTTTTTACCCAATTTGGCCTCTACGAGTTTGTAATATTCATATTCCTCCAAACCTTTCCGGATATTTTCCATCCGGATGCTGCTTAGCGGACCATCGGTGCCTGGATAGATCAGCAACCCATCGCCGTGTAGCCATTTATATTCTTCGGTCGGGGTAGTTATGGACATATCAAGTTTTAGGGGAGTGTTCCTGCTGATGGGTCTAGGCGTTTCCCATTGGCCCTTGTTGTATTGATTGACTCCCCAGTATAGGAAACCGTCAAACCGCTCGTGATAGGCCATGGCACTGAGTAGTACCCGGGTCTCGATGAGCGCATTTTCAATACGCCAATTGGGCATGGGATGATAGGGCTGCAGCGAAATATACCCCCATACTTTTTTGCCGGCCGCACGTAATTGATCGGCAAAAGGATTGTTATAGATACCATCGGTTATGTGTAATACCAGAATGTCGACGTGTAACGCTTCGAGCTGTGCCAGTGATTGGATGTGCATGGACGTTGTCGCGATTGGAATATCGGGATATCGGCTTTTGATATGCGCATGCACGGCTTTCATCGTGTCAAAATGCTCGGGTTCGTTTTCGTCAAATCCATAGAACACGCCCTTGCCGCCCGCAGCGGCACCGGATGCGATGATGGCATCGATGTATCCACGGTTTTCTTCAAACCGTTGAATGAGCACCTCAGCCGGGGCGTTGCGGTCTTCCCACGTGACAGTAATGGGATAAATGACAAATCCATTGGTTTGCCCATTGTAGTGTACATATTCTTCGGGAGTAATCCGGTAGGCACCATCCGGCCCTTGTAGGTCAATATAAAGATCGGTAGGCATGATACGCCGCTCGGCCAGAAAGTCCAACCAATTTTTGCGTATTGCCGTGGGCAGCCCCGGGTAAACTTTTGCCAGGTACTCCAAAGCAAGAGAAAACAACGAGGGAAGCGAGGGAACGGCTGGGATGGAGAATCCGTAGACGGTAGCTTCAATATGGATGGTCTCTGTATGGGGGCCGATTTCCAGCTCCACGGTACCTTGGTAGGTACCCGCCGGCGTGCCAGCAGGTGCATGTACCGTGACCCAAATGCTGTTTGACCAGTTTTCAATTAGATGGGCGTGGTCACGCGTTAGCAACGGATCGGGATACCATCCCGATAATTTGCCGGAGACATCAGCAGGGACCGGGTGTCCGGCGAAAGTGCTGATATATACGTAACCGACTTGATGCCATGTGTGGCCACTGATGCGATTGCTGCCACTTACCAGGTCATTCACAGTGACACTTACCCGCTCAACGGTGGTTTCTGGCCGGATTACGATCTGGAAGCATTCAGTTTCGTTGCCTGCAATGCCGAACGTGACCGTATCACTTTCCGGCAGGATGCCTTCAGGCATGATCTTTACAGCACCCGATGCGGTTGATATCCGGTAATTTTTGGGTTGGGTACCGGTGTCGGCCGGTTTGGTCTGGGTGCGCTTTGAACAGCTGATGCTATCGGCCCCAAGCACGGCGGTACTGCAACCGAGGAAAGTAGACGCTTTGATAAATTCCCACCTATTCATAGACTTCCTCCCTCACGATTTTACGGATGCTGTGGTTGTTGGCATCTACGACATAGATGCTGCCGTCAGGACCAACGGCCACACCGGTTGGGTTATTAAATCTGGCCTCGTCCAACGATCCATCTGCGTAGCCCCGTTCGGGGGCTCCGGCAAAGGTGCTGACTTCCCAGCCGCGCGGATTAATCTGACGGATGCACTGATTGGTATTATTGCCCCCATCGTCGTACCACGGGCCGCCGTAGGGACCGGCATCTCCGGCTACAAACAACATGCCTGTGACGGGACTGACGGCTATACCCCAAGGTCTATCAAATTTTGCGGATGCTCCCGGTCCATCTTCCCAGCCGGTCTGACCGGGCATACCGGCGATGATTGTCGAAACGCCGGGAC
>Ga0164243_10002614_pt1 | contig 29572 bp, 27 predicted proteins | sample OricompcompostOP_FD_108781 | JGI IMG/M metagenome (GOLD analysis project Ga0164243, IMG submission 108781) | Organic Plus compost microbial communities from Emeryville, California, USA - Original compost - Organic plus compost (OP) | ecosystem: Engineered > Solid waste > Mixed feedstock >... | reverse complement strand
GGTGCCTACATCGTGATGGACTCCCAGTCGATCGGCGCCGACCTCACCTACGCCTGGCCGACCAACGAGATCGCGGTGATGGGCGCCGAGGGCGCGGCCAACGTCATCTTCCGCCGCCAGATCGCCCAGGCCGAGGACCCCGAGGCCATGCGGCAGAAGATGGTCAAGGAGTACAAGGCCGAGCTGATGCACCCGTACTACGCGGCCGAGCGCGGTCTCGTCGACGACGTCATCGACCCCGCCCAGACCCGCGAGGTCCTCATCGGCTCCCTGGCGATGCTGCACACCAAGCACGCCGACCTGCCCTCCCGCAAGCACGGCAACCCGCCGCAGTAATGGAGCACCCCGAATGGTCCGACAGGAACGAGCGCTGCGCACCCGCGAGGCACTGATCGAATCGGCCGCCACGGTCTTCGACCGGGACGGTTTCAGCGTGGCGTCGCTCGCCGCGATCAGCTCGCTGGCCGGGGTGAGCAACGGAGCGCTCCACTTCCACTTCTCGAACAAGGCCGGGGTGGCCGACGCGGTGGAGCAGGCCGCGTCGGAACGCCTGGAGCGCCTGGTCGCCGCGCACGGGGAAGCGGTCGGCAGCGCCCTGCAGATGCTGGTGGACACCTCGCACCGCCTCGCCCGGCGGCTCGGCGAGGACGTGGTGCTGCGCGCGGGCTTCGAACTGAGCCGTGACCACGTCCGCCAGGGCGGCCGGGACCTGTACCGGCAGTGGCACGCCTGGGTCGAGGAGGCGCTCAAGCGCGCCGAGGGCGAAGGCGCGCTCAACGGCATCGCGCCCGAGCAGGTGGCCTCCTCGGTGGTGGCGGCCACCACCGGGTTCGAGGTGCTGGGCGCACGGGACCCGAAGTGGCTCTCGCGCCGCACCGTCACGAGGTTCTGGCAGCTGCTGCTGCCCCAATTGGCCACACCCCCCGTGCTGGGCAGCCTCGTGGCGGCCGGCGGTCCGCCCGGTGACCACGCCCGGCGCACGCCGGGCGGCAGCCCGGCTGCACGGGCCGGCGAAGAGGGCGACTGACAGCCGCACGGCGCCGCCCCCGACGCCGGCCTCCTCCAGCGGTGTGAAGGACGTGTGAACGCATGCCGCGCTGTCCGCCCGTCCGGCCTGCCCTCGCCGCCCCAGCGCCCCTCGCCGGCACCCACAGGCCCCCCGGAGCCCCCTCCGGGGGGCCTCACAGCTGCTTCGGCCTGCCGGGCGAAGGGAACCCATGAGGCGCCGTCTTCACCTCCCATTGACAAACCGACTGTGCTGTTTTTTTAATCGTACTCGAGCAAGAGCCATGGCACACCCGTCCAGGCTTACCAGCGGTGGTCCCATGCCATGGACCCGTACGCACCCGGCACACGACTGAGGGGGAGAAGGCAGTGGACATCGAAGTACTGGGCGCGCTGTCGGTACGCGAGCACGGCATCTCCGTCACACCGACGGCCCCCAAGCCGCGGCAGGTGCTGGCCCTGCTCGCCCTGCACGCGGACCGGGTGGTCCCGGTCTCCTCCCTGGTCGAAGAGCTCTGGGACGACGAACCGCCGCGCAGCGCCCGCACCACCCTGCAGACCTACGTGCTCCAACTGCGCGAACTCATCGGCGAAGCCCTGGCCCAGGCCGGAGAGAAAGGCGTCACCGCCAAGGACATCCTCGTCACCCTCCCCGGCGGCTACCGCCTGAACACCCGCGGCGGCCGCGTCGACTTCCGCGAGTTCGAGAAGCAGGCCGGGGCGGGCTACCGGGCCATGGACGCCGAGGACTTCGCCGGCGCGGCACGCAGGCTGCGGGAGGCGCTGTCCCTGTGGACCGGCGCCGCGCTCGCCGACGTCACCGCCGGCAGCCGGACCGGCCTGGAGGCCAAGCGCTTGGACGAGGCCCGGCTGTGCGCCCTGGACCAGCGCATCGAGGCCGACCTGCGGCTGGGACGCCACCGGGAGCTGGTGTCCGAACTGACCGTCCTCGTCAACCGGCACCGCCTGCACGAGAGCCTGCACGGCCAGTACATGGTCGCCCTGCACCGCTCCGGGCGCCGCGGCGAGGCACTCGACGCCTACCAGCGGCTGCGCACCACGCTCGTCCGCGAGCTGGGTCTGGAACCGTCGGCGACGCTCCGCCGGCTGCAGCGCTCCATCCTGCTGGCCAGCCCGGAGACCGTCCCGGCCCGCAGCGCGGCGATCGCCGGGCAGCCCGTGGCCCTGGGGAGCTGACCGGCCCCGCCTCCGGGCCGGCCCCGGCCCCGCCGGGCCGCCCGCAACCGGACTCGTGCCGGCGCCACCCGTGCGGTCCGTGGCCGACGCGGCGGATCAGCGCCTCGCGCTGCTGACCGCTGGTCACCCGGGCCTGCCCGACCGCACCGCCGCAGGGACGAGGACAGCCCCCTTTCGCCGGACGCTGCGGCACGGACTGACGGCCGGTCGGACGCTGCGGCACGGGCCGACGGCCGGTCAGCCCCCCGGGCCCGCCCGTCCTGCAGCCGCGCCGGCCGGTCCCCAGGCCCCGCCGCGCGCGGCGCCTTCCCGCACCTGCAGGCGGCATCTCCTCCGCCGCGGCCGCCGGACGCCTCCGTGCGCGCACACCCGGCACAGCGCGCGGGCCTCCGCGGGACGCGCTCCCCAGGGCCGCACACCGAAATGCCCGGGGCGGTTCCGCCCGGTGCCCCGATTCCGGCGGGCCGGGAAAAACGAAAGGTGAAAGGGCGATTTCCCCGCCCACCGCCCCGAAACTCCCCGGTCGAACGTTCAGGCATATTCGATTCCGGCTCCACCGCGGGTCCGGGACACTCCGAGTGAATGTCATGCGGCGTCCGCGGACCACCGCCGGCGCCGACGGCTCGACAGCCGCCGGAAAAAAAAAGGGGACGGCACGAAGGCCGCTCAATGATTCCTCGACGACCTGAGAGGGGCGCATCGCAGAGGGATACGGTGCGCCTCGCACATCCGTCGCGGGAACACGCATCCGGTACCCGCGCGGCGCAATATCGACGAATCTCGGCACCGATTCGCCGACCGGAGCGGAAAACCGAGCGCAGCCGTTGAGGTACGGGGAGGGAAACCATGAAGATTCGTGTTCTGGGTCCACTGACTGCCGACGTCAACGGGATGTCGATCGTCCCGACCGCGGGCAAGCCGCGCCAGATCCTGGCCCTGCTGGCCCTCTACCCGGGCCGGGTCATGCCCGTGCCCACGCTCATGGAGGAGATCTGGGGCACCGACCTGCCCCAGAGCGCCCTGACCACCCTGCAGACCTACATACTCCAGCTGCGGCGCCGGCTCGGTACCGCCATGGGGCCCAGCGCCCCCGGCGCCGCGAAGGACGTGCTCGCCACCCGGCACGGCGGCTACCTGCTGCAGATACCGGCCGAAGCGGTCGACGTCCACGCGTACGAGAGCCTTGTCGCCGAGGGCCAGCAGGCGTTCGAGAAGGGTGACGACGAATCGGCGGCCCGCGCCTACCGCCGGGCGCTGGACCTGTGGCAGGGACCCGCCCTGGTCGACGTACGGGTCGGGCCGGTGCTGGAGATCGAGGCGATGCGGCTGGAGGAGAGCCGGCTCGTCACCCGGGAACGCCGCATCGACGCCGACCTCAGACTCGGCCGGCACGCCGAGGTCACCGCCGAACTGATGGACCTGACCGCCCGGCACCCCGAACACGAGGGGCTGCACTCCCAGGCCATGGTGGCGCTGTACCGCTGCGGCCGGCAGGCCGCCGCGCTCGACGTCTACCACCGGCTGCGCCGCCGCCTGGTCGACGAGCTGGGCGTGGAGCCCTCGCCGCAACTGCAGCGGCTGCACCAGGCGATCCTCGCCGTCGACCCCCAGCTGGACGTGGTCTGCGGCCCGCGCCGCACCTCCACCTTCGACCTGTACGCGGCCTGACACCGCGCCGCCGCCCGGTGGGTCAGTCGGCCGGGTCCAGCTCCTTGAGCAGGGCGCGCTCCAGCGCGGTCATGGGCACGTCCGGGCGCAGGCGCTCGGGGTGACCGGGCGGGGGCTCGGGCAGCAGCCGGTCGGCATCGTCCTGGCCGAACCCGCCCGCCTGGAGGCTTCCGAAGGACACCAGGCCGTCCCACACGCCGGCCGCCAGAGCGCGTACGGCGCGCCGCACGCGCCGGGCACCGTAGAACGCCATCACCACTCCTTGGGGCGCGGACCGTCGTACGACGCCCGCCAGGTTCGGTCCGGCCGCTCGTGAAATGCCTGACCTTCCCTGGAGCCGGGCCTACCGGGCCCTTGCGGACCGCCGGCGGGGCGAGACCCGCAAGGCGGCCCGGACGCCGGACCCGGCGCACGCCAAGGTGACTTCCCGGCCGCCGTGCCCGCCCGGGCGGCGCCCCCTCCCGGCCGGCGCCGGTGCCGGTGCCGGCCGGTCGCGTCCGGGACGAGCCGGCATCGAGCGGAAGCGGCCCGCGCACCGGTCGCGTCACGCCGTCCTGCTGATGCGAGCGACCCTCGAGCGGCGTACGAGACGTCCTCCACCCGATCGGGACACAGTCCATAACGAGCCTGTACTGGCCGTGCCGGCCGCGGGCGCCCCGCGGCCGGCCTTCCGGACGTCCGAGAAGAGGGGTGTGGTGGATGTACCTCGCGCCTGTGCACCGTATGGCCCAGCACGCGGAGGTGGACGCCCCGGCCGGCGTGCTCTACGGCCTGATCGCGGACGCCCTGCGCTGGCCCGTCTTCCTGCCGCCCACGGTCCACGTCGAACAACTGGAGTTCGACGGGGAGTCGGAGCGGCTGCGGATGTGGGTCACCGCCAACGGCGAGATCAGGTCCTGGACCACGCGGCGCGTCCTGGACCCCGTGGCCCACCGCATCGACTTCCGCCAGGAAGTGCTGCCCCGCCCCGTGACCTCCATGGGCGGCAGCTGGACCGTCGAGCCGCGCGGCGCCGAACGGTCCCTCGTCACCCTGCGCAACGACTTCGCCGTCACGGGCAACGCGCGCGCGGACGTCGACTGGGTCAAGCGGGCCACCGCCGCCAACACCCGTGCCGCGCTCGCCAACCTCCGGCAGCTCGCCGACCGCTGGCGCCGCCTGGACGACCTCGTGCTGTCCTTCGAGGAGTCGGCGCACATCGACGCGGCCGTGGAGCCGGTCTACGCGTTCCTGCACCGCTTCGGCGACCGGGCCGACGCCGTGCCCGGGGCCACCCGGATCGACCTGGCCGAGAGCGCACCCGGCGTACAGCTGATGACCGTGGAACTGCGCGCGGCCGACGGCAGAACGCGCACCACCGAATCGGTGCGGATCGGCTTCCCGCACGCCGGACGCATCGTCTACAAGGACATCCGGGACACCGAGCAGCCCGCCCTGCTCGCCGCGCACACCGGGGAGTGGTCGGTCGAACCCGACACCTGGGGCACGGGCGTCACCGTCGTCGCGCGCCACCACGCCGTGCTCGACGAGGACGGCGTACGGCAGCGGTACGGCGAGGGCGCGCAGGCGGTACGCCGCGCGCGGCAGGCGCTGCGCGCACGGCTCGCCGGACACAGCGCCGCCGCGCTGCGGCTGGCCAGGGAGCACGCCGAGGGCGCACTGGCCCGTGGGGTCTGAGCCGCGCGGCCGGCCCGGCCGCCGCACCCCTGCCCATCGCGCTGAAGGCGCCCGTCCAGCACCCACCGGACGGGCCGACGTTGGAGGTCCCACGTGCATGACAGCCTGACCGCGGACACCGGCGCACCCGGTTGCCCGGCACGGCCCGCCCCCCGCCGCCCCGACCGGCTCCCCGCCGACGGCGCCGCGCGGGCCCAGTACGTCGAGGACCTGCTCGGCGACCCCCTCGCCGACGACAACCCGCACGGCCAGCGGGCACTGCTCGCCGCCGACGAACGGCGCGAGGCGCCCGCGGCCACCGAGGAACTGCTCGACCGCTACGGCCTCGCCGCGGAGTTCGTGCCCAGGGAACTGGGCGGACGCCTCGACGGCGTCGAAGGGCTCGCGCAGGTGCTGCGGCCGGTGTTCCGGCGGGACGTGGCCCTCGGCTTCGGCGCCGGGATGACCGCCCTGTTCGCCGCGTCCGTGGTGTGGAGCGCCGGCGACGGACGCCAGCGCTGGGACACCGCGCGGCGACTGCTCGGCGGCGGCCGGATGACCATCCTGCACCGGGAGTTCGCCCACGCCAACGCGATCCTGCGCGGCGAGTACACCGCCCGCCCCGCACCAGGCGGCGGCTACGTCGTCGACGGCCGCAAGGACGTCGTCATCAACGCCGACCGCGCCGACGCCTTCGTCGCCTACGTGCGCACCGCCCCCGGCGACGGGCCCGACAGCCACTCCGCGTTCCTGCTGGAGACCGACCGGCTCCCGTCGCACGCCGTGCACCGGCTGCCGCGCGCCCGCACGCACGGCATGCGCGGCGCCCACTACGCCGGACTCGACCTCGAACAGTGCCCCGTCCCCGCCGACGCCCTGATCGGGGAACTCGGCGAAGGGATCTCCCTGTCCCTGCGCACGTTCCAGGTCAGCCGGTCGCTGGTGTCCGGCGGCGCCCTGGTCGGCGGGATGGACAGCGCGCTGCGCTACGCCGTCCGCGCCGTCAGCCAGTCCCGCCGCGGCCTCGTGCTGCGCGGGCGCCGCGGCCGGGTGCTCGCCGGGGTCTTCGCCGACCTGCTCGCCTGCGACAGCCTCGCCGTCACCGGACTGCGGCTGCTCGACCTGGCCCCCGAGCACGCCCTCGTCCCCTCGGCCGCCGTCAAGTACGCCGTCTCCGCGCTGCTCCAGGAGGACCTCGACGACCTCGCCGCGGTGCTCGGCGCCCGCGGCTACGAGCGCGGTCCCGCCTACGGGGGCTTCCAGAAACTCGTGCGCGACCTGCCGGTCGCCGGGCTGGGACACGCCGGGACCGCCGACACCCAGGCCGTGCTCGTCCCCCACCTGCGCACCCTCGCCCACGCCGCCTGGCGCGGCGAGAGCGGACACGAGGCGCCCGCCGCGCTGTTCACCCCCGGCGGCCCGGGCGCCCCGCTCGACTTCCGCCGGCTCGCCGCCGAGCCCTCCGACCCGCAGCACGGTTGCGACGGCCTGCTCGCCGCGCTGCTCGGCGCCGCCGCCCGGCTCGACGGCCACCGCTCCCGCGGGCCGCGCTGGGCGGCGCTCGCCGACCTGGCCCGTGCCTTCGCCGCGGAGGTGCACCGCCTCGCCGACCGGTGCGCCACGCTCTCCGGACGCCCGGACACCGTGGCGCCCGCCGCCTCCTACGTCCTCGTCGACCGGTACTGCCTGCTGCTCGCCGCCGCCGCCTGCCTCGCCGTCTGCGAGAACGCCGGCCCCCGCGCCGCGGACGGCGCCCTGCTCGCCGAACCCGACTGGGCGCTGCTCGCGCTGAGCCGGTTCGGCCGCCGCCTCGGCCTGGAGGTGCCCGAACTGCCGGACGGCGTCGCGCTGGACCTCGCCGCCGGGCTCGTGGACCGGTACCGGCGCGGGCGCAGCTTCGACCTGTACGGGATGCGGCTCGCGTGAGACCCCACCGCAACAGAAACGATTCGGTGCCTGTGTGTGGTGGTGGGGGGGCGGCCTGGTGCCCGCGGGTGACCGCCCGGCCCTCCGAGCGACCGCCGGGCCGCAAGGACCACAGAAGGAGGCGAACGCCATGCACCCCAGTGAGCCCACCGACCCGCGCAACGGCGACGCCCGCAACCGGGACGGGACGGGCGCCCGCCCGCCCGGCGGTGCTCCGGCTCCGCCGGGCGGAACACGTGCCTGCCCCGCTGCCGGAGCCCTTGCTGCCCCGGGCGGGGCGGATACCCGCTTCACCGTCCGGCACGGGGCGGAGGCCCGGCCCGCCGATGGGGCCTTCGCCGCCCCGGGCGGGGCAGGTGCCCGGCCCGCCGCTGGGGCCTCTGCTGCCGCGGGTGGGGCGGATGTCCGCCCCGCCGGCAGCGCTCCCGCCGCCCGGCACGGCGTGGATGCCCGCCCTGTCGGGGGTGTTCTGACCGCCCCGGGCGAGACAGGCGCCGGTGTCCCCGCCGGCCCGCACGGTGCGAGCGCCCTCGGTACCGTCGCCACCGCGCAGGGCTGCGCCGTCGCGCCGCCCGTGCACATTCCGCGTCCCGACAGCTCCTGGCTCCGGGTCCGGGAGAACCTCCTGGACCGGGGCGCCACCGTGGCGTACGCGACCTGGACCGAGTGGCTGCCCTCGGTGCTCACCACGCCGCGCCTGCGGGCCCTGCTCGGAGGTGACTGGGACCGCTACGCCGACACCCAGGACCCGGTCGTCCGCTGCCGGTTCGCCGCCTCCCGGCTGCTCATCAAGTACACGGCGGCCGCCGCGCTCGGCATCGACCCCGAGGACATCGACATCGCCTACCGGCTCGGAGGCCGCCCCTACCTGCGCGGACTCGACCAGGTGGAGGTGGGCCTGACGCACACCGGTGAGCTGATGGCCGTGGGCATCAGCCGGATCGGCCGGATGGGCCTGGACGCCGAGCGCGCGGACCGGCGCTTCGATGTGGACCTGATACGCAACCGCATCTGCACGCCCGCGGAGGCCGCGGAGCTGGACGCGCTGCCCGCCGGCCAGCGGGCGGCGTGCCTGCTGCGTCTGTGGACGCTGAAGGAGGCCTACACCAAGGCGCTCGGGCAGGGCATGCGGCTGCCCTTCACCGAGTTCGGCTTCGACCTCGGCCCCGGCGGCCTGCGCACCCCCGACGGCACCGAGGCCCTCGGCGACGAGTGGGCGTTCGCCACCCACCTGGTGCTGGGCCGCTATCTCATCAGCGCGGCCTGCCACGACGCCGGGCTCGACCCGGACGGCGACACCTCGGTCGGCACCATGCTGGACCGGCGCCTGCTCACGGCGATGACCCCGCCCGGGCAGGACACCGGGGGAGTGGACATCTGACCCGGCGGGTCCTGGGGCCGGTGATTCAGGTGCGGGACGGGGGCTCGCCCTCGGTGAACAGGATGTGGAACGACAGCTCGGTCATGCGCCAGCCGGCCGGAGTCCTGCGGGCCGCGCCGCGGGTGAGCGTTCCCGCGCGGAACAGGGCCGGCCGGTCACCGCCCCGATGGTGGACGTGCGTGGTCAGCACGTTGGCGCGGAACACGGCCCGGTCGCCGTCGAGGGCCACCACCGGCGGCGAGCCCAGGTGCTGGGTCCGCGCGAACGCCGCGAGGGAGGCGCGGTGCCACTCGGCCAGCCCCGCGCACCCCGCGTGACGGCTCATCGGGAAGGTGACGACCGCATCCTCGGTGAACAGGCTCCGCGCCCACGCATCGTCGAGTTCCTCGTCGTCGAGCGCGATCAGGTAACGACCCAGCAGTTCTGCGACCACAGCGGCGTCGACGGTGCCGGCGGCCGCGGCGGGGACGGCGGAAGGAATGGAAGTCACCGCCCGAGCATGGCGCCGGCGCGCCCGCGGGACCAGGTTCCTGCGGAAGATCTGACATTCCCGACGGAGTTCTGTAACAGATTGCGAAAAGCCTGTACCGCATTGTCTTTACCGTTCTTGCGTGGCCCGGCAATACTCGTCGAACACCAGTCGGGAGAGGGCAGATGAATACCTTTGACGCGGACGTGCTCATTGTGGGAGCAGGACCCACCGGACTCATGCTCGCGGGCGAGTTGAGTCTCCATGGAGTGTCCGTCCTGATCGTCGACCGGCTTTCCCAGCCGATCACGGAATCACGTGCCCTCGGGTTTTCCGCGCGGACGATCGAGGAATTCGCCCAGCGCGGACTCATATCCCGGCTCGGTGACGTCGACGTCCTTCCCTTCGGTCATTTCGGCGGTGTGCCGCTCGACTACCGGGTCGTTCCCGGCGGCTCCTACGGCGCCCGCGGCATCCCCCAGTCCCGCACCGAGGGCATGCTGGCCGGCTGGATCGCCGAGCGCGGTGTCGAGGTGCGCCGCGGCGTCGAGGTCACCGACCTGGTACAGGACGAGGACAAGGTCACCGTCAGCGTCGCCACCGAGGACGGCACCGGCACGCTGCGCGCCCGCTACGCCGTCGGCTGCGACGGCGCCCGCAGTGTGGTGCGCACCTGCGCCGGCATCGACTTCCCCGGCACCGCACCCACCGTCGAGCTGCGCTTCGCCGACATCGCCGGCGTACAGCTGCGCCCCCGCTTCAGCGGGGAGCCGGTGCCCGGCGGCATGGTCATGGTGCTGCCGCTGGGACCCGACCGCGCCCGCGTCATCTACTACGACCGCGCCGAGCCGCTGCGCACCGGCCCGGACCCCCTCACCTTCGACGAGGTCGCCGAGGCCTTCCACCGGCTGTCCGGCGAGGACATCAGCGGCGCCACACCGCTGTGGGTGTCCTCCACCACCGACGTCAGCCGCCAGGCCGCCCAGTACCGCAAGGGCCGTGTCTTCGTCGCCGGCGACGCCGCCCACATCCACCTGCCGATCGGCGCCCAGGGCATGAGCGCCGGCATCCAGGACGCCGTCAACCTCGGCTGGAAGCTCGCCCTCCACCTCAAGGGGCTGGCCCCCCAGACGCTGCTCGACACGTATCACACCGAACGCCACCCGGTCGGCGCCCGCATCCTCGCCAACACCCTCGCCCAGCGCACCCTCTACCTCGGCGGCGACGAGGCCGGCCCGCTGCGCCAGGTGTTCACCGAGCTGGTGCGGCACGAGGAGGTGCAGCGCCACCTGGTGGGCATGGTGACCGGGCTCGACATCCGCCACGACGTCGGCGGCGACCACCCGCTGCTCGGCCGGCGCCTCGCCGACCGGCAGGTCACCCGCGACGGCGTCAAGCAGAGCGTCCTGCCCCTCCTCGGCTCCGGGCGCGGTCTGCTGCTCGACCTGGCCGACAGCGCGGACCTGCGCGCCGCGGCCCGCGGATGGTCCGACCGGGTCGACACCGTCACCGTCCAGGGCTGCGAGGACGACGCCGGCCTGGGCGCCCTCCTGGTCCGCCCCGACGGCTACATCGCCTGGATCGGCGGCCCGCACGACGGCCCCGGCGCCGCGACCAGCGGCATGCCGCTCACCGTCGCGCTCGGCCGCTGGTTCGGTCCGGCCGCCTGACCGGAGCCCTCCCACCGCACGTCCATCCCCGAGAAGCGAGGAACCATGCCGATCATCTCGACCGACGACAACTACCTGACCGTCCTGAACCTGTTCACCACCGACACCCCCGAGCACCAGGACCAGCTGCTCACCGAGATGGGCAAGATCGTCAACGCGGCGGCCTACGAGGGATGGATCTCCTCCACCGTGCACGCCGGCCAGGACAGCTGCGGCACCGCCAACCTCATCCAGTGGCGCAGCGGCGAGGACCTGGAAAAGCGGTACGCCGGCGAGGAGTTCAGGCACCGCACGCTGCCCGTCTTCCGCGAGATCACCACGGCGATCCGGCTGCTGCAGAACGAGATCGTCTTCACCCAGACCCACCCGGACCTGAAGGGCCGCATCGAGGTCTCGCCGGACCGCGACGACTACACGGCCATCGAGGTCCACCGCGTCGCCGAGGCCGACCAGGCCGACCTGATCAAGCTCCTGGGCGAGGGCCAGCACTGGCTGGTGGACGTGCCCGGCTACCGCTCGCACGCCGTCTTCAAGGGCCTGCGCGCCATGTTCGTCGAGGGCGCCTTCGCCGTCGTGTACTCGCAGTGGGACAGCAAGGAGAGCTACGACGCCTTCCGCGGCCGGCCCCACGCCGACAAGCCGGAGGCCCGCCGCGCCAACGACGAGCGCATCGCCGAGCTGACGATCGACAGCGACTCCAACACCTACCGCGTGGTGCACACCCGCGCCGCGGGCGAGTGACCCGCGCACCCCGAGGAGCGAACCTATGCACAGCACGCTGATCGTGGCCCGCATGGCGCCCGGTTCGAGCGCGGACGTCGCCAAGCTGTTCGCCGAGTTCGACGCGACGGACATGCCGCACCGCATGGGCACCCGCCGGCGCCAGCTGTTCGCCTTCAACGGCCTCTACTTCCACCTCCAGGACTTCGACGAGGACAACGGCGGCGAACTGATCCAGCGCGCCAAGGACGACCCGCGCTTCGTACGGATCAGCGACGACCTGAAGCCGTTCATCGCACCTTATGACCCCGCCACCTGGCGTTCCCCGGCCGACGCCATGGCACAGCGCTTCTACCGGTGGGAGGCGTCCGCCTGAGCAGGGCGCAGCCGCCGTACCGCCGTCGCATTGGGGCACTTTGCCCGCGACCCACCACACAGATCAGCTGGGGCCACTACCCCCCCCGAGAGCGAAGGAATCATCCCATGGCCAGCAGCCAGTTCACCCTTGAGGACCTCCGGCGGATCCTCCTCGAGGCCGCAGGCGCCGACGAGAACGTCGACCTCGACGGCGACATCCTGGACACCGTGTTCGCGGTGCTCGGCTACGAGTCCATCGCCCTGCTGGAGACCGGCGGCCGCATCGAGCGCGAGTACGGCATCGTCCTGGACGACGACGACCTCAGCGAGGACCTGACGCCGCGTGACCTGATCGACGCCGTCAACGCCCAGCTGGCCCTGTCCGGCGCCCAGGCCGCCTGAGGGGAGCAACACCATGTCCGACACCACCGCGAGGGTCGCCCTCGTCACCGGCGCGACCAGCGGCATCGGCCTCGAGGTCGCCCGCCTGCTGGCCCGCCAGGGCCACCGGGTGTTCATCGGCGCGCGCAACGCCGACAACGTCGAGCGCACCGCCAAGGCGCTGCGCGAGGAGGGCCTCGACGTCGACGGCCGGCAGCTCGACGTCCGCGACACCGACAGCGTCAAGGAGTTCGTGCGCAGTGCCGTCGCCGCGTTCGGCACCGTCGACGTGCTCGTCAACAACGCCGGGCGCTCCGGCGGCGGCGTCACCGCGGACATCACCGACGAGCTGTGGGACGACGTCATCGACACCAACCTCAACAGCGTCTTCCGCATGACCCGCGAGGTGCTCACGACCGGCGGCATGCGGGCCAAGGACCGCGGCCGGATCATCAACATCGCCTCCACCGCGGGCAAGCAGGGCGTCGTCCTGGGCGCCCCCTACTCGGCGTCCAAGCACGGCGTCGTCGGATTCACCAAGGCACTCGGCAACGAGCTCGCCCCGACCGGCATCACCGTCAACGCCGTCTGCCCCGGCTACGTCGAGACACCGATGGCGCAGCGGGTGCGGCAGGGCTACGCGGACGCCTGGGGCACGACCGAGGAGGAGATTCTCAAGAAGTTCCAGGCCAAGATCCCGCTCGGCCGCTACGCCACCCCCCAGGAGGTCGCCGCACTGGTCGGCTACCTGGCCACCGACGCCGCCGCGTCCATCACCTCCCAGGCCCTCAACGTCTGCGGCGGCCTGGGCAACTTCTAGGCCGCGTCCGCCGGCGCCCCTGGACCCGCCCGCCCCCGGCCGGAGCCCCGCTCCCTGACGCCCGCACAGCCGGTACCACCGAGGAGAAGCCGTCATGACGACTCGTGAGGTCGAGCACGAGATCACCATCAGCGCGCCCGCCGCCGCCGTCTACCGCCTCCTCGCCGAGGTGACCAACTGGCCGCGCATCTTCCCGCCCACCATCTACGTCGACCGGGAGGAGACCGGCGCCGGCGAGGAACGCATCCGCATCTGGGCCACCGCCAACGGCGAACCCAAGACGTGGACCTCCCGCCGCACCCTCGACGGCGAGGCGCTGCGCATCACCTTCCGCCAGGAGGTGCCGGCGCCGCCGGTCGCCGCCATGGGCGGCACCTGGATCGTCGAACCCCTCGACGGGGGCAGCTGCCGCGTCCGGCTCCTGCACGACTACCGGGCCGTCGACGACGACCCGCACGACCTGCTGTGGATCGAGCGGGCCGTCGACCGCAACAGCACCAGCGAACTGGCCGCGCTCAAGGAGAACGTCGAGCGCGTCCACGAGGCCGAGACGCAGCAGCTGACCTTCTCCTTCACCGACAGCGTGCGCATCGACGGCGCCGCCAAGGACGCCTTCGCCTTCGTCAACGAGGCCGGGCTGTGGCCCGAGCGGCTCCCGCACGTGGCCCGCGTCCGCTTCACCGAGGACACCCCCGGCCTGCAGGAACTGGAGATGGACACCCGGGCCGAGGACGGCTCGACGCACACCACCAAGTCCTACCGGGTCGTCCTCGGCCGGCACCGCATCGCCTACAAGCAGGTCACCCTGCCGGCGCTGATGACCCTGCACACCGGTGTGTGGACCTTCGAGGAGACCGAGGCGGGCGCCACGGCCAGCTCCCAGCACACCGTCACCCTCAACACCGACAACATCGCCAGGATCCTCGGCCCCCAGGCCACCGTCGCCGACGCCCGCGCCTACGTGCACAGCGCGCTGAGCACCAACAGCCTCGCCACCCTCGGCCACGCCAAGCAGTACGCGGAGCGGAACCGCTGACATGGCCACCGACCCGCACCAGGACCACCGGCTGGAGCGCACCGGGCCTGCCCGGACGGTCGACACCCAGGTGATCGTCGTCGGCGCGGGCCCGGTCGGCCTGCTCCTCGCCGGCGAACTGGCCCTGCGCGGCATCCAGGTGACGCTCGTCGAACGGCGGCACGGCCCCACCACCGAGTCCCGGGCGTCCACCCTGCACGCCCGCACCATGGAAGTGCTCGACAGCCGCGGCCTGCTCGCCGACCTCGGCACCCCGCCGTGCGAGCCGCGCGGTCACTTCGGCGGCATCCCCCTCGACCTGACCCTGCCCGGCCCCTACCCCGGGCAGTGGAAGGTCCCCCAGACCAAGACCGAGTCGGTGCTGGAGGAATGGGCCCTCGGCCTGGGCGCCGACCTCAGATGCGGGCACACCCTGCACACCGTCGACGACCACGGCAGCCACGTCGAGGCCGCCGCCACCGACCGTCACGGCACCCGCGTCCTGCTGCGCGCCCCCTACCTCGTGGCCTGCGACGGCCAGGACTCCACCGTGCGCGCCCTCACCGGCGCCGACTTCCCCGGCACCCCGGCCGCACGGGAACTGCTGCGCGCCGACGTCGAGGGCCTCGACATCCCCAACCGGCGCTTCCAGCGGCTCCCCGCCGGCCTCGCCATCGCCGCCCGCAACCCGGCGGGCGTGACCCGGGTCATGGTGCACGAGTTCGGCGCCGCGGTCCGACAACGCACCGGCGACCCGCACTACGACGAGGTCGCCGCCGCGTGGAAGCGGGTGACGGGCGAGGACATCACCGGCGGCACACCGGTGTGGGTCAACCGCTTCGACGACGAGAACCGGTGCCTGACCCGCTACCGGCACGGCCGGATCCTGTTCGCCGGGGACGCCGCCCACCGGCAGATGCCCATCGGCGGCCAGGCCCTCAACCTCGGCCTCCAGGACGCCTACAACCTCGGCTGGAAACTCGCCGCAGCCGTCGACGGCACCGCCCCCGCCGGACTCCTCGACACCTACGACACCGAACGCGCCGCGGTCGGCGCGGCCGTCCTCGGCAACATCCGCGCCCAGGCCCTGCTGCTCCTGGGCGGCCCCGAGGTCGAGCCGCTGCGCACCGTCCTCGCCGAGCTCATCGCCCACGAGGACGTGCGCGCCCACCTCGCCGGGATGATCAGCGGCCTCGCGATCCGGTACGACGTCGGCGGCCCCGGGCACCCGCTGCTCGGCGCCCGCCTGCCGCACACCGTGCTGCGCACCGGCGCCCTCGTGTGCACCACCGCCGACCTGCTGCGCTGCGGACGCGGACTGCTGCTGGGCGTGGGCGGGCCGCCGCCGCACCTGGACGCCGCCCTGGCCGACCGCGTCGACACGGTCACCGCCCAGACGGCGGCCGGCTCACCGCTGGAGGACGCCCGCGCCGTGCTGGTGCGGCCCGACGGCCACGTCGTCTGGGCGGGCACCGGGGACGGCGACGGGCTCGACCAGGCCGCCGCCCGCTGGTTCGGCTCCCCTTGAGACACCGCCCCGGCCCGCCCCGTCCTCGCCACCCCCCGGCCCCACCGAGCACGGACCACTGATGACTGAGAGGGATTCCACGACATGCAGGACACCACGATGGACGCCGACGTCATCGTCGTAGGCGCGGGTCCGACCGGACTGATGCTCGCGGGGGAACTCCGCCTGGGCGGGGCCGAGGTGATCGTCCTCGACAAGCTGGCCGAGCCCACCGGCCAGTCCCGCGGCCTCGGCTTCACCGCCCGCGCGATGGAGGTGTTCGACCAGCGCGGGATCCTTCCGCGCTTCGGGCAGGGCGAGAGCCTGGAGGTCAGCCCCGTCGGCCACTTCGGCGGCGTCCAGTTCGACTTCACCGCCCTGGAGGGCGCCCACTTCGGCGCCCGCGGCATCCCCCAGAGCCAGACCGAGGCCGTCCTCGCCGAGTGGGCCGCCGGCCTCGGCGCCGACATCCGCCGCGGACACGAGGTCCTCGCCCTCGCCGACGGCTTCCGCGACGGCGACCACGCCGAGATCACCGTCGGCACCCCCGACGGCGTACGGCGGATGCGCGCCCCGTTCCTCGTCGGCTGCGACGGCGGCAAGAGCACCGTGCGCAAGCTCGCGGGGATCGACTTCCCCGGCACCGAGGCGACCCGCGCCATGTTCCTCGCCGACGTCACCGGAGTCGACCTCGAACCCCGCTACCTCGGCGAGGCCCTGCCCAACGGCATGGTGATGGCCGCCCCCCTCAAGGAGGGCGTGCACCGCATCATCGTCTGCCCGCACGGCGCCGCCGCGCGCAGCGCCGACGACACCGTCACCTTCGAGGAGGTCGCCAAGGCCTGGGAGCACATCACCGGCGAGGACATCAGCGGCGGCGGCGCCGAATGGGTCAGCTTCTTCAGCGACGCCACCCGCCAGGCCGCCGAGTACCGGCGCGGCCGGGTGCTGCTGGCCGGCGATGCCGCCCACATCCACCTGCCCGCCGGCGGCCAGGGCCTGAGCACCGGCGTGCAGGACGCCGCCAACCTCGGCTGGAAGCTCGCCGCCGTCGTCACCGGCCGCGCCGGCGACGCCCTCCTGGACACCTACCACGCCGAACGCCACCCGGTGGGCCGCCGCCTGCTGATGAACACCCGAGCCCAGGGCATGGTCTTCCTCGGCGGCGACCAGGCCGAACCGCTGCGCCGGATCCTCACCGAACTCACCGGCTACGACGTGGTCCGTCGCCACCTGGCGGGCATCGTCTCCCACCTCGACATCCGCTACGACCTCGGCGAGGACGACGGCGACAGCGCCCACCCGCTGCTCGGGCGGCGCCTGGCCAGGCTCCCGCTGACCGGGCCCGACGGCGCGACCGACACCTTCCGGCTGCTGCACGCCGGCCGCGGGGTGCTGCTCGACCTGACCGGCGACGCCGGCCTGCGCGCGGCTGCGGCGCCCTGGTCCGGCCGCGTCGACGTCGTCACGGCCACCGCCTCCCCGGCCGACCGCGACAGTGTCCTCGCGGGCCTGGACGCCGTGCTGGTCCGCCCCGACGGACACGTCGCCTGGACCGGATCGGGCGGCACGGACGGCCTCCACACCGCCCTCACCCGCTGGTTCGGCGCCCCCGCCGAACACTGACCGGCACCGCGGCAGAAGAGGGGCGCCGCCCGGACCACCGGGCGGCGCCCCTCCTCGTCGCGGACGCTCGGGCGTGTTGCGAAAGTCCCGTCCGGCCCGCGACGCCTGGCACGGCACCTCGCCGCGTTGCCGGGGCTCGTCCGCGTACGCCCCGTACGCGGACGACGCTCCGCCGTGCGATGCACCGCGCCGGGCGCCGCGGGCCCCGCCCTCCGGGCGGACGACGCTGCTTTCGACACACGCCCTAGCGGGCGCTCGCCTCCACGACCGAGATCGCGCCCGCGGTCTGCACCACCCGCTCCAGCCGGAAGCCCGCCTCGGCCAGCAGCCGTGCGTACTGCCCGGCCGTGCGCTCCTTGCCGCCCACGAGCAGCATCAGCCACAGGTCGACGAGCTTGGAGGCGTGCGGGGCGTTCGGCTTGTCCGGCACGACCATCTCCATCAGCAGCAGCCGCCCGCCGGGCCGCATCGCGGCGCGCACGTTGCGCAGGATCTGCAGGGCCTGCTCCTCGGGCCAGTCGTGCACGATGTGCTTGAGGACGTAGGCGTCGCCGCCCTCGGGCACCGGCCCGAACAGGTCGGCGGCCACCACCTCGCAGCGGTCGGCGACCCGCTGCTCGGCCAGGTACTGCGCCGCGCCGTTCTCGGCCACCCGCGGGTCGGCGAGGATCCCCCGCACGCCCGGCGACTTCCGCAGGATGCCCGCGAGCAGCTCGCCGCGCCCGGCGCAGAAGTCCACGACCGTGCCGAACCGCGAGAAGTCGTACGCGGCCAGGATCGGCTCGGTCTCGGTGGCGGACATGGCGCCCATGCCCTTGAAGAACACCTGGCCGTACTCCGGCTTCGCCTCCAGGAACTCGAAGGCCGTCATGCCGCGCAGCTTGGGCAGGGACGGCTCGCCGGAGCGCACCGCGTCGACGAAGTGCGACCAGTCCTCCCAGTGGACCGGGTGCCCCATGAGCACCGCGATGCCGCGCATCGACATCGGCGCGTCCTCCAGCAACGCCTCCGCCATCGGGGTCAGGGCGAAGCTGCCGTCCTTGCGCTCGGCGAAGACGCCGTTCGCGGCGAGCAGCCGCAGCAGCCGGTGCAGCGTCTCCGGATGGGCCCCGACCTGCTCGGCGATCCGCGCAACAGGCAGCGGGCCGTCGCGGAGCGCCTCGGCCACACGCAGCTCCGCGGCGGCGTAGAGGGCCTGGCTGAGCATGGCGCCCTGGACCATCTCGAGCAGCGAGAAGGGCGCGGGGGCCAGCTTGCGCACGAGTCCGAGCAGAGCGTTGCGCACGCCTTCGACGATCCGGACCACACGGGCGGGCGGCAGCGGCATGGGTTCCTCCGTGGTGGGCGGCGGGCGGCCGGGTGGTCCGCCCGCGGCGGGCAGGTCGGCGCGTCCCCGGCCGGCGGCCGCCGGACAGCGCCCGGACACCGAGACTCCGGTGGCGCGGACGGGCCGCGCTCGCGGGCGGCTGGAGTCACCCCCCAGGGCCTGCCGGGACGCGCCCGGACTCCAGTTGGTCCCCACCCGCGCTCCGGGGGCAGTCGAGACGGCCCGGTGACGATCGGGACCGTCCGTCTCGGCCGTGGCCGAGAAGAGTCCCGGAGGGGGCCGATCCCGTGAAGAAGCTCGCGTCGTCCGCCGCGCTGTCGGAGCGCGCCGATCGCATCGCGCGGCGCGCCCGCGCCGACAACTGGAAGAAGCCGCCGCGGCGCATCGAACCGTCCGAGTGCATCACCTGCGGCAACTGCCTGCGTTCCTGTCCCGGGGAGTTCGGCGCGATCTTCGACCGCGGCCTGGACGTGGTGATCGTCCCCGAGCTGTGCTCGGGCTGCCCCACCTGTGTCCTGGAGTGCCCGGTCGACTGCATCTACGTCGACGAGGACTGGACCCCCACCGACGACGCGATGTGGAACCACATCGAACTCACCGCCGAGGGCGCCGCATGAAGGACTCCGCAAGGCGCCAGGAATCCCGCCGCGCCGCACACGCCAGGAAGCGGATCAGCCGCCGCCCCAGCCGGCTCGGCATCCCCGCCGGGACCACCCCCGAGCCGGACCGCGTCGCCGCACCCGACGCTGGGTTCCCCGGTCTCCTGCAGCGCGTCTGGCGGCGCGCGGCAAGGGCCCGGGACCTGCGCTCGGCCCTCGAGGTGCTGCTCACCCTCGACGGGCACGTCCCGCGCGACGTCCAGCTGCGCGCCCTGAACACCGCCGAGCAGGCCGCCCTGGTGGCGCTGGCCGGCCTGACCTGGCGCGAGGCCGGCGGCGCCGGCGGGCCGGCCGCTGTGCCCGGCACCGGGGCGGCGACCGCGAAGACCGGCCCCCGGCCCTCCGCGCCGGCCGTGCCCTCCGCGCCCGCCGAACCGCCCGCGTTCCGCGGCGAGATCGCCCTCAGCACCAGCGGCCGTATCGTCCTGCGCACACCCGGCGCCCCGCCACTGGACCCGCGCGACCTGGTCGCCGGCGTCCGCCGCGTGCCGTGGAGCCGCACCGTCCTCGACGTCTACCGGCGCGAACTCGACCACGCCCGCGCCCGGCAGGCCGCCTGCGCCGCCGACTGCCGCGCCTGGCTCGCCCAGCAGGGCCCCGAAGGCCGTAACGCGCTGGTCGCGCAGGCCAGGGAGGCGGCCCTGCGCACCGCCCCGTTCGTCCTCTACCAGGAGGACACCCAGTACACGAACTTCCGCGGCCGCAACACCCTGACCGGCAAGACCCTGTGGCCCGGCCACCCCGACTGCGCCCTCAGCGCCCTGCACGGCCTCCCGCTCGACCTCTGGACGGACCAGGACACCCAGCTCGTCGTCTGCCTCACCCTGCTCATCCGCTCATCCGGCTTCGGCCGCGTCGAGGAGGCCAACGGCACCCAGCTGACCGTCGACCACGTCGCGTACACCCTGGAGCGGGTGCGGCGCGCCTACAACGCCGTGTGCGGGGCCGATCCGGTGCCCGCCGCCTCGCCCCGCGTCGCCGACCTCGACCGGCTCGCGGCCGCGCTGCGCGCACGCCGCCGGGAAGTCGCCCGCAGCGCCCAGCTGTACCGGGAGATCCACGGGGCGCTCATGCACAAGGTGGAACGCGTGGCCGGCGCGCCCGGACCCCGGGCGCGGGCACGCGAGGACGCCGTCGCCGAACACCTGCGCACCCGCCTGCCGTTGACCGGAGCCACCCTCGCCGACCTCGGCCGGGACCTGGCCGCCGAGCCCGGCTGGCTCGCCCGGCCGCACGGCGCCTTCGGCACCGGCCTGGAGTCGCTGGTGTACGAGACCGTCGCCGCGACCGCCACGGCCTTCGGCGCCGACTTCGCCATGAGCCGCGGCATGCGCTCCCTGCCCGCCCTGGTGCGCGCGCTGCGCGGCGAGAACTGGGCCGAGATCTGCGACTGGGACATCACCCGCTTCTTCTGCTGCGTGGTGCCGCGCCCGGAGGCCGCCGCCCACTTCGGGGGCTCCGAGGCCGCCCTCGCCGACGCCGCCTGGGCGATGTCCTCGCGGATGCAGTACAACTCCTGGCACTTCATCGCCGGCAACCTCCCCCGGGTGCCCGAGGTCGTGGCCCGCGACCACTTCGTGCCGCCCGTCATCCCGGACCTCGCCTACTTCTCCGACCAGCACCACCACGGGCACGTCAACAACAACGTGCGGTTCTCGATCCGCTCCCCGCAGGCCGTCGAGGTCGACGGGCGCCGGTTCGACGGATTCATGGACCTGCGGCTGCTGCGCTGCGCCGGCGAGCCGTTCGGCGAACAGGACCTGCTCGCCGCCCACCGGGTGTCGGCGTTCATCGCCCGCGCCACCTCGCTCGCCGCCGCCCTCGTCGCCGCCGGCACCGAACTGGAGGTCACCGCGTTCGACTCCGGCTGGCACTGGACGGCCGTCACGGGCCGGGGAGCCGCCGACTCCGACCTCCTGGCCGGCCAGGGCCGCCGGGCGTCCTGAGAGGAGAGCGATGACCGCCCACGGCATCAGCCGCACCAGGGAACTGCTGCGGCGGGGCGAGCTGTCCGCCGTCGAGCACACGACCGCCGTCCTGGCCGCCGCCCGCGAACAGGACACGCTCGACGCGTACGTCGCCGTCGCGGGCGAGGAGGCGCTGCGCGCCGCGGAACTGGCCGACCGGCGCATCCGCGAGGGCGGCCCCGACGTCTGGCGGACCCTGCCGCTGCTCGGCGTCACCGTCTCCGTGAAGGACCTGCTGCAGACCCGCGACCTGCCCACCGCCCGCGGCTCGCTGCTGCCCAACGACCGGCCCCGGGCGGACGCGCCCGCCGTGGCCCGGCTGCGCGCCGCCGGAGCCGTCGTGGTCGGCAAGACCGCCACCTCCGAGTACGGCTGGAGCGCCTCGACCGTCAGCCGGGTCGGCCCGCCCACCCGCAACCCCTACGATCCCCGCCTGAGCGCGGGCGGCTCCAGCGGCGGGGCGGCCGCCGCGGTGGCCGCGGGCCTGTGCGACGGCTCCCTGGGCACCGACGGCGCCGGATCGATCCGCATCCCGGCCGCGTTCTGCGGCGTCGTCGGCTACAAGCCGTCCCTGGGCCGCATCCCGTACGTCCCCAACAGCGCCGACCGGCTCGCCCACCAGGGCCCCCTCGCCCGCACCGTCGCCGACGCCGCGCTGCTCGCCCAGGTCATGGCGGGCCCACACCCGGGCGACCCGGACTCCGGCCTGGGCTCCCTCGACGCGCCGCGCACCCGCCGGACCCTGCGGATCGGCTGGATCGAGTACGAGGGCACCGCCGAGGAGGTCCGCCGGGTGACCGGACAGGCCCGGCTCGCGCTGCTGGGCCAAGGCCACCTGGTCGAGGACATCGAGCCGTACCGCACCGACCCCTACCCCGCGCTCGTCGACCTCCTCGCCGCCTGCGAGGCCGCCGGGGCCCGCCCCGAGCACGACGAGCGGGCCGACCCCGGCCGCCTCGAGGTCATCCGCTACGGGCGCACCCTCAGCGGCGCCGACGTGATCCGCGCCGAGGAGGTCCGCCAGGAGCTGCGCACCGGCCTGCGCGCCCTGATGGCCCGTTACGACGTCCTGGCCATGGCCACCGTGCCCGTCGAGCCGTTCGCCGCCGGCGCCATCGGCCCGGCCTGGGCGGCCGACCCCCGCGACCTGCGGTGGCTGGCCTGGGCGCCCGCCGCGTACCCGTTCAACATGACCGGGCAGCCGGCCCTGTCGCTGCCCGCCGGACTCACCCGCTCCGGCCTGCCCGTGGGCCTGCAACTGGTCGGCCCCGTCGGCGCGGACGACCTGGTCCTCACCCTCGCCGCACGCCTGGAACCGGACCTCGCCACCCCGGCGCCCGCCCCGGCACGAGCCCTGGAGCCCGCGGCCGCCCGCTGACGCACGCCTCGTGGAAAGGACACCCCCATGTATGCCAGGTCATGGTCCTCGCCCGCCGCGGAGGGAAGCGTCGGACGGCCCTCGTTCGTCACCGACCACGGGCTGTGGGACGAGGCCCGCACCGCCGCCGCCGAGCGGGTCGAGGCGAGCCTCGCCGACCTCGACTTCGTACGCCTCGTCTTCGGCGACCCGCACGGACTGGCCCGCTCCAAGACCCTCACCGCCGAGGCGTTCCGCACCGTGCTGCGCAACGGCATGAACTTCAGCCCCGGCCCGTTCGTCTTCGACACCGGGCACGCCGTCGCCGTCGACTTCCTCGGCGACCACGGCATCGGCGTCGACGAGATCGCCGGCGCCGGGAACTTCATCCTCGTCCCCGACCCCCTCACCTTCCAGCCGCTGCCCGGCGGCGACGCCCGCACCGCCTGGGTGATCGGCGACGAGTACCTGCGCGACGGCACCCCCCACCCGCTGTCGTCCCGGGCCGTGCTGCGCCGCGTCGTCGACCGGTACACCGAGCACGGCCTCGCCCCCGTCCTCGGCCTGGAGGTCGAGTGGTACCTCACCCGGCGCCTGGACGACGAGCCCGGCAACACCGGCAACGGCTTCGGCCTGCAGGGCAGGGCGCCGCGCGTGGCGGCCCTGAACGCCGGCTACCAGTTCAACCTCGACGCCCACTACGACACCGCCGCCCCCCTGACCGACCCGCTCGCCCTGCACCTGCTCGCCCTGGGCCTGCCCCTGCGGTCGATGGAGCACGAGTCCGGGCCCGGCCAGATCGAGACGACGTTCAGCCCGATGACCGCGCTGGACACCGCCGACGCGATGCTGCTGTTCCGCACGGTCACCAAGAGCTGGTGCGCCCGCCGCGGCCACCACGCCTCCTTCATGTCGCTGCCGCTCCTCGACGCCGCCGACCCCAGCGGCTGGCACCTCAACCAGTCGGTCACCGACCTCGCCACGGGCGGCAACCTGTTCGGCACCGAGGGCCCCTTCGGGGGACTGTCCCCGCAGGGCAAGGCGTACGCCGAGGGCCTGCTGTCGTGGGCGCGCGAGCTGTTCCTGCTCTCGGTGCCCACCGTCAACGGCTACCGGCGGCTGTCCGCCGAGCACCTCCTCGCACCCACCCGCCTCGGCTGGAGCCAGGAGGACCGCAGCGCGATGCTCCGCGTCGTCGGCCACGGCGCCGGGGCGCACATCGAGAACCGGATCGGCGAGCCCTGCGCCAACCCCTACCTGAGCATCGCCGCCCAGCTGTTCGCGGGACTGGAGGGCCTGACCGCGCAGACCCCGCCGACCGACACCGGTGACACCGCCGGGGGCGGCGGGGCGGGCCTGGTGCCGCAGCAGCTGCGTGAGGCCCTCGACGCCTTCCGCGCGGGCCGTGCCGCCCGGCTGCTCGGCGAGCCGCTCGCCGCCTGCCTGGCCAAGCTCAAGGAGAGCGAGCTGCGCCGCTACGAGGCCGCGTGCGTGCAGGCGCCACCGGCCCCGGGCCAGGTCACCGAGTGGGAACAGCGCGAGTACTTCGGCGCCTACTGACCTCGGCCGAACCCACGCCCCCCTGCCGTTCCCCTCCCGACGAAGGCGGCCCGCCATGATTGCCCGTTACACGCTGCCGGAGATGGCCTCGCTCTTCTCCGACCGGAACCGCTACGCCACCTGGGTGCGGGTGGAGATCCTCGCCTCCGAGGCGCAGGCCGCCCTCGGCCGCGTACCCCACGAGGCGGTGGAGGACATGCGCCGCGCCCGCGTCCCCGACCCGGCGCGGGTCGCCGAGATCGAGCGCGAGCGCGACCACGAGGTGCTCTCCTTCCTCGCCGCCTACTGCGAGGACATCCCCGACGCGTCCGCCCGCTGGGTGCACCTCGGCATGACCAGCTACGACCTCGTCGACACCGCGCTCGGCCACACCCTCGCGCAGGCCACCGACCTGCTCACCGGCGCCGCCCGGCGGCTGCGCCGCGTGCTGACCGGACGCGCCCTGGAGCACTGGGACACCGCGATGGTGGGCCGCACCCACGGCATGCACGCCGAGCCCACCACCTTCGGGCACAAACTCGCCGGACACGCCTTCGCCGTCCACCGCTCGCTGCGCCGGCTCCAAGCCGCCCGCCAGGCCGTCGCCGTCGGCACCGTCTCCGGCTCCGTCGGCACCTACGCGCTGATCGACCCGCGGGTGGAGGAGCACGTCTGCGCCGCCCTCGGCCTCGCCGTCGAGCCCGCGCCCAGCCAGGTCGTCGCCCGCGACCGGCACGCCCAGCTCCTGCAGGCCGTGGCCGTCCTGGGCGCCTGCGTGGAGCAGATCGCCCTGGAACTGCGGCTGCTGCAGCGCACCGAGGTCCGCGAGGTCGAGGAGGCCCGCACCAGCGCCTACCAGGGCTCCAGCGCCATGCCCCACAAGCGCAACCCCACCACCAGCGAACGCCTGTGCGGCCTGGCGCGCCTGCTGCGCGGCTACGCCGACACCGCGCTGGAGAACGTGGCGCTCTGGCACGAACGCGACCTCGCCCACCAGTCCGTGGAGCGGGTGATCCTGCCGGACAGCCTCAGCGTCGGCCACTTCCAGGTCACCAAGGCAGCCGAGCTGGTGGCCTCGCTCACCGTGGACGCCGACCGGATGCGCGCGCACATCGACCAGACCGACGGCCTCGTCTACAGTTCCTCGGTCCTCGCCGAACTCCTCGGCCACGGCGTGGAACGCGAACGCGCCTACCGCAGCGTGCAGGCCGCGGCCAACCACACCCTGGCGACAGGCGAGCACTTCGGCGCGTCCCTGGCCAAGCAGGGCATCGACCTGGCCGGCCTCGGACCCGAGCGCTTCCTCACCCACCACGATGTGATCCGCACCCGATTGGAGAAGCTGCATGAACTTCAAGATTGACCGCGTCGACGGCGCCGCGCTCGACCTGGAGGAGGTCCTCGGCGTCTACCACGCCTCGGGCCTCGGCGAGCGGCGCCCGGTCGGGGACCGCGAACGGTTCGCGGCCATGGTCGAGAACGCCAACCTCGTCCTCGTCGCCCGCGACGAGGAGGGCGTGCTCCTCGGCATCGTGCGCGCCGTCTCCGACTTCTCCTACGTCACCTACGTCTCGGACATCGCGGTCGTGCGGGACCACCAGCGCCGCGGCATCGGCCGCGCCCTCATCGACGCCACCCGCGGCGAGGCCCCGGACGCCAAGCTCGTGCTGCTGTCCGCGCCCGCGGCCGTCGACTACTACCCGCACATCGGATTCACCCGCCACGAGTCGGCCTGGGTGCTCAACCCGTAAGAGGCATCCCGCCCAGGGGCTGCCGGGGCTGTACCGGGGCTCGACCGCCCTTGCCTAGATTCACGGTCAGGGCGGGACCCGGACCCGCGCACAGCACCGCACCCCCCGGGGAGGCATGACCGTGACATCGGCACAGGCGCTGCTCGACACCCGCCCGCCCACCGGCCCCGCCCCCGCCCCCGCCGCCGGCCGTGCCCCGGCCGCCCTGCGGCCCGCCGGGGACCGGGAGACGGCGGCCGCCGGCCGCCGGGCCGCCGTCTCGATGCCCTCAGGCCGCCGGGTCCTCGTCGTCGACGCCGACACCGCCTGCGCCGAATCCCTCGTCACCCAGCTGCGCCGGCACGGACACGACGCCTTCGGCGTCCGCCGCGGCGAGGCCGCGCTGCGCGCCCACGAGGACGCCGATCTCGTCCTGCTGGACCCCGAACTGCCCGACCTGGACGGCCTGGAGGTCTGCCGCGCCATCCGCTCCGTCAGCCGGGTGCCCGTCATCATCGTCACCGCCCGCGCCTCCGAACTGGACTGCGTCCTCGGCCTCCAGGCGGGCGCCGACGACTACGTCGCCAAGCCCTACGGCCTGCGCGAGCTGATGGCCCGCATCGAGGCCGTGATGCGGCGCGCCGAGTGGCAGCCCGCCGCCCGCGAGATCCGGCACGGCCGTCTGCACATCGACGTGGGCTCCCGTGAGGTCCTGGTCGACGGCGAGGAAGTCGCCCTGACCCGCAAGGAGTTCGACCTGCTGTGCCTGCTGGCCTCACACCCGGACACCGTCATCCCGCGCAAGCAGCTCCTGCAGCGGGTCTGGGGTGACTCCTGGTCCCGCCGCACCGTCGACACCCACGTCAGCAGCCTGCGCGGCAAGCTGGGCGACAGCGGCTGGATCGTGACGGTCCGCGGCGTCGGCTTCATGCTCGGCAACCCCTGAGCCCACGACACATCCCCTCCTGCGCACACGCCTGCGGCGGCGCCGCCGGCCGGTTTGGCCTGCCCGACGTGTGCCTCCTGGACGACGCCCTGCGCGGTGCGCCGCCCCGTGCGCAGATCAACCGGCCGTGCAGCGCGGTTCCAGCGGGCATCGAGGCGGTTTCGAGCCGGTCTCATGTGTTCCGGTCGACTCTGGGTGAGGCGTGATCTCCAGAACGCGCCGTTCCACTTCCGCTATCCGCATTCTTCGGGGAGACGAACATGCAGATCCGCTCGCGTCTGACCCAGGCCGGCATGCTGGGCTCCGCCGCCGTGGCGGCCCTGGCCCTGGCCACCGCCCCGGCCTCCGCGGCTCCGGCGGTGACCGCCTCGCCCAGCAGCGGCCTGGCCGACGGGCAGACCGTGACCGTGTCCGGCACGGGCTACCAGGCGGGTGCCGAGGTCGCGGTCTCGCAGTGCCGGGAGAGCACCACCTGCACCGACACGCTGGCCACGGCCACCGTCCGGTCCGACGGCACCTTCAGCGTGCCCTACACCGTGCGCAAGCAGTTCACGGCCACCGACTGGAGCACCGGCACCGGCACGCCCGTGACCGTCGACTGCGCCGTGCAGCAGTGCCAGCTGGTCGCCTACCTGGCCTCCACCGGCCCGGTCGGCACCAAGATCTCCTTCGGCTGAGGCACCAGGTCCGTGAGGACGGCAGCCCACCGAGCGGTGCCCGCCCAGGGCACCGCTCGGTGGGCGCGTTCGTGTTCCGGCAGCAGCCGCACGGATTCAGGCGGAGGCGGACGACACCGACGCCGCCTCCCAGGCGAAGCCGTCCGGGTCGGTGAAGGACCCGGCGGTGCCGCCGAGCACGATGCGGTGCGAGCCGCTGCCCTCCTCGGGCACACCGACGTCCTTGGCCAGGCCCCGGCGCTTGTACAGCGCCAGCTTGACCGAGGCGTCGTCGCAGGCGAACTCGACGTACTTGCCGCCGAAGCTCTTGGCGACGGACAGGCCCTGCTCGACGTAGAACTGCTTGCTCGCCTTGACGTCCTCGACGCCCAGCAGGAGGACGAGGTCGTCGACCTTGCGGGTGGCGGGGCCGGTGTTCTTCTTCGAGGAGGTCGCCACCTTCCAGATCGTGCCGTCCGGCGCCTGCACGACGCCGCCGTAGCCCCACAGGGACTTCGCGGCCGGCTTCAGCGAGGTGGCGCCGGCCTCCAGGGCGGAGCCGAGGAAGCTGTCGACGTCGGCCGGCTGGGAGACGGTGATCGACATGGTGAATCCGCGGAATCCGCTCGTCGGCGCCTCGCAGGCGCGCAGACGTACCCGCGGGCCCAGCCCGAAGGCGTCGCAGTAGAAGCGTTCGGCGGCCGCGAGGTCGGCCACCTCCAGGGTGACGTGTGCGAGGAAGCTCATGACGTCACGCTAGCCGCGGGCGTCCGCCGCAGGCTTCTCCATTCGTGCTCGATCGCCGGCGCCTCGTCCCCGTCCGGACCGATCCTGTAGCGCTCCCCGAGCGGGACTCGAGCGAAGCCCCGCGCGCACGGGCCACCCTGTCGAGTGGGACGACACACCTGGGGTGGGCCATGGATGCAGCAGTGGAGCGGGCGGTCGCCTGTATGCGCGAGCGATTCGCAGATCCGCTGACCGTCACGGACATCGCGCACAGCGCCTCACTCGGCCGTTTCCCGCTCTCGCGCCTGTTCCGGCAGGAGACCGGGGTGAGCCCCGGGAGGTTCCTGGCCGCGGTCCGCATTGACGAAGCGAAGAAACTCATCGAGAACACCTCGATGGGTTTCGCGGAGATCTCCCGCGCGGTCGGCTACGACAGCCTGCATGCGTTCACGCATTCCTTCACGGCCGCTGTCGGCCTGTCGCCCGGCCGGTTCCGCCGGCTGTGCCGCGCGCAGGGGGCCGGGCTGCCCGCGCCGGGCCCGGGACCGTCGCCGCGGTCCGGATCGGTCGCCGGCACGGTCAGGCTGCCACCGGGCCACGGCAACGCGCGGGTGTTCCTGGGGGCCTTCGCCACGGCCGTCGTCCAGTACCCGGCCCTCGCCCAGGCGGTCGTCGACGTGCCGAGCGACCGGCCGTCCTGCTACTTCCTGCGGGACGTGCCCGAGGGGCGCTGGCACCTGCTCGCGGTGGCGGTGGCGGCCGGCACCGGTCACGACCCGCACGCCGTGCGGAGCGGACTCGTGGGGGGCCACGGCACAGCGACCACCACGGTGACCGTCACCGCCGACGCCGTCACCAGCGCGGCGGTACGGCTGCGGCGTCCCTGCCCGGCCGATCCGCCGGTGCTGCTCGCCCTGCCGGAGCTCGAACCGCCCGTGACGGTCGTGCCGCACCCCGGGTGCGCCGCCACCACCCCGGCAGCGGCCGCACCCGAGCGGGAGCGGGCCGGTGCGGGCCGGCTGCGCCTGGTGCCCGCCGCACCGGTGCCGCCAGGGGGGTAGATGCGGTGGTCACGGATCCCGGGTGCCGCCGGGAGCGGGGGGAGCGGTGGTCAGGGGCCCGAGGGCGACAGTTTGCGGCACAGTTCCTGACGGGCCCTGAGCCGTTCGGCGAGCAGACACCACTCCTTGCCGATGTGCTCGGCGATCGGGGCGACCACACCGAGCCAGTGGGGCGGCACGGCGTCGATGAGCCGCCGCCAGTCCTC
>Ga0164243_10002611_pt1 | contig 29590 bp, 31 predicted proteins | sample OricompcompostOP_FD_108781 | JGI IMG/M metagenome (GOLD analysis project Ga0164243, IMG submission 108781) | Organic Plus compost microbial communities from Emeryville, California, USA - Original compost - Organic plus compost (OP) | ecosystem: Engineered > Solid waste > Mixed feedstock >... | reverse complement strand
CGACGGCATCGCCATGGCCTGGCGCGCGGGCTGCCGCGTCTCCAACATGGAGATGATGCAGTTCCACCCGACCTGCCTCTACAATCTGGAGGTCAAGAATTTCCTCATCACCGAGGCGATGCGCGGCGAGGGCGGGAAGCTGAAGCTCCCCCCCGGCGTGCCCGGCGGCGGCAAGCGCTTCATGGACCGGTTCGACAGGCGCGGGGAACTGGCGCCGCGCGACGTGGTCGCCCGCGCGATCGACCATGAGATCAAGCGGTTGGGCCTGGACTATGTCCATCTGGACATCAGCCACAAGCCGCCCGAGTTCATCAGGGAGCATTTCCCGACCATCTACGCCCGGCTGCTCGATCTCGACATCGACATCACCAAGGAGCCCATCCCGGTCGTGCCGGCGCAGCATTATACCTGCGGCGGCGTCGTGATCGACCTTGAGGGGCGGACCGACCTGCCAGGCCTCTATGCGGCCGGCGAAGTGACGCAGAGCGGCCTGCACGGCGCCAACCGCCTTGCCTCCAACTCGCTGCTGGAATGCTTCGTGTTCGGCGAGGCCGCGGCCAATCATATCCGCGCGCACTGGGACGAGATGCCCGCCCCGCCGGCGATCAAGCCCTGGGACGAGAGCCGCGTGACGGACAGCGACGAGGAAGTCATCGTCACCCACAACTGGAAGGAAATCCGCCGCTTCATGTGGGACTATGTCGGCATCGTGCGCACCACCAAGCGGCTGGAGCGCGCGCAGCACCGCGCCGACATGCTGACCCGGGAAGTGGACGAATATTACGGCAATTTCCGCGTGACGAGCGACCTGATCGAACTGCGCAACCTGCTCGAGGTCGCCCGGCTCATCATCGCCTGCGCGCTCGCCCGCAAGGAAAGCCGGGGCCTGCACTACACGCTGGACTATCCCGAGACGCTGCCGACGGCCGTGGATACGGTGCTGGTGCCCTGATTGCCGGCCTGACCTGCCAAAAAAAAGCCGGCGCGAAGCGGGGACGCCTGCGCCGGACTCAAGAGGACTAGGAGGAAGCAGCGGGCGAACCCGCCTTCCGACATTGCGTTGATGAGGCGCGATGTCGGGAGCAGGGATAGCGCCTCGCGCGGCGGCGGGACTTGATCGCGATCAACAACCGTCGGGATTTTTTGCCGGGGTTCCAACGACCCATCGTGAAACGGATTCGCCTCATCGCAGTTGCATTGCGTCCGTTCGGCTGCTGTTAAGGGCTGCAAGGCGAGACTATGCACATGAAGGGCAAGCGGAATTCGGGGGCCAGGCCCAGGGCGCGGACGGCGGCGATCGCCGGCTTCGGCATCATTGCGCTCGCCGGTGCCTGCACGGCGATCCCGGCGGCGCAGCGGCCGGTGGCCGTCGCGCAGCGGCCCGCCCCGGCGACCCCGCCGCCGCCGCCGGACCGGCCGGCCCTCTCGCCGGTCGAACAGGTCAGTCAGGGCCGCGCCGGCGTCGACCGGCCCTCACCCGCGCTGGTCTCGGTCATCGAGACGTTGGGACGCAATTTCAGCGGGCATGTCGGCATCGCGGTCCAGCGGGTGGATGCGGGCTGGACCGTCTCGTGGAACGGCAACGATCTCTTCCCGCAGCAGAGCGTCTCCAAGCTCTGGGTGGCGATGACCCTGCTCGACGCCGTCGATCGCGGGCGGCTGGCGCTGGATACGCAAGTGACGATCCGGCCGGAGGATCTGACGCTGTTTCACCAGCCGATCGCCGCGCTCGTCTCGCAGCAGGGCTACAGCACATCTCTGCGCGACCTTTTCGTGCGGGAGATGACGCAGAGCGACAACACGGCGAACGACAAGATCCTGCACACGGTCGGCGGGCCGGAAGCGGTGCGCGGCTTCCTCGCCCGGCGCTTCTTCGGGCCGGACGTGATCCGCTTCGGCCCGGGCGAGCGCATCCTGCAGAGCACGACGGCGGGGCTCACCTGGTCGCAGGAGCTTTCGCAGGGGCGGCGCTTCTACACCGCGCGCGCCAACCTGCCGCGCTCGGTGCGCGAACGGGCGCTCGATGCCTATCTCGCCAATCCGCCGGACGGCGCGGCGCCGCTGGCGGTCGTCAAGGCGCTCGCCAAGCTGCAGCGCGGCGAGATGCTCTCGCCCGCGTCCACGCGCCTCCTGATCTCGACCATGGGCGACGCGCGCACCGGGCCGCAGCGCGTCAAGGCGGGCGTGCCGGCCGACTGGCATTATGTGCACAAGACCGGCACCGGGCAGGACCTGCCGCCGCGCTCGACCGGCTTCAACGATGTCGGCATCATGACCGCGCCCGATGGCACCAGCTACGCGATCGCGGTGATGATCGGCGAGACCACCGTGTCGATCCCGCAGCGCTGGGAACTGATGCAGGCGGTCGCGCGCGCCGTCGCGGGCCTGCATCGCCAATAATCTTCATTTCATCTGTCTCTGGCATAGCGCTCGCCGGCCCGATGGGGCAGGGCGGATGCCATGAGGATGCGCGATGAATGATCTTCCCCGGCTGGGACTGGTGGCGATCGGCCGCAACGAAGGCGAGCGCCTCAAGCGCTGCCTGCGCAGCATCGCGCCGGGCATTCCGGTCGTCTATGTCGATTCCGGATCGCGCGACGGCAGCCAGGATTTCGCCCGTTCGCTCGGCATGATCGTGGAGACGCTGTCGACGGAACGGGGTTTCACCGCGGCGCGCGCGCGCAATGCCGGCTGGCGCCGGCTGCTGGAGGCGCATCCCGCGCTCGACTTCATCCAGTTCGTCGACGGCGATTGCGAGCTGGATGCCGGCTGGCTGGCGAAGGCTCGGGCGGCGCTGGCGGCCGAGCCGGGCCTGTGCGCCGTGTTCGGCCGGCGGCGCGAGCGCTTCCCGGAGGCGACGCTCTACAACGCGCTGTGCGACGATGAGTGGAACGTGCCGGTCGGCTTGGCCGAATCCTGCGGCGGCGACGCGCTGTTCCGCGTCGCGGCGCTGGAGCAGGCGGGCGGCTATACGGACGATCTGATCGCCGGCGAGGAGCCGGACCTGTGCCTGCGCCTCGGCCGCGCGGGCTGGGCGATCCGGCGGATCGACGCCGAAATGACGCTGCATGACGCCGACATCCGCACCTTCCGCCAGAACTGGCTGCGCTTCCGCCGCTCGGGCCATGCCTATGCCGAGCATGTCGCCCGGCATGGCGCACGGGCCTTCGCGGACTGGCGGCGCTCGGTGCGCAGCATGATCCTGTGGGCCGCCGTCATCCCGCTCCTCATCCTCGGCATCGCGCTGGGCGCGTGGGCGACGGGATGGCGCCTGCTCTGGCTGCCGGTACTGCCGGGCCTTGCGCTCTATCCCGCGCAGATGCTGCGGCTGGCGCGGTGGAAGGCGGGGACCGGGGCGTCGCGGCGCTTCGCGCTCTTCTACGGCTTCTGGATGGTGGCGGGCAAGTTCGCCCAGTTCGGCGGCCTCATGCGCTACCACTGGAAGCGCCTGCGCGGTGGCGGCCATCGCATCATCGAGTATAAGGCGCCGGAAGGGCGCTGAATCGCGTTGACGGGCGCGCGCGAGGCGGCTTTGGAACCGAATATATCGATGTTCCGTGCTATGACGGGGGCCAGGGCACGTTCATGACAAGAATCTCGGTCATCATCGTCAATTACGGAACCGCCGATCTGGTGATCGACAGCGTCGAATCCGTTCTGGCGCAGGATCATGGCGGGCGCACGGTCGACGTGCACCTCATCGACAACGGCTCGCCGGGCGACGATGCCGCGCGCCTGGCGGAAGCGCATGAAGCGCGGGGCTGGGGCGGGCGCGTGACGCTCTATGCCGAGCGCGAGAATCACGGCTTCGGCAGGGGCAACAATGTGGCGCTGCGGGCGATCGCCGCCGCGCCCGCGCCGCCGGACTTCGTGTTCCTGCTCAACCCCGATGCGCGGCTGGCCAATGACGCCATCGCCATCCTGGCCGATTTCCTGGAGCGGCATCCCGATGCCGTGGCGGCCGGCGCGGCGGTGCAGCGCCCCGACGGGACGAAGGTCACCGCGGCCTTCCGCTTTCCGAGCCCGATGCGCGAATTCATCGGCCCCGTCGGCATCGGCGCGCTGCAGGCCCTGTTCCCCCGGCAGCAGGTCGCGCTCGCGCCGGACATCGCCCGCCAGCCGGTCGACTGGGTGACCGGCGCGGCCTTCATGGCGCGATTCGACGCGATGGCGCGGGCCGGCTTCTTCGATCCGGATTTCTTCCTCTATTTCGAGGAGACCGAACTCATGTGGCGGCTCAACGAGAAGCCCGGCGCCGTCTGGTACGTGCCCGAGGCGCGGGTCGAGCATGTCGCGGGCGCCGCGACGGGGATGAAGGGCGGCAGGCATGTCAGCCGCGCCCTGCCGGTCTACTGGTATGACAGCTGGCGGCTCTACCATGTGAAGACGCGCGGCGTGGGCGCGGCGCGGGCGGCGGCGCTGCTCCGGCTGACGGCGGCGGCGGCCAGCCGCGCGCTCGGCCCGCTGCGCGGCGGATCGGACGTGCCGGCGCATTTCTTCCGCGACTTCGGCCGCAATGTGTTGCATCCCCTGTTCCTGGGCGATCCGCTCATGGCGCGCCCGGACGGCAAGACGATCAGGCAGAGGCGCGCGTGAACGCCGAGAAGCATCCCGCCCGGACGATGGCGCCTCCCCTGCCGCAAGGCGACGTCAATGCGAACCCGAAGGACATCGGCTTCTGGGCGCTGGTCCGGGAGGACCTGCGCACGCATGACGGCGACTGGCTGGCGCAGGGCTTCTGGACGCTGTTCTGGCATCGCTTCGGCAACTGGCGCATGTCCGTGCGGCCCGCCATGCTGCGCGCGCCCTTCACGCTGGTCTATCGCGTCATGTTCAAGATGAGCGAGTGGGTCTGCGGCATGAAGCTCTCCTACAATGTGCCGGTCGGCCGGCGCGTGCGGATCGACCATTTCGGCGGCATCATCATCGGCGCGCGGTCGGTCGGGTCGGATGTCGTCATCCGGCAGAATGTGACGATCGGCATCGCCGACCTGTCCGACCGGAATGCCAAGCCGGTGATCGGGGACGGCGTGCAGATCGGCGCGGGCGCGGTGATCGTGGGCAATATCGTCGTGGGCGAAGGCGCGGTGATCGGCGCCAATGCCGTGGTGACGAAGGACGTGCCGCCCGGCGCGGTGATGGGCGGCATCCCCGCCCGGATCATCCGCATGAAGCCGGTGCTGGAGGCGCGCCCCTCCGATTGATTCGCGCCGCCACCGGGGCTATAGCGGCGCTCCGACGATGGCGGCCTCGCACGGGCCGCCTTTTTCCGTTTCTGGATAGCCGTGCGAGGAAGGAGCAGTCCCCATGTCGATCACGCCGCTCATGCCCGTTTACCCCCGGTGCGACGTGCGACCCGTGCGCGGCGAAGGCTGCTACCTGATCGGCGAGCGCGGCGAGCGCTATCTGGACTTCGCGGCGGGCATCGCCGTCAATGCGCTCGGCCATGGCCACTCGCATCTGACGAAGGCGATCCAGGAGCAGGCGGCGACGCTCATGCACGTCTCCAACCTCTACGGTTCGCCGCAGGGCGAGGCGCTGGCGAAGCGGATCGTCGACCATTGCTTCGCCGACACGGTGTTCTTCACCAACAGCGGCGTCGAGGCGATCGAATGCGCGATCAAGACCGCGCGGCGCTATCATTATGTGAACGGCAATCCGCAGCGTCACAAGCTCATCACCTTCAAGAACGCCTTCCATGGCCGCTCCCTCGGCGCCATCTCGGCGACCGATCAGGCCAAGATGCGCGACGGGTTCGAGCCGCTGCTGCCGGGCTTCACCTATGTGAAGTTCAATGACCTGGCAGGCGCGCTGGCCGCGATCGACGACGAGACCGCCGGTTTCCTCGTCGAGACGGTACAGGGCGAGGGCGGCATGACCGCCGGCACGGTCGAATTCATCCAGGGCCTGCGCAAGGCGGCGGACGAGCATGGCCTGCTGCTCATCCTCGACGAGATCCAGTGCGGCTACGGGCGCACGGGCAAGTTCTTCGCCTATGAGCATTATGGCATCACGCCGGACATCATGACGGCGGCCAAGGGCATTGGCGGCGGCTTCCCGCTCGGCGCCTGCCTCGCCACCGAGGAAGCGGCCAAGGGCATGGTGTTCGGCACGCACGGCTCCACCTATGGCGGCAATCCGCTGGCCATGGCGGCGGGTCAGGCGATCCTCGACGTGATGCTGGAGCCCGGCTTCTTCGATCATGTCGCGCGCATGGGCGAGCGGCTGCGCCAGGCCTTCGAGCAGATGATCCCCAACCATGACCATCTCTTCGAGGAGATCAGGGGCAAGGGGCTGATGCTCGGCGTCAAGATGAAGGAGCCGGCGGTCGCCCGCGACTTCGTGGCGCATCTGCGCGACAATCACGGGCTGCTCACCGTCTCGGCGGGCGAGAATGTGTTCCGCGTGCTGCCGCCGCTGGTGATCGAGGAGCATCATGTCACCGAGGCGATGGAGAAGCTCTCCGCCGGCGCCGCCAGCTACAAGGTGCCGGAACCGGCCTGACCTCCCATCCTCAGTGCTCCTGCGAAAGCAGGAGCCCAGGGCCCAGTGGCTGTGCTTGTCTGCCCTGGGCTCCTGCTTTCGCAGGAGCACGATTGTTCCGATGACCAGACATTTCCTCAATCTCTCCGATGCCGGCGGCGATGCGCTCGCCGCGATGCTGAACGACGCCATCGACCGCAAGGCGGCGCGCGCGGCGGCCGGGCTCCCAAAGGGCGCTCCGGACGCCGATGCGCCGCTCGCCGGGCGCACGCTGGCGATGATCTTCGAGAAGAACTCGACGCGCACCCGCGTCTCCTTCGACATGGCGATCCGCCAGCTTGGCGGCACCTCGCTCATCCTCGACGCGGGCACGACCCAGCTCGGCCGGGGCGAGACGGTGGCGGATACGGCGCGCGTGCTTTCCCGCATGGTCGACGCGATCATGATCCGTACGGACGATCATGCCAAGATCGAGGAAATGAGCCGTTATGCCGACGTGCCGGTCATCAATGGCCTCACCGACCTGTCCCATCCCTGCCAGATCGTCGCGGACCTGCTGACCGTCATCGAGCATGGCCTGGCCCTGCCCGGCAGCCAGTGGGCCTGGCTTGGCGACGGCAACAATGTGCTGCACTCGATCATCGAGGCGGCCGGGCTGTTCCGGTTCGACGTGCGCTTCGGCGTGCCGCAGGGCTTCGATCCCGATCCGCGCTTCGCCGAGGAGGCCCGGGCGCGCGGCGCGACGATCACGCTCACCCGCAATGCCGCCGAGGCGGTGCACGATGCCGATGTCGTCGTCACCGATACCTGGGTCTCCATGGGGCAGGCGGGCGGCGAGGTGAAGCTGCGCGCCATGATGCCCTATCAAGTGACGCCCGCGCTGATGGCGCGCGCCCGGCCGGACGCGCGCTTTCTGCATTGCCTGCCCGCGCATCGCGGCGAGGAAGTGACGGATGATGTGATCGACGGTCCGCAATCGCTCATCTGGGACGAGGCGGAGAACCGGCTGCACGCGCAGAAGTCGATTCTGCTCTGGGCGTTCGGCCTGCTGGGCTGAGCGGCGGGCCCGCGCGCGGCTTGTCGTCGGCGCGAACAAGCCTATCTTATGGCGGTTCTTGCAGGATGGCATCCGCGCTCCTGTGAAGGCAGGCGCCCAGGGCGGCTATGGACTGCCGTTGGGCCCTCGGCTCCTGCCTTCGCGGGAGTATTGTTGTTCGGGCTGGTTCAAGCAATGCGGCCATCCGCCGCGCGATGGTGATCTGATGGATACTTCCCCCTTTCTGACGCGCGACGAGGCGCTCGGCTTCGCCATTCCCGGCCGGCATGTGCGCGGCCGGCTGGTGCGGCTGGGTCCGGTGCTGGACGAGGTGCTGGCGGCGCATCGCTATCCGCCCGCGATCGAGCGGCTGGTCGCCGAGGCGCTGGTGCTGGCCGCGCTGCTCGGCGCGATGCTCAAGGACGATGAAAGCCAGCTCACCCTGCAGGCGCAGACGGAGCAGGGCATCGTCTCGCTGCTGGTGGCCGACTACAAGGGCGGCGCGGTGCGCGGCTATGCCCAGTTCGATGTCGACCGGCTGGCCGAACTGGGCGATGATCCGTCGCTGTTCGGCCTGTTCGGCAAGGGCTATCTCGCCATCACCATCGATCAGGCGGCGACCGGCGAGCGCTATCAGGGCGTGGTGCCGCTGGAAGGCGCCGGGCTGGGCGAGGCGGCGGAACATTATTTCGCCCAGTCCGAGCAGATCCCCAGCCTCGTCCAGATCGCCACGCGGCACGGCGAGGACGGTCATTGCATCGCCGCCGGCCTGCTGCTGCAGCATCTGCCCGAGGGGGAAGTGGGGCGCGAGCGGCTGCATGTGCGCCACGACCATCCGGACTGGGAGCATGCCATGATCCTGGCGCGCACGCTGCGCGCGGACGAACTGACCGACGCGACGCTGCCGCTCTCCGACATCGTGTGGCGGCTGTTCCACGAGGAGGAGGAAATCCGCGCCTTCGATTCGCTGCCGCTCGCCAGGGGCTGCCGCTGCGATGCCGGCCATATTCGCGGTGTCCTCGCCCGATTCGGTGCCGACGAGCGCGCGGAGATGGCCGATGAACGGGGCATCATCGGCGTCGATTGCGCCTTCTGCTCGCGCATTTTCGAAGTCGCGCTCGGCGAATTGACCGCGATTCACTGAAAAGGCCCGTGGAATCCGCCCGACGCTGACCGAAAGCGGGACAGTGCGTTCGGCCGTGCCCTTTTTTCGTCGAAATCCGCTCCTATCTGGGCATGGGACGACACGGGAAGCGACATGCTGAAAGCTCTGATCCTGACCGCGGCCGCGCTGTGCGGTCTCGCGCCGGTAGCGGCGCTCGCCGCGCAGGGCGACGGCCTCGACGCGCTCGACAGGCTCGAACGCGGCGAGTGGGAACTGCGCGAGCGCGGCAGCGTGGTGAAGCGCCTGTGCGTGGGCGATCCGGTGCAACTGCTGCAGCCGCGCCATGCCGGGCAGATGTGCCGCCGCTTCGTGCTCGAGGACAGTCCGGACCGGGTGTCCGTCAGCTATGATTGCGCCCGTGGGGGGCAGGGCCGCACCGCGTTGCGCGTCGAGACCGCGCGGCTGGTGCAGATCGATTCTCAGGGCGTGGCCGAGGGCGCGCCCTTCGCGATGCTGATCGAGGGCCGGCGCGTGGGTGCGTGCGTCGCCACGGCGAGCCGTCCCTGAAGCCGGCGAACGGTCTCCGGCGGGCCGTGATGACGGCCCCGATGGCGCTGGCCGGATTTTTGCGCTAGCGCGCGCGCATGTCCTTCGAACAACCGATTGCCGTCGTGCTCCTTTCGGGCGGCCTCGATTCCATGGTGTCCGCCGGTCGCGCCCGCGAGGCGGGGTTCCGGATCGGGGCGCTCACCATCGACTATAACCAGCGGCACCGCATCGAGCTGGAGTCGGCGCGCCGGATCGCGCAGGCGCTGGGCGCGGAGCGGCATGTCGTCCTGCCGCTCGATCTGCGGCAGTTCGGCGGCTCGGCCCTGACGTCCGACGCCCCGGTCCCCAAGGGCGGCGTGGGGGCGGGCATCCCCATCACCTATGTGCCCGCGCGCAACACGATCTTCCTGGCGCTGACGCTCGGCTTTGCCGAGGTGGTGGGCGCGCAGCATATCTATATCGGCGTCAACGCGCTCGACTATTCGGGTTATCCCGATTGCCGGCCGGAGTTCATCAAGGCGTTCCAGGACATGGCGGCGCTGGCGACCAGGGCGGCGCTGGAAGGCCAGCCCATGCGCATCGAGGCGCCGCTCCAGTATATGACCAAGGCGCAGATCGCGAAGGAAGCCGCGCGGCTGGGGCTGGACGCGGGCATGAGCTGGTCCTGCTACGATCCGACGCCCGAGGGGCTGCATTGCGGCCTGTGCGACAGTTGCCGGCTGCGCGCCAAGGGTTTCATCGAGGCGAACCTGCCCGATCCGACGCGCTACGCGGCGCATCCCTGAGCGGAGCCATGAGCTACGCCGTCAAGGAAATGTTCCTCACGCTGCAGGGCGAGGGGATGCAGGCCGGCCGCCGCGCGCTGTTCCTGCGCTTTGCCGGCTGCAACCTGTGGACCGGGCGCGAGCAGGACCGGGCGAAGGCGGTCTGCCGCTTCTGCGATACCGATTTCGTCGGCACGGACGGCGAGAATGGCGGGCGCTTCACCGATGCGTCGTCGCTGGCGGCGCGGGCGGCATGGCTCTGGGGCGACGAGCCCGGCGCGCGCTTCATCGTCGTCACCGGGGGCGAGCCCATGCTGCAGCTCGACGCGGCGCTGGTCGATGCGCTGCATGAGCAGGGTTTCGACATCGCGGTGGAGAGCAACGGCACGCTCGCCGCGACGCCCGGCATCGACTGGCTCTGCATCAGCCCCAAGGCGGGCAGCGCGGTCGTCCAGCGGACGGGCGACGAACTGAAGCTGGTCTGGCCGCAGCCGGGGATCGAGCCGGCGGCGCTGCTCGACTGGGATTTCGGCGCGTATCTCGTCCAGCCGATGGATTGCGGCGAGCCCGCCGCCAATGACGCCGCGCGCGAGGCGGCGATCGCGCTGGTGATGGGCGACAGCCGCTGGCGGCTTTCGCTGCAGACCCACAAGCTGCTGGGTCTCAAATAGGCCGAGCCCGCGCAACGGCGTGGCGCGGCGCGCTCATTCGGAGGGGACGGTCTCGGTATCCGCGCCGTTCGCCGGTTCGTCCGGCTTGGGCGCGGGGCGCTGCACCGGCGCGCCGCTGTTGTTGACGGCGCCGACGCCGTCGGTCCGCACCGCATCGAGGTCCGTCATCGAATCATTCACCGTGCCGTCGACCACTTCCATGTCGCGCATTTCGACAGTGTTGCCCGCTGCCTGCTTGCCGCCGCCGCCGCATCCGGCAAGCGCGAGCGTGGCGCCGGCCAGGGCGAGAAGAGCTGGCGATCTGAAGCGCATGTCCGGTCGTGGCATTCATGGTCTCCTTGACGACGCGGTCATACACCGGCTTGTCGCGACCCCCCGGCGCGACCGCAAAGTCGGGACCTTAGTTGCAGCGGGCTTTACCCTCAAGTCCCGCCGGGAACCGGACCGACCGCCGCGAGCATGGCGGGCAGGTGGCGGGCCAGCGCCGCGTCAAGCGCCGAAAAGTGCGCCGGCTTGCCCAGCGCGGACAGGCTGGTGACGCCGAACTCGCTGATTCCGCAGGGTATGATGCCCTCATAATGGGACAGATCGGGCGCGGCATTGATGGCAAGGCCGTGCAGCGTCACCCATTTGCGCACGCGCACGCCGATCGCCGCGATCTTGGCCTCCGCGCCGTCCGCGCCGCGCGTCCAGACGCCGATGCGCCCCTGCGCCGTCCAGGCCGGCACGCCCAGATCGGCCAGCGCGGCGATGATCCAGGCCTCGAGCGCCTGCACGAAGCGGCGCACGTCCCGCCCGCGCGCGGCAAGATCGAGATTGAGATAGACGACGCGCTGGCCCGGCCCGTGATAGGTATATTGGCCGCCCCGTCCGGTCTCGAACACGGGAAAGCGCGGCGCGAGCAGGTCGCGCGGCATGGCGCTGGTGCCCGCCGTGTAAAGCGGCGGATGCTCGACCAGCCAGATGCGCTCGCCCGCCGTGCCGGCCGCGATCGCCTCGGCGCGGGCCGTCATCTCGGCCACGCCTTCGGCATAATCGAGCAGGCCGGGCTCCACGCGCCACTCGGGCGGATCCGGCGGGACGGGCGCGGCATGTCGGGGCTGTGTCATCGCCCGCCGAGATGGGACCGCCCCGGAATTTTGGCAAGCGCCGTGGGCACTGGCCCTTGCCGGAGATTTTCCCTATCGAGCGCGCGTGACCACGAAAATAGACCTCAATCGCATTTGGGACGACGCGCGCGCGATGGCCGCCGCCAATGCCGAACTGCTCGCCGTGCTGGCGGGCATGTTCGTGATGCTGCCCATGATCCTGTCGCTCCAGCTCATCGAGGGCGGCGCGCCCGCGGTCGCCGCGCCGCCGCCCGAATCCTTCCAGGCGCTGCTCGATCTCTATGTGGCGGAAATGCAGGCGCACTGGCCGGTCCTGCTCGGCCGCGAGCTGGTCGCCGGCTTCGGCATGCTGGCCATGCTGGTGCTGCTGCTCCGCGAGAACCGGCCGACCGTGGGCGAATCGCTGCGCCTCGCGCTCATGCTGCTGCCGGGCTATCTGCTGGCCGAGATGCTGGAAGGCATGATGCTGGCGCTGGCGTTCATGGCCTTCGTGCTTCCCTTCATCTATCTCCTCGCGCGGCTGGTGCTCGTGCCCGCGGTGGCCGCGGCGGAAGGGCAGGCCAACCCGATCGCGCTGCTCCGGCGCAGCTTCGTGCTGACGCGCGGCAATGGCTGGCGGATCGTGCTGATGCTGGCCGTGCTGTTCCTGACCACGCAGCTCGCGGTGCGCGTGGTCGTGCTGATGATCTCGATCCTCGGCAGCCTGCTCCTGCCCGACGATCTGGCCGTCTTTGCCGAGCATGTCGCGGTCGGCGTCATGACCGGGCTGGTCGGGATCCTGTCGGTGCTGATGACGGCCGCCATCTATCGCGCGACCGGGATGCGCCGGGACGCGCCGCTCAGCGCCTGGTGACGCTCAGCCCCAGGTGACGCGGGGCGGCAGGCTCATCAGGATGGCGTCCACATTGCCGCCCGTCCTGAGGCCGAACAACGTGCCGCGATCGTAAACCAGATTGAACTCGACATAACGGCCGCGCCAGGCGAGCAGCGCGGCCTCGTCCTGCGCGGTCCAGCCCAGCCCCATGCGGCGCCGTACGATGCGCGGGAAAATATCGAGGAACGTCTCGCCGACATCGCGGGTGAAGGCGAAGTTCGTATCGAAATCGCCTTCCAGATGATCGTAGAAGATGCCGCCCACCCCGCGATGCACCTGACGGTGCGGGATGTAGAAATAATCGTCGGCCCAGGCCTTGAAGCGCGGATAATGGGCGGGGTCGTGCGCGTCGCAGGCGGCCTTGAAGGCGGCGTGGAATTCATCGCGGTCGTCCGGATAGACGATGGCCGGGTTGAGGTCGGCCCCGCCGCCGAACCAGCGCTTCGTCGTCACCAGGAAGCGCGTGTTCATGTGGACGGCGGGCACATGCGGATTGGTCATGTGCGCGACGAGGCTGATGCCGGTGGCGAAGAAGCCGGGATCGTCCCGGGCGCCATGGATGGTCCGGGCGAAGTCGGGCGAGAAGGCGCCCGCAACGGTCGAGACATTGACGCCCACCTTCTCGAAGACCTTGCCCTTCATGACACCGCGCCGGCCGCCGCCGCCGCCGCCGGCTTCGACCGGACCGGCCGGCTGACCCTCGGCCTCGCGCCACCAGTCGATATAGTCGAAGGCCGCCTCGCTCCCGGCCTCGCGCTCGATCGCCTCGAACGCGGCGCAGATCCGGTCGCGCAGGTGCTCGAACCATGTGCGGGCGGCCTGCTGCTCGTCGTCGAGGGGCCTGTGGATTCTGGTCATTCGGGGAGCAATCCAGTCTGTCTCAGCGCTTCGCCGAGCGCGATGCCCGTTGCGACCGCCAGATTCAAGGAGCGAAAGCCCGGCGCCATGGGAATGCGCACGCGCAGGTCCGCGCGGGCATGGAGTTCGGGCGGGAGGCCCGCGCTCTCGCGGCCCATGAGCAGCAGGTCTCCGGTCCTGAAGCGCGCGTCGGGCAGGCGGGTGGCGCCGCCGCTGGTGAGCGCGACGAGGCGCGCGCCGCCGGACAGGCGCGCGGCCGCGAACGCGTCGAAATCGACGTGGCGCGCCACTTCGGCCGCGGCCCCGTAATCCATGGCGGCGCGGCGCAGCCCCGCATCGGATGCGGGAAAGCCGCAGGGCAGGACGATGTCGACGCCGATCCGCCAGCAGGCGGCGAGCCGCAGGATGGTGCCGACATTGCCGGCGATGTCGGGCTGGAACAGGACGATGCGCATCGTCCCGCCTTAGGCGCGGGCGCGGTCTTTAGGAACCGCCGGGACGCGAGGGCGGCGGTCCGGTTGTCGCGAACCGTTCGCAAGTGGCGAAGAAAGCGGCGGGTCCGGAAAAATTGGCTGTTGGCAAAGCGCGATCAAGGGCGCTATCAGGCCCCCGGGCGCGCTCGGGGGGATCCGTGCGCGTGGTGTGTCGCATCGAGCGCCCGGCGGACGGACTTCCTGCCCAAAATGGGGAGCCGGCCATATCATCCGGGACCTGTCGCTAGGCGTGGCACGCCGATCCGAATAATAGAGCCCGACCGCGCACATGCTGCCGGAATTCGGGTGAATGGAGGCAGTGACGACGCATGGCCACGGAAGTGAACACGGTTGAAACCGTCGAACATGAAGGGGAGGGCGTCCGCCGCCGCGACTTCATCAACATTGCGGCAGTGAGCTTTGCCGGGGTCGGTGGCCTCGCTGTCCTGTTCCCGCTGGTCAGCCAGATGAATCCGAGCGCCGACGTGCTCGCGCAGGCGACCACCGAGGTCGACCTGTCCGCCATCCAGCCCGGCCAGGCCGTCAAGGCGGTGTTCCGCTCGCAGCCGCTGTTCGTGCGGCATCTGACGCCCGCGGAGATCGAGGAAGCGGACAAGGTGAACATCGCCACCTTGCGTGATCCGCAGACGCTCGAGGAGCGCGTGGTCGACGGCAAGAAGCAGTGGCTCATCACCATGGGCGTGTGCACGCATCTCGGCTGCGTGCCGCTCGGCGCGGGCGAGGGCGAGAATCGCGGGCCCTTCGGCGGCTATTTCTGCCCGTGCCACGGTTCGGCCTATGACACGGCCGCGCGCATCCGGCAGGGGCCGGCGCCCAAGAACCTGCAGGTTCCGCCGTACAAATATACCTCAGAAACTGCCATTCTCGTGGGTTGAGGAAAAAGATAATGAGCTTTCCCTGGGCCGAGCATTATTCCCCCAAGAACCCGCTGATGAAGTGGATCGACGAGAAGCTGCCGCTGCCGCGCCTCGTCTACAATGCGGTGGGCGCCGGCTACCCGGTGCCGCGCAACCTCAACTTCTTCTGGAATTTCGGCGTGCTCGCCGGCGTGGCGCTGACCATCCAGATCGTCACAGGCATCATCCTGGCGATGCATTATGCCGCCAATGCCGATGTCGCCTTCAATTCGGTCGAGCATATCATGCGCGACGTGAATTCCGGCTGGCTGCTGCGCTATGCCCATGCCAACGGCGCGAGCCTCTTCTTCATCGTGGTCTATATCCACATCTTCCGCGGCCTGTTCTACGGCTCCTACAAGGCGCCGCGCGAGATGGTGTGGCTGCTCGGCGTGGTCATCTTCCTGCTGATGATGGCGACGGCCTTCATGGGCTATGTGCTCCCCTGGGGGCAGATGAGCTTCTGGGGCGCGCAGGTCATCACCGGGCTGTTCTCGGCCATTCCGCTGGTCGGCGACGCGCTGCACACCTGGCTGCTCGGCGGCTTCGCGCCCGGCGACGCCTCGCTCAACCGCTTCTTCTCGCTGCACTATCTGCTGCCGTTCGTGATCGCGGGCGTCATCATCCTGCACATCTGGTCGCTGCACATTCCCGGTTCGTCCAACCCGACCGGCGTGGACGTGAAGGGCCCGCAGGACACGGTGCCCTTCCATCCCTATTATACGGCGAAGGACGGGTTCGGCGTGGGCCTGTTCATGCTCATGTTCGCGCTGCTGGTCTTCTTCGCGCCGAACGCGCTGGGCCATCCGGACAATTATATCGCGGCTAATCCCATGTCGACGCCGGCGCATATCGTGCCCGAATGGTATTTCTGGCCCTTCTACGCGATCCTGCGCGCCTTCACGATGGACCTGTCCATCCCGTTCACCGGCATCGTCATCATTCCCGCCAAGCTGATGGGCGTGCTCGCCATGTTCTCGGCGATCCTGCTGCTGTTCTTCCTGCCCTGGATCGACACCTCGCCGGTGCGCTCGGGCAAGTATCGGCCGCTGTTCAAGAAGTTCTTCATCCTGCTGGGCATCGACGTGCTGATCCTGGGCTATTGCGGCGGCGCACCCGCCGAGGAGCCCTATGTGATGATCAGCCAGATCGCCGCGGCCTATTATTTCGCGCACTTCCTCATCATCCTGCCGCTGATCGCGTCGTTCGAACGGCCCGATCCGCTGCCGGGCTCGATCACCGAGGCGGTGCTGGCCAAGGCAGGACTGAGCGCGGACGCGGCAGAGCCCGTCGCCGTGGCTGCTGAATAAGGGGGCAAGTCAGATGGTTCGTATCCTTGCCGCCCTTGTCGGCATCTTCTTCTCGGGCATGCTGCTCCTCACCTTCCTGTGGGGCGCGGTGGCCTATGTGACCAATCCGCCGGCCGCCACGGTCGAGCATGAGTTCCATCTCGCCCCGCGCGAGATTTCCTGGAGCTTCGACGGCCCCTTCGGCTATTTTGACAGGCAGCAGCTCCAGCGCGGCTTCCAGGTCTATACGGAAGTCTGTTCGGCCTGCCATTCGCTGCATCAGGTCGCGTTCCGCAGCCTCGCCGCGCTCGGCTACAACGAGGCGGAGATCAAGGCGATCGCCAAAGCCCGGCAGGTGCCCTCGGTCGACCCGAACACCGGCGAGGCGGCGACCCGTCCGGGCGTTCCGGCCGATCATTTCCCGCTCGTCTATCCCAATGACGTGGCGGCGCGGGCGGCCAACAACAATGCCATTCCGCCGGATCTCTCGCTGATGGCCAAGGCGCGGCACGACGGGCCCAACTATATCCATTCGCTGCTGACCGGCTTCCAGAACCAGCCGGCCGAATTGCTCAAGCGGTTCCCGGACGCGAAGACGCCGGAAGGCCTGCATTACAATCCCTATTTCGCCAACCTGAACCTCGCCATGGCGCCGCCGCTGACGGCCGAGGGGCAGGTCACCTATGGTCCCGGCCAGCCCAGGCCGACCGTCGACCAGATGGCGCAGGACGTGGCGGCCTTCCTCATGTGGACGGCCGAGCCGAACATGGAGGCGCGCAAGGCGACCGGCCGCGCGGTGGTCATTTTCCTGCTGTTCGCGACCGTCCTCGCCTGGCTCTCCTACAAGAATATCTGGGCCGGCAAAGCGCACTGATCCGCCGCTGGGTCATCCGGCCACGAAAAGGGGCGGCTCCCTCACTCGGGAGCCGCCCCTTTTCGCATGGACGGCAGCCGGGTGGCCCGGTGCCTTTGCAAGCGCATAAGTGTGCCTTAACGCCTCGTCCCGTATCGACATTCGCGCAAGGAGGCGCGAAAGAACCGGCATGTCTGTCGCATCGCAAGATCAGGACCAGCGTTCGGCCGCCGTCACGCCCGGCCGGACCGGCGGTCCCACGAATGCCGAGCCGCCCTGGCACTCGACCGAAATTCCCTACTGGCCGGCCGAGCAGAAGCGCGTGCTGCAATGGGCGCCGGCACGCGCGCTCGTCCGCACGCTGCGCGATTATGATGGGCTGAAGCGTGGCGGTTTCCTCGTGCCTGTACGGCGCGCGCTCATCGTGCTGCGCCACCGTTTCTGGTCGGCTGTCACCGGCGCCGACATTCCGCTCGGCACGCGGATCGGCGGGGGCATCAAGTTTCCGCATCCCAATGGCGTGGTGATCCATCCCGGCGCCGTGATCGGCATCAATTGCTGCATCTTCCAGCAGGTGACGCTGGGCGCGCAGCGGCAGGGCGTCCCCACCATCGGCGCGCATGTCGAGATCGGCGCCGGCGCGAAGATCCTGGGCGCGGTGCGCATCGGCGATCATGCCCGGATCGGCGCTAACGCCGTCGTCCTGTGCGACGTGCCGGAAGGCGCGACGGCGGTTGGCATCCCCGCGCGCATCATTCCGCCGACGGGCGGATAGAGGCGATCGAGGAACGCAGGATCAAGGCCTGGAGAGTGACTGTTTGAATGAACGGGTCGGAAATGGCCGTGTTTCGACCTGATCGCGACAGGCTCCGGCCTGCCTGGAGTCGATCCGCGTGACACGGCATCAGTGCTCCTGCGCAGGCAGGAGCACAGGGCCCAGCCGCAGTGCCCTTGCGCCCTGGGCTCCTGCCTTCGCAGGAGCACAAGCTCGGTCTATCCGGAACGGATGTCCGGGCAGTGGGCCGGGCCATGGGCTCCTGCCTTCGTGGGAGCGCGGGTTTCTCCAGCAATGGAGATGGCAAGTCCGCCCGGCGGATGGAGAGACGCCGGTCCCGCCCGCCGGCGCGGGGTCTATGCCTGTGCGAGCAGCGCTCTGGCCCAGTCCCTCAGGTCCGGGCCCATGGCGGGATCGCGGCTGGCGAGAGCGAAATTGGCCTGGGCGAAGCCGAGCTTGGAGCCGCAGTCGAACCGCTCGCCATCGAAGGTGACGCCATGGAAGGGCTGGTTGCCGATGAGCTTCGCCATGGCATCGGTGAGCTGCACCTCGCCGCCCGCGCCGGCCTCCTGCGTGGCGAGCAGAACCATGACCTCGGGCTGGAGGATATAGCGGCCGGGCAGCATGAGATTGGAGGGGGCGGTGCCGGGCGCCGGTTTCTCGACCAGCCCCTTCACTTCCGTCAGCACGCCCGCGCGCTTGCCCGGATCGATGACGCCATAGCTCGGCGTCTCCTCCATCGGCACTTCGAACGCGCAGACCAGATTGCCGCCGACCTTCTCATATTGCGCCACCATCTGCGCCATGCAGCCTTTCTCCCGGCCGATCAGCAGCTCATCGGGCAGGATGATGGCGAAGGGCTCGTCGCCCACGATGTCGCGCGCGCACCAGATGGCGTGGCCAAGGCCGCGCGGCTCCTGCTGGCGCACGAAGATGGCATTGCCCGGCGTCAGCCGCGTGCCCTTCAGCGCGTCCAGCGGCTTGCCCCGGTCCGACTGGATGCGCTCCAGCTCATAGGCCATATCGAAATGGTCCTCGATCGCGCCCTTGTTGCGGCCGGTCACGAAGATCATCGTCTCGATGCCCGCCTCGCGCGCCTCGTCCACCGCATATTGGATGAGCGGCCGGTCCACCACCGGCAGCAACTCCTTCGGCACCGCCTTCGTCGCGGGCAGAAATCGCGTGCCAAGGCCCGCAACAGGAAACACGGCTTTGCGGATCTTCACGCGAGAACCCCCTTTACTGCAGATGTGAGTGACTGCTCCGCTATGGCCGAACGCGGTAAAAATCCCGATACCATTCGACGAACCGCCCCAGGCCTTCGGCCAGCATCACTTTGGGGGCATAGCCGGTGAGCGCATGGAGCCTGCTCACATCGGCATAGGTGGCGGTGACGTCGCCCGGCTGCATGGGGCGCATGATCTTGACGGCTTCGCGCCCGAGCGCCGATTCGAGCGTGGCGATCATGTCCATGAGGCCGACGGGATGGCTGTCGCCGATGTTGAGGATGCGGTTCTCGCCGGTCGGCGGCGGGTTGTCGAGCGATCCGACGATGCCGTCCACGATGTCGTCGACATAAGTGAAGTCGCGCGCCATCCGGCCCTCGCCATAGACCTCGATCGGCTCGCCCGCGAGGATTTTCCGGGTGAAGCCGAAATAGGCCATGTCCGGGCGCCCGAACGGGCCATAGACGGTGAAGAAGCGCAGGCCGGTCTGCGGGAAGCCATAGAGCCGCGCATAGCTCTGGCTCACCAGCTCGCAGGCGCGCTTGGTGGCGGCATAGAGCGAGACCGGCATGTCGACCGGGTCGTCCTCGCGGAAGCCCGCGCCGTCGAGGGGCCGGTCGCCATAGACGCTGCTCGAGGAGGCATAGACGAGATGCACGAAGTCGTCCGCATGACGGCAGGCCTCCAGCACCGCGAGATGTCCCGCGAGATTGGAGCGTTCATAGGCGAAGGGATTTTCGAGGCTGTAGCGCACGCCCGCCTGCGCCGCGAGATGCACGACGCGGCGGACGCGATGCGTGCGCATGAGGCCGGCGACGGCATCGGGATCGGCAATATCGGCCATCTCGAAGCGGAAGCCGTCCCGACCCTCGAAGGTTGCGAGCCGCGCCTGCTTGAGCGCGGGATCATAATAGGCGTTGAGATTGTCGATGCCGATCACCTGCTCGCCGCGCGCGAGCAGGCGGTGCGCGGTGGCATGGCCGATGAAGCCGGCCGCCCCGGTGACGAGGATGGGGCCGGCGTCGTTCACCGGCCGACCGCGGTATAGGCGAAGCCGGCGGCCTCGGCGGCATCGCGCGGATAGATGTTGCGCAGGTCGACGAGGATCGGCGCCTTGAGCAGGCTTTTCGCGCGCTCGAGATCGAGCGCGCGGAACGCATCCCATTCGGTGACGATCACCAGCGCGTCGGCGCCCTCCATCGCCTCGTAGGCGCCGGCGCAATAGGTGATGTCCGGCAGATCCTTCTTCGCCTGCTCCATGCCCTCCGGATCATAGGCGCGCACACCGGCCCCCGCGTCCTGCAGGGTGCGCACGATGGCGATCGCGGGCGAATCGCGCATGTCGTCGGTATTGGGCTTGAAGGTGAGGCCGAGCACCGCGATGGTCTTGCCGCGCACGTCGCCGCCGCAGGCCGCGATCACCTTGCGGCCCATGGCGCGCTTGCGATTGTCGTTCACGGCCACCACCGCTTCCACGATGCGCTGCGGCGCCTCATGGTCCTGCGCGGTCTTGAGGAGCGCGAGCGTATCCTTGGGGAAGCAGCTTCCGCCATAGCCGGGCCCGGCATGGAGGAACTTGGCGCCGATGCGATTGTCGAGCCCGATGCCGCGCGCGACATCCTGCACGTCCGCGCCCACCTTCTCGCACAGGTCGGCGATCTCGTTGATGAAGGTGATCTTGGTCGCGAGGAAGGCGTTGCCCGCATATTTGGTGAGTTCGGCCGCCCGGCGGCTCATCTCGATGATCGGCGAGCGGCCGAGCGCGAGCGGGCGGTAGATCTGGCGCATCACCTCGAGCGCGCGCGGATCCTCGCCGCCGATGACCACGCGGTCGGGCCGCTTGAAATCCTCGATCGCCGCGCCCTCGCGCAGGAACTCGGGATTGGAGACGACGGCGAAGTCCGCGTCCGGCCTGGCCTCGCGGATGATGCGCTCCACCTCGTCGCCTGTGCCCACCGGCACCGTGGACTTGTCGACGATCACCGTGAAGCCGGTGATCGCCTTCGCGATCTCGGCGGCGGCGGCGAAGACATAGCTGAGGTCGGCATGGCCATCGCCGCGGCGCGAGGGCGTGCCGACCGCGATGAACACCGCGTCCGCGTCCGCCACGCCGGCGGCGAGATCGGTCGTGAAGGAGAGCCGGCCCGCCGCGACATTGTTCGCGACGAGCTGGTCCAGTCCCGGCTCGTAGATGGGAATGCCGCCCGCGCGCAGCGACGCGATCTTGCCCTCGTCCTTGTCGACACACACCACGTCATGACCGAAATCGGCAAAGCATGCCCCGGACACAAGGCCGACATAGCCCGATCCGATCATCGTGATCTTCATGCAGAATCTTCCCTACTTCATGTCGTCCAGCAGATGGCCGGGCGGCACTCGGGCGCCAGCCAGTCTGACAGGGGCAAGGCAAGCGCCTTGCCGGGAGGCCCCTATTTGAATTTGGGCTTCAGCACCAGCACGACATAGACGATCACGCCGATCAGCAGCAGCACGCCCGCGGCATGCATGAGGATGCTGTCATGCTCGATGCCGTAATTGCCGGCCTGGTTGGCGATCGCGCAGCCAAGCGCCGGCGGCAGATAGTCGATCATGCGGTCTGGCGGATTTTCCATCGAGGAGCGCTGCAGGAAGAGCACGATGATACCGGCGAAGATCGCCAGCGAGAGCCAGTCATAGACTGTTTCCATCAAACTCCTCCGCCGGCGCGCGGAAAGGTTACGCGCCGCTTACCCTTGTTGACCGCGCCAGCGCTAAATTTTTTGGCCGGAAAAGGCAAAGCGATTTACGATGTTTTTCGCTCCATGGCGCATCATTGCGGGAATGATGGCGCGGCGTGGCTTTGGCGCGATGCCCTGTGCTTTGCAATGGACCTGCGAGCGACTAGGGATGTTCGCATGCGAGGGCCGCGGCGATGTCCGAAGCGGCGAACGGGAGTATCGAGTGCGTAAAGGGATCATATTGGCGGGGGGCTCGGGTACACGGCTCTATCCGCTGACTAGGGCCGTCTCCAAGCAGTTGATGCCGGTCTATGACAAGCCGATGATCTATTATCCGCTCTCGGTGCTGATCATGTCCGGCATCCGCGAGATCATGATCATCACCACGCCGCAGGATCAGGCGGCGTTCCAGGCCCTGCTCGGCGATGGCTCGGATCTCGGCCTCGCGCTTCATTATGCGGTCCAGCCGCAGCCCGGCGGTCTCGCGCAGGCCTATCATATCGGCGCGGATTTCGTCGGCACGAATCCCTCGACGCTGATCCTGGGCGACAATATCTTTTACGGCCATGGTCTCACCGACCTGCTCGCGGCCGCCTCGGCGCGGACGAGCGGCGCCACGGTCTTCGGCTATTATGTCAGCGATCCCAAGGCCTATGGCGTCGTCTCCTTCGATGCCGGCGGCAAGGCCGAGACGATCGAGGAAAAGCCGGCCAACCCGCGGTCCAACTATGCGGTGACCGGCCTTTACTTCTACGACGGCAAGGCCGTCGAGCGCGCCCATGCAATCCGTCCCTCGCCGCGCGGCGAATTGGAGATCACCGATCTCAACCGGCTCTATCTGGAGGCCGGCGAGCTTTCCGTGGAGATCATGGGGCGGGGCTATGCCTGGCTGGACACCGGCACCCACGGCTCGCTGATCGACGCCGCCAATTATGTGCGCATCACCGAGGAACGCCAGGGCCTCAAGATCTGCTGTCCCGAGGAACTGGTCTGGCGGATGGGCTTCATCGATGACGCGCAACTCCAGCGGGTCGCCGAGCCCCTGCGCAAGTCCGGTTATGGGGACTATCTGATCCGGCTGCTGGAGCGCCGCACGCGATGAACATCATCGAGACGGCGATTTCCGGGGTGCTCATCATCGAGCCCAGGGTGTTCGGCGACGATCGCGGCTTCTTCATGGAGAGCTGGAACGCGCGGGCGTTCAGCGAGGCGGGGCTCGACATCGCCTTCGTGCAGGACAATCACAGCCGCTCGTCGCGCGGCGTGCTGCGCGGCCTCCACTATCAGTCGCCCGGGCCGCAGGGGAAGCTGGTGCGCGTGACGGCCGGCGCCGTCTATGACGTGGCGGTCGACATGCGCCGGTCATCCCCGACCTTCGGCACGTCGGTCGGGGTCGAACTCAGCGCGGCCAACAAGCGCATGTTCTGGGTGCCCGAAGGGATGGCGCACGGCTTCCTCTGCCTGGAGGACGGCACCGACTTCCTGTACAAGTGCCGCGGCTTCTACGATCCCGCCAGCGAGCACAGCCTGCTCTGGAACGATCCGGCGTTGGGCATCGACTGGCCGCTCGAGGGCATCACGCCGCAGCTTTCGGCCAAGGACGTGGCGGGCAAGCCGCTCGCGGACGCGGTGACCTTCCCGTGAGGGTGATGATCACGGGCGCCGGCGGACAGCTTGGCCAGGCCCTGCGGACAAGCGGGCCGGCGGGCGCGGACATCGTCGCGCTCGACCGCGCCGGTCTCGATATCGGCGATGCCGGTGCGGTCGCGACGCAGGTCGCGCGGATCGGGCCGGATCTCATCATCAATGCCGCCGCCTATACGGCCGTCGACCGCGCGGAAAGCGAGGCCGAGGCGGTCTGGCGCATCAATGCCGCCGGCGCGGGGCATCTGGCGGCGGCTGCCGCGGCGGGACAGGCCCGCTTCGTCCATGTCTCCACCGATTTCGTGTTCGACGGGTCGGGGGGCGGGCCATACCGGCCCGATCATCCCACCGCGCCGCTCGGCGTTTATGGCGCGAGCAAGCGCGCCGGGGAGGAGGCCGTGCTCGCCGCCTGCCCGGGCGCGCTCATCGTGCGCACGGCCTGGGTCTATGGCGCGGCCGGCCATAATTTCGTGCGGACGATGTTGCGGCTGATGGCCGAGCGCGACGCGGTGCGGGTGGTGGCCGACCAGATCGGCACGCCCACCTATGCGCCGGGCCTGGCCCGGGCGATCTGGGCGCTCGATGCGGCGGGCGCGACCGGCGTTCATCACTGGACGGACAGCGGCGCGGCGAGCTGGTATGATTTCGCCGTCGCCATCCAGGAGGAGGCGCTGGCCATGGGACTGCTCGATCGCGCGGTGCCCGTCATGCCGATCGCGACCGCCGACTATCCGACCCCGGCGCGCCGGCCGCTCTATTCGGTGCTCGACAAGGCGTCCGCGGTGGCGCTGGTCGGAGCGCCCGCGCCGCACTGGCGCGTCCATCTTCGCGACATGCTTGGAGAGATCAGGGCCAATGGCTAATCTGCTCGTGACTGGCGGCGCCGGCTTCATCGGTGCCAATTTCGTGCATTACTGGGTGCAGCATCATCCCGACGACGCGGTGACGGTGCTCGATGCGCTCACCTATGCCGGCAATCCCGCGAATCTCGCCGGTCTCAACAGCGTCGATCTGATCGAAGGCGATATCTGCGATACGGCGCTGGTCGAGCGGCTGCTGGGCGAACGCGGCATCGACACGATCGTGCATTTTGCCGCGGAGAGCCATGTCGACCGCTCGATCACCGGGCCGGACGCCTTCGTCACCACCAATGTGATCGGCACGCACAGCCTGCTCAAGGCGGCGCGCAAGCTGTGGCTCGACACCGGCACCGGCAGGCCGCACCGCTTCCACCATGTCTCGACCGACGAGGTCTATGGCTCGCTCGGCCCGGATGATCCGGCGTTCAGCGAGACCACGCCCTATGCGCCCAATTCGCCCTATTCGGCGAGCAAGGCGGGCTCGGACCATCTGGTGCGCGCCTATCACCACACCTACGGGCTGGAGGTGACGACAAGCAATTGCTCGAACAATTACGGGCCGTTCCAGTTTCCCGAGAAGCTGATCCCGCTGTTCCTGCTCAACTGCCTCCACGGTCGCAGCCTGCCCATCTATGGCGACGGCATGAACGTGCGCGACTGGCTGCATGTGGAGGATCACTGCAACGGGATCGAGAAGGTGCTGCAGGTCGGCCGGCCCGGCGAGACCTACAATATCGGCGGCGGGCAGGAACTGCCCAACCTGCAGGTGATCGAGGAGATCTGCGCGACGGTCGACCGGGCTTTCGCGCAGGATCCGGGCCTTGCCGATCGCTTTCCCGATGCGCCCGCGGCGAAGGGCGAGCCCTCGTCCGGTCTCAAGACCTTCGTCACCGACCGCGCCGGCCATGATCGCCGCTATGCGATCGACGAGACCAAGGCGCGCACCGAACTTGGCTATGCGCCCCGGCGGAGCTTCGCCGAGGGGTTCGCCCAGACGCTCGCCTGGTATCTGGCCAATGAGGATTGGTGGCGCGCCCTGATCGAACGGGCGCGGATCACGCGCTGAGAACGGAAAGAGCGGCCTTCCTCCGGGGAAGGCCGCTCTTCCGTCATGCCGGACGGGAGCCGCGGGTCCGGTCGGCCCGCGCCGCGTTCAGTCGCCCTTGCTGAAATAGTCGGTATATTTGCTGTAGGCGCCGTAGCTGTATCCATAGGGATCGCCCACGCCGCCATCATAGCGGTTCAGCACCGAGCCGATGCAGTCGGATGGGTCGAGCAGGCGGATGGCGTCCTGCACCTGCTTCTGGCTGTTGCGGCCCTGCTCGATCACCATCAGATAGGCGTCGATCTGGCTGGCGACGACCATCGCGTCGTCATTGGCGAAGACCGGCGGCATGTCGAACAGCACGAGATGATCGCCCGGCAGCGCGCGTAGCGATTCGACCAGCGCGGCGAAGCGCTCGCCGGCGAGCAGCGGCGTCGTCTCCAGATCATTCTCATAGCAGGGATAGAGCGCCAGGTTGGTGCCCTCCACATGGCGGCCGATCTTGCGCAGATCGTCCGTCTCGCCGGACAGGAAGCGCTCGAAGCCGACCTCGCCCATCAGGCCGTAATTGGAGGCGAGCGATGCGCGGCGCACGTCCAGGTCGAAGACATGGACGACATGATTGGGCAGCCGGCTGAGGGTGGCGGCGAGATTGGCCGTCAGGAACGACTTGCCCGCGCCGGGCGACGGCGAGGTGACGCCGACGAGCTGATAGCCGTTCGCCTTCATCCGCTTCACCATCTGCGAGCGCAGCAGGCTGAAGGGACGCGAGGAGATATGGCGGCTGTTGAAGCCGACGACATGATTGGTCTCGAGCAGCCGCCAGTCCGGCGTGAACAGCGCGAGATCCGACAGGGCCGGAATCCGGAACGGGACGGCCCCAGCGACCTTTGTCGAGGTCAGTTGATCAGACACGGGTCAAACTCCTCCGACGCAGGAAATCATTTCTTCTTCTTCTCGTCTTCATCATCATCGTCGTCATCATCGTCATCGCTGCTGCCGAAGGGCCACAGGCTCCGCCAGCCCTGCCGCTTGCGCTCTCCGCCGGACAGGATGGTGGGAATGACGACGAGCGGTGCCTCGCCGGTCGCCGCGATCACGGCGTTCGTGTCGCGGATCGGCTTCATGATGAGCTCGATGGCGAGGATGAGCAGCAGGCCGAGCCCGAGCCCGGCGGCCGTCACCAGCGAGATGATGAGCGGACGGTTGGGCGAGACGGGCTCGTCCGGGATGACCGGCGCATCGATCAGCGACAGGCGCTCGCCCTGCCGCTCTTCCTCCGCCTTCTGGCCGGCGCGGGCGGAGAGGAGCTGGCTGGAGACGCGCTGATACTGGACATTGAGGCCATCGAGGCGCTGCTGAAGCTGGCTGACCTGCTGCTCGACGGCGGGCGCGCGCGCCTGCGCGGCGAGGATGGTCGCGCTGCGGCCGGCCTCGGCGTTGCGCGCCGCCTGCAGCGCCGCGATCTGCCGGTTGTTCGAGGCGATCTGCGAATCGATCTGCGACGTCGGGATCTTGCCCTGATTGGTCTGGGCGAGTTCCTTGGCTTCGGCCAGCGACTGCTTGGCGAGGATCACATCGGGATGATTGTCGGTGTAGCGCGCCTGCAGGGTCGAGAGATTCTGCTCGGCGGTGACGACGGCGGGATCGCGCTCGGCGGCGGAATTGTTCAGTTCCTTCTGCGCGGCGAGCTGCGAATTGGCCGAGCTCAGCGCCGCGATCTGGGCATCGAGAGAGCCGGTGTTGGCGCCCATCATGCCGATGCCGGGCGCCAGCGAAAGGCCGTTCTGCGCCTTGATCTGCGAGATGGTGTTCTCGAGCTGGCTGATCTGCGTCTGCAGGTCCGTCGCCTGGTCGGTCAGGAACTCCACCGTGTTGCCGGCCTGGGCGGCATTCTTGGTGGCGTCGATCTGGAGGACCTGCTCGGTGAGCGCCTGCGCGACCGCCTGCACCTTGATCGGATCATTGTAGAAGAAGCTCATGCCGAAGGCGATGGTGCTCTTGCGGCCGGTGCCGGTCGCCTGGATGTCGGCGGTCACGGGTTCGATCTGGATCGACTGGCGCATCTGGTCGATCACGTCGGACAGCGAGCTGGTGCGCAGCTCCGTCTGGTAGAGATTGTTGCGCTGGATGAGCTCGATGAGCTGCGGGCGGCTCAGCACCTGCTGGCGGATGCGCGCCATGCGCTGGTCGACCACCTCGGCGCCGCTCGGATCGAGCGCCACTTCCTCGGGCAGCAGCGGCGCCTCGACGAGCAGGACCGCGCGCGACTGATATTTCACGGGGAGCAGGAAAGCGGCGGCCAGGCCGGCAATGAGGCCGAAGAGCGCAGGCAGGATCAGCAGCCATTTGCGCTGCATGATGATCGAGGGGAGATAGGGCAGGAACGAGACGCTGCTCTGCTCCTCCGGTACGTCATAATGGGCTTGCAGGTTGTTCATCAGATGTCCCCCAGCCTGTAGCTGATGCCGATCGTACCCCAGATGTTCGCTTTGCGCGAGAAGGTGGTTCTGTACGAATCGCTATAGGCAACCGAAGCATTGGCCGACAGGCGGTCGGTCAGCCGGCGCTGATAGCCGGCGGTGCCCGACGCATAATCGTATCTCTCGCGGAAATCGCCATAGATGCGGCTGGCGCTGGAATAGCTCGCGCCGAGGTTGAAGCTGTCCCGCCCGGACAACTGATAGCGATAGGAGAGACCGACGCTGGTGACCGTCGAGATGCCGCTGATCGCGGTGGGCGAGATCGAGCGCGAGCCGTCGAGGCAGAAGCTGCTGCGCTCGCCCGTGTGGCACAGCGTGCCGCTGCCCGAGAAGGACGTGCGACGCGCCGACCCGACCAGCAGGTCCGTGTCGCTGAAGGTCAGGCCAAGGCTCACATTCAGTGAAAGCCGCGCGGAAAAGCGCGTATTCAGGATGAAGGACGGCGAAATCTGCGTGCCGTCGCCGAAGCGCGAGTGATAATAGTTGCTGCGCGAGACGTTGAGGCCCGCGCCGATCGACGTCGTGGGATTGATCGTCCGCATGTAGGAAAAGCCACCGGCCGTCGTGTCGTAGCTGGTGGCGATCTGGCTCTCGCCATTCTTGAATTTCACGGCCGAATACTGGGCGTAGAGATTCAGGGAATCGAGCGGAGAGAGCGTGATCGACGCGCCGAGATTGCCGCCATAGGACCTGACGCGCTGCGCCAGCGTGGCCGCGCCGGAGGGGTCGAGGATGATCGGATCGTCCGGCGCGCCCGGCGGATCGTTGGGGTTGGCGCTGGGGAACAGCGCGTTGCGGAACTGGCTCGAATAGTTCGCGCCGCCATCGATGGAGATGCGCGGCGTGATCTGCTGCTTGGTCGTCGCATAGACCGAATAGTCGGTCGCGCCCGAATAGGTCCGGGAAAATTCCGTATGCGTGATGTCGCCGCTGATCTGTGTCGTGCCGGCGGGCGCGTCGAACACGATCTTCGGCGAGATATTGCCCGTGATCGTCCCCGATCCGCTGTCCCCCGTATTGGAGGAATAGGGATTGGTCGAATAGCCGCCCCGCACGCCCACAATGGCGCCGACACGCGGGTCGGCGAGCGCGGCCGTGCCCGACAGCAGGGCGGACAGCGCAACCGGAACTGACGCGACACGCAATGGATTCATGGCACGATCACCGTGTCGCCGGTCTGGATCTGCGGGATCGTGTTGGCGACGGCGGGCGAGAGATTGCCCTTCATGGCGCCGCCGAGACGAAACGGGATGGTGGTGAGGTGATCGCCGGTCTTGCGGATGATGATCACATTGTCGAGATTGGCGAACTCGTCGGGCCCGCCCGCCATGGCGATCGCCTCGATGAGGTTCACGTAGCGGCCCGGCGTGAACTGGCTGGGGCTGCGCACATGGCCGATCACCGAGAAGAGATAACCGCTGGGCTGCTGCACCGAGACGGTGACCTGCGGCGGCTCGCCGCGATACTGGGTGGCGAGGCCGTTCGAGATCGCCTGCTCGATCTGCTCGGGCAGCATGCCCTGCGCCACCACGCGGCCGACGAGCGGGAAGGAAAAGGTGCCGTCCGGCAGCACGCGGATGCTGCGCTGCAAACGCTCCTCGCCCCAGACATAGACCTCGATCTGGTCGCCCGGATTGATCGTGTAGGGCCGCTCGACGGCGCTCGGCGGAACGGCTGGAGCTGCGGTTTGCGGCGGGGCGGTCTCCTGAGCCATGGCAGCGGATGACATCGCAACGAGCGCGGCCGCAAGCGACCGGGTCATGAAGAAAGGACGCACGCGTGGAAATCCCTCGTTGTTTTGGCCTAGGCCCGGGCTTCATATACCAAAACAGCATGTCGTCACTACGTAAAAGCGGGGT
>Ga0164243_10002610_pt1 | contig 29596 bp, 31 predicted proteins | sample OricompcompostOP_FD_108781 | JGI IMG/M metagenome (GOLD analysis project Ga0164243, IMG submission 108781) | Organic Plus compost microbial communities from Emeryville, California, USA - Original compost - Organic plus compost (OP) | ecosystem: Engineered > Solid waste > Mixed feedstock >... | reverse complement strand
CGGGCACCGCCGTACGCCGCCGCCCCGCCGCGCCGTTCGCCGCCGGGTCCCCCGTACGGGGGCTCTCCGGGGCGCCGCTGCGGTCGAGCAGGCTGTGCGCGGTGCCGATGCGGTACAGCCACGGGCGCGCCTCCAGCGCGCCGGGGCCGCCCTCGGGCCAGGCGTCCCAGGAGGCGGACGCGACGCCCGGCGCGGCGCGGCGGGCGATCTCGTACCAGCGGCGCATCAGCGGTGAGCCCTCGCCCGCGCCGGACAGCACGGCGGTGATCTCGGCCTGGTTGGCGGTCAGCTCGTCGCGGCGGTCGGCCACGGCCTCGGCCGCCTCGGCGACCGACCGTTCGCCGGCGGCCCGGCGGCGCGCCAGGATCCCCTCGACGCGCCCCAGCTCGCGCCGGACGGTGTCGACCGCCTCGTCCCGGGTGGGTCTCATCCCCTCGGCCCGTCTCCGTCCGGGTACGCGGGCAGCGGCATGCCCACGGCGTGCAGTGCGTAGTGTTCGAACTCCCCGGTGACCGACGACAGGTCGGCCGCCGCGGTGTGCAGCCGGTCGCGGACCTCGACGAGCTCGCGGATGGCCACCTCGACCTGGTCGTCGCCGGTGCCGACGGTGCGCAGCACGGCCAGGGCGTCGGCGACGCGGTCGGTGGCCTTGCGCAGCTCGGGCCTGGGCAGGTCGGCGCAGGTACGGGCCAGTTCCTCGATCAGCTTGCGGGCCAGCGACCCGGAGTCCGAAGCGGCGGCGGAGGATCTCGCCGCGGAGGTCGGCGAACTCATGCGGTTCCCCTTGCCCCGAAGATTGACGCCGTCGTCGCGGTCAGAGGCCCTCCGCGTACTGGTTGGCGTTCTGCATCGCCGACTGGAGCTGCACCTGGCTGTCCCCGAGGTCGTGCGCGACCTTGCCGATGATCTGGTTGGCCTGCCCGAGCTGGGGGTGGCTGCTGCCCTCCGCGGCCGAGGCCAGCGCCTGCATCGCTCGCTCCGCGCGGTCCCGGGCCAGCGCGAGCGACTGGACGGCTTCGTCGACCGACTGGTTCGCCGTGGCGATCGCCTGCTTCAACTGTCCAGCGCTGACCACACAAACCTCCGGAAAACGACCCGATGCAAGCCACGCCTAACCATGCCCACTCGTAGCCAGTACCTAACTACGATGAGGCTTCGGAGGTTGGGAACCCACCGGGAAAAATCGTAGGTCCGCCCGCGCCCATGATCAACTCGGCGGGCGTCAGTCGGCCGCCGGTACGGCACGGGCCGGCTGGGTCTGCTTGATGATGCGCCAGCTCAGCCAGATGACCAGCAGGTACAGGGGGTAGCCGAGGACCAGGCGGCCGATGCCGAGGGCGATCAGCTGGTCCGCGGCCCACAGCGGCGCGAGCACGGCGATGCGCAGCACGAACATGCCGAACCACAGGAATGTGGCCAGGGTGTACGCGCGGCGCCGGGCCGGGTCCTTGCGCCAGGCGGTGCCCTCGCCGAAGACCACACCGAGCGCGGCGCCGAGCAGCGGCCAGCGGACGAGCAGGGAGATGCCGAAGGCGGCGCCGTACGCGACCGTCATCAGCAGCGTGGTCAGGTAGTAGTTGGCCGGCTCACCGGTCTTGGCGGCGATGTACGCGGCCACGGCGACGCCGACGAAACCGGCGATCGCGTGCTGCACGGTGTCCTTACGTACCAGCCGGATCACCGTCAGGATCGCGCCCACGGCGACCGCGGACCACACGGCGATCATCATCTGCTGGCCGCTGACCAAGAACGCGGCGACGAACACGACGCCGGGCAGCCCGGTGTCGAGCACGCCCTTCTTCCCGCCGAACGCCTCTTCCAGCGTCTGCGGGATCGGCCGGTTCGTGCCGGGGATCGTCGGCCGCTCGGGCGCCGGCGTGTCGTCCGCGGGCGCGCCGGACGCCGGCTCGGCCTCGGCTTCCGCCTTCGGCGTGGTCTCCGGCTCGGTCATGCGGTGCCGCTCGTGGCGCGCAGCTCGTAGCGCGGGTTGAACATGACCTTGCGGCCGTCGCACATGGTGACCAGCCCCTCAGCCCGGAGCGTACGGCCGGGCTCGATGCCTGCGATCTTGCGGCGGCCGAGCCACACGAGGTCGACGAAGTCGGACCCGTCGTACAGTTCGGCCTCGAGGGCGGGTGCCCCGCCACGAGGGTTCAGCGTAACGGTACGCAACGTTCCCATCACGCAGACGCGCTGCCGTTCGCCGCAGCGGGAGATCGGGGTGGCGCCGGTGTCCTCGGCGTCCTTCTGCAGCTCTTCGGCTTCCAGTTCTTCGTTGCCCGCGGTCAGCCGACGGAAGAACCCGCGCAGGCCCCGCGGTTTGCCGGGCCGTACATCACTCATATCTACGAATGTAGGGCACGCGCGCAATGCTGACACCAGCCGGACGGGGTCACCGCTCGAAGCGGTATCCCATGCCGGGCTCGGTGATGAGGTACCGCGGCCGCGCCGGGTCCGGCTCCAGCTTGCGGCGCAGCTGGGCGAGGTAGACGCGCAGGTAGTTGGTCTCCGTGCCGTACGACGGGCCCCACACCTCGTGCAGCAGCTGCCGCTGGCCGACCAGCCGCCCGGCGTTGCGGACCAGCAGCTCCAGGATGTGCCACTCGGTGGGCGTCAGCCGTACCTCGGCGCCGTCGCGGATCGCCTTGCGCGCGGCCAGGTCGATGGTGAACGCGTCGGTCTCCACGACCGCGGCCTGCTCACCGGCCGGGGCGGCGCGGCGGACCGCGGCGCGCAGCCGGGCCAGCAGCTCGTCCATGCCGAACGGCTTGGTGACGTAGTCGTCGGCGCCGGCGTCCAGCGCGTCGACCTTGTCGTCGGAGGCGTGCCGGGCGGACAGCACGATGATCGGCACCGTCGTCCAGCCGCGCACCCCCTTGATCACCTCGGTGCCGTCCATGTCGGGCAGGCCGAGGTCGAGCACGATCACGTCGGGGTGCCGGCGGGCGGCGGCCTCCAGCGCGGCGCGGCCGTCGGCGGCGGTGTCCACCTCGTATCCGCGCGCCTTGAGGTTGATCCGCAACGCGCGCGCGAGCTGCGGCTCGTCGTCCACGACCAGCACCCGTACGGGCGCGGTCCCGTGGTCAGCCACCTGTCGTCTCCTTCACGTCTTCGGCGACGGCCACCCGGCCGGGCAGCGAGAACACCATGGTCAGGCCGCCGCCCGGGGTGTCCTCGGCCCGCAGGGTGCCGTCCATGGCCTCGGTGAAGCCGCGCGCCACCGCCAGCCCCAGGCCCACGCCGGTACGGGATCCGCCGCCCCGCGTCGGCGCGTCGCCGAGCCGCTGGAACGGCTCGAAGATGCGCTCTTTCGCGTCGTCCGGAACCCCCGGCCCGCGGTCGGCGACGCGCAGCTCGACCCGCCCGGAGTGCGCGCTGGCCGACACCAGCACGGCCGGCCCGCCGGACGGGCTGTGCCGTACCGCGTTCTCCACCACGTTGGCCAGCGCCCGCTCCAGCAGCCCGGGGTCGCCGAGGACGGGCGGGAGGTCCGGCGGTGCCTCCACCCGTACGGCGTCCGGCGGCACGGCGAGCAGCGCGGACGGGATGATCTCGTCCACGCCGAACGGCCGCGGCTGCGGGCGGACCGCGCCGGTCTGCAGCCGGCTCATGTCCAGCAGGTTGCCGACCAGGCCGTCGAGCCGGTCGGCGGACTCCTCGATGCCGGCCAGCAGCTCCGACTCGTCCTCCTCGTCCAGCGCCAGGTCCTCCGAGCGCAGCGCGCTCACGCTGGCCTTGATCGAGGCCAGCGGCGTACGGAGGTCGTGGGAGACGGCGGCCAGCAGGGCGGTGCGGATGCGGTTGCCCTCGGCCAGCGCCTTGGCCTGCATCGCCTGGTGGGCGAGGCGGCGGCGCTCCACGACGGCGGCGGCCTGGCTGGCGAACGCGGCCAGCACCCGCCGGTCGTCGGCGGGCAGCGTCTGGCCGCGCAGTGCGAGGGTGAGCGCGTCGGTGACCGACACCGTGGTGTCGGCGTCGTCGGGGCCGGCGCACGGCGTGCCGCCCACCGACTCCAGGACGTGCCAGCCGTTCTTGTCCGTACCGTCCGCGTCGCGTTCCAGCAGCGCGACGGTGGTGAGGCCGAACGTCTCCCGGATCCGCTCCAGCAAGGTGAGCAGCGACTGGCCGCCGCCCACGAAGCCGGTGGCGAGCAGGCTGAGCGTGCTGGCCTCCGCGCGGGCGCGCGCGGCCTGCGCGCTGCGCAGCGCGGCCCGGTGCACCACCAGCGCCACGGCCACGCCGACCGCCACGAACACCACCAGCGCGAACGCGTTCTCCGACTCCGCGATCGTCCACGTGTGCACGGGCGGGGTGAAGAAGTAGTTCAGCAGCGCGCTGCCGAGCACGGCGGACACCACGGACTGCCACACGCCGCCGATCAGCCCCACCGCGACGGTGACGACCAGGAACAGCAGCAGGTCGGTGGTCAGGCCCAGGCCGCCGTCGAACGGGTACAGCGCGGCGGCCAGCGCGAGCGGGCCGGCCACGGCGGTCACCCACCCGGCGACGCGCCGCCGCCGGCCCAGGACGTCGGCGGACGCGGGGATCAGCCCGCGGCCCTTGCCGACCTCCTCGTGCGTGACGATGTGCACGTCGATGTCGCCGGACTCGCGGGCCACCGTCTGCCCCACGCCCGGGCCGAAGATCTGCTGGAACGCCGACCGGCGGCTGGAGCCCAGCACGATCTGCGTGGCGTTCACGCCGCGGGCGAAGCCGAGCAGCGCGCGCGGCACGTCGTCGCCGATCACCTGGTGGTACGTGCCGCCGAGGCTCTCGACCAGCGTCCGCTGCTTGTTCAGCACCTCCGGGTCGGCGCCGGACAGGCCGTCGGCCCGCGCCACGTGCACGGCCATCAGCTGGGTGCCGCGCGGCTGCGCGTCCGGCGTGCGGTGCGCGATGCGCGCGGCCCGGCGGATCAGCGTCTCGCCCTCCGCACCTCCGGTCAGCGCGACCACCACCCGCTCGCGCGCCTCCCACGTCTTGGTGATGCCGTGCTCGTCGCGGTACCGGGCCAGGCCCTCGTCGACGCGGTCGGCCACCCACAGCAGCGCCAGCTCGCGCAGCGCGGTGAGGTTGCCCTCGCGGAAGTAGTTCGACAGTGCCGCGTCGATCTTCTCCGGGGGGTAGATGTTGCCGTGCGCCATCCGGCGGCGCAGCGCCTGCGGCGTCTGGTCGACCAGCTCGATCTGGTCGGCGCGGCGCACCACCTCGTCCGGGATGGTCTCCTGCTGCCGTACGCCGGTGATCTCCTCGACGACGTCGTTCAGCGACTCCAGGTGCTGGACGTTCACCGTGGCGATCACGTCGATGCCGGCGTCGAGGATCTCCTCGACGTCCTGCCAGCGCTTGGCGTGCCGGGAGCCCGGCACGTTCGTGTGCGCCAGCTCGTCGACCAGCGCCACCTGCGGCCGCCGGGCCAGCACCTTCTCCAGGTCCATCTCGGGGAACGTCGCCCCGCGGTACGCCGCGTGCCGGCGGGGGACGATCTCCAGGCCGTCGAGGAGGTCCTCGGTCTTCTGCCGGCCGTGGCACTCCACGAACGCGACGACGAGGTCGGTGCCGCGGTCGCGCCGCCGGTGCGCCTCGCCGAGCATGGCGTAGGTCTTCCCGACGCCCGGCGCGGCGCCCAGGTACACCCGGAGTCGTCCCCTGCCCACATCACTCATTGTGCGGCTTGCTTCTCCACGTCGATGTTCAGCTTGAGCACGTTGACGTGCGGGTCGCCGATGAAACCCGCGTCCCGGCCGGAGGTGTTCTCCCTCACCAGCCGGGTAACCACCGCCGGGTCGATTTTGTTCGCGTGCGCGACCCGGTTGATCTGGATCTTCGCGTACTGCGGCGAGATGTCCGGGTCCAGGCCGCTGCCGCTTGCGGTCAGCGCGTCCGGCGGCACCGCGGACGGCGCGACGTGCTCGACCTTGGCGATCTTCGCGCGCAGCTCGGTGACCTGCTTCTTCAGCTCCGGGCTGTTCGGGCCCTCGTTGGACGCCGAGCTGGACAGCCCGTCGTACCCGTTGTCCCCGGCCGCCGACGGCCGCGGGTGGAACCACGTGTCGCCGTCGAAGTTCTGCCCGAGCAGCTCCGAGCCGACGGTCCTGCCCTGGTACGTCACGAGCGACCCGTTCGCCTTGTCGTGGAACGCGACCTGCGCGAACCCGGTCATCACCAGCGGGTAGGCGATCCCCAGGATCGCCGTGAGCACGATCAGTGCCCGGAACCCCGCGCCGATCTGGCGCATCCAGCCCTTCATGTCAGCCGACCCCCGGAATCAGCGAGATGAGCATGTCAATGATCTTGATGCCGACGAACGGCACGACGAGCCCGCCGAGGCCGTAGATCAGCAGGTTGCGGCGCAGCATCTGCGCCGCCGACTGCGCCCGGTACCGGACGCCGCGCAGCGACAGCGGGATCAGCGCGATGATGACCAGCGCGTTGAAGATCACCGCGGAGACGATGGCCGACTCGGGCGTGGACAGCGCCATGATGTTCAGCTTGTCCAGGCCCGGGAAGACGGCCGCGAACATCGCCGGGATGATCGCGAAGTACTTCGCGACGTCGTTGGCCACGGAGAAGGTGGTCAGCGCGCCGCGGGTGATGAGCAGCTGCTTGCCGATCTCGACGATCTCGATGAGCTTCGTCGGGTTGGAGTCGAGGTCGACCATGTTGCCGGCCTCCTTGGCCGCCGACGTGCCGGTGTTCATGGCCACGCCGACGTCGGACTGGGCCAGCGCGGGCGCGTCGTTCGTGCCGTCGCCGGTCATCGCGACCAGCCGGCCGCCCTCCTGCTCCCGTTTGATCAGCGCGAGCTTGTCCTCCGGCGTGGCCTCCGCGAGGAAGTCATCCACGCCGGCCTCCGCCGCGATGGCCGCGGCCGTACGCGGGTTGTCGCCGGTGATCATGACCGTACGGATGCCCATCTGCCGCAGGTGCGCGAACCGCTCGGCCAGGCCCTCCTTGACGACGTCCTTGAGGTGGATGACGCCGAGCACCCGCGCGCCGTCGCCGTCCGCGGAAGCCACGACCAGCGGCGTGCCGCCGGACCCGGAGATCTCATCGACGGTCCGGTCCGTCTCCTCCGGAACGTCGCCCCCGAGGCTCCGTACCCACTCGATCACCGACCCGGCGGCGCCCTTGCGTACGCGGGTGCCGTCCGGCAGGTCCATGCCGCTCATCCGCGTCTGCGCGCTGAACGGCACGACCTCGGCATGGTCGACCTCCCGGCCGCGCAGCCCGTACTTCTCCTTGGCGAACACCACGACCGAGCGCCCCTCGGGCGTCTCGTCGGCCAGGCTGGCGAGCTGCGCCGCGTCCGCGACCCGCGCGTCCGCGACGCCGCCGACCGGTACGAACCCGGCCGCCTGGCGGTTGCCCAGCGTGATCGTGCCGGTCTTGTCCAGCAGCAGCGTGTTCACGTCGCCGGCCGCCTCGACCGCGCGCCCGGACATGGCCAGCACGTTGCGCTGCACCAGCCGGTCCATCCCGGCGATGCCGATCGCGGACAGCAGCGCCCCGATCGTCGTCGGGATCAGGCAGACCAGCAGGGCCACGAGGATGGTGATGGACTGCTGCGCGCCGGAGTAGATCGCCATCGGCTGCAACGTCACCACGGCCAGCAGGAACACGATGGTCAGCACGGCCAGCAGGATGTTCAGCGCGATCTCGTTCGGCGTCTTCTGCCGCGCCGCCCCCTCGACCAGCGCGATCATCCGGTCCAGGAACGTCTCGCCGGGCTTGGCGGTGATCCGTACGACGATCCGGTCGGACAGCACCTTCGTACCGCCGGTCACCGCGCTGCGGTCGCCACCGGACTCGCGGATCACCGGCGCGGACTCCCCGGTGATCGCCGACTCGTCCACGCTGGCCACGCCCTCGACGACGTCGCCGTCGCCGGGGATGACGTCGCCGGCCTCGCAGACCACCCGGTCGCCGAGCACCAGCGCCGTGGCCGGCGCCTGCTCCTCGTGGCCGTCCGCGGACAGCCGCCGCGCGGTGGTCTCCTGCTTGGCCTTGCGCAGCGTGTCCGCCTGCGCCTTGCCGCGCCCCTCGGCGACGGCCTCGGCCAGGTTGGCGAACACCACGGTCAGCCACAGCCAGACGGCCACCACCCAGGCGAACCAGCCCGGCTGGAGGACGGCCAGCACGGTGGTCAGCGCCGAGCCGACCTCGACGACGAACATGACCGGCATACGGATCATGATCCGCGGGTCGAGCTTGCGCACCGCCGAGGGCAGCGCCTCGACCAGGGCCTTCACCCCGAACGCGCTCTGCCCGGCCGGCATCTTGTCCGGCACCGGCGAACGGCCCGGGCGGGCCGGCGGCTTGTCGTCCGACGGGATCACCGTCGTGGTGTTCCCAGCCATTTATGCGAGTCCTTCCGCGAGTGGCCCGAGCGCGAGCACGGGGAAGAAGGTGAGTCCGGTGATGATCAGCACGGTGGCCACGGTCATGCCGACGAACAGCGGCTTGTACGTGGGCAGGGTGCCCGCGGTGGCCGGTACCGGCTGCTGGCGGCCCAGCGATCCGGCGAGCGCCAGCGCGAAGACCATCGGCACGAACCGGCCGAGCAGCATCGCGATGCCGATCGTCGTGTTGTAGAACGGCGTGCTCGCGGTGAGCCCGGCGAACGCGCTGCCGTTGTTGTTGCTGCCGGACGTGTACGCGTACAGCACCTCCGACAGCCCGTGCGGCCCGGAGTTCAGCATCGAGTCCCGCGCGCTCGGGACCATGAGCGCGATGCCGGTGAAGATCAGCACCAGCGCGGGCGTGGTCAGCGTGTACAGCGCGATCAGCCGGATCTCCCGGGACTGCAGCTTCTTGCCCAGGAACTCCGGCGTCCGGCCGACCATCAGGCCGCCGAGGAACACCGCGAGCATCGCGACGATCAACATGCCGTACAGGCCGGTGCCGACGCCGCCGGGCGCGACCTCGCCGAGGGCCATGTTCAGGATCGTCAGGCCGCCGCCGAACGGGGTGAAGGAGTCGTGGAAGGAGTTGACCGCCCCGCACGACGTGCCCGTCGTGGACGCGGCGAACAGCGCCGACAGGAATATCCCGAAGCGGGTCTCCTTGCCTTCCATCGCCCCGCCCGCGCTCTGCAGCGCGGAGCCGTGGTGCTGCAGCTCCGACGCCGTGATCCCGGCGACCATCAGCGCCCAGATCACGAACATCACGGCGAACAGCGCGTAACCGTGCTTGACGCTGCCGGACATCGTGCCGAACGTACGGGTGAGGCTGAACGGGATCAGCAGGATCAAGAAGATCTCGAACAGGCTGATGAACGCCGTCGGCCCCTCGAACGGGTGCGCGGAGTTGGCGTTGAAGAACCCGCCGCCGTTGGTGCCCAGCTCCTTGATCGACTCCTGCGAGGCGACCGGGCCGGTCAGGAAGTCCTGCCCACCGCCTGCCAGCGTGGTGAGGTGCTCGGGACCGGCCAGGTTCTGCACGACGCCGCCGGCCATCAGCACGATCGCGGCGACCACCGACAGCGGCAGCAGGATGCGCAGGCTGCCGCGTACCAGGTCCACCCAGAAGTTGCCGACCTGGTCGGTACGGCGCCGGATCAGCCCCCGGATCAGCGCGATCGCCACGGCCATGCCGACCGCCGCGGACACGAAGTTCTGCACGGCGAGCCCGGCCATCTGCGTGAGGTGGCTCATCGTCGACTCGCCGGAGTAGGACTGCCAGTTCGTGTTCGACACGAACGACGCGGCGGTGTTGAACGCCGTGTGCGTGTTCACGTTGTCCATGCCGATGTTCAGCGGCAGCCACTTCTGCACCCGCTGGATCAGGTACAGCAACAGCACGGACACGGCGGAGAACGCGAGCAGGCCGCGCAGGTACGCCGTCCAGCGCTGGTCGGCGTCGGCGTCGACGCCGACGGCCTTGTAGACCCACCGCTCGACGCGCAGGTGGCGCGACGAGCCGTACACACGGGCCATGTAGTCACCGAGCGGCCGGTACACGGCGGCGAGCGCGGTGATGAGTACGCCGATCTGGAGGAGACCGGCGGCCGTCTGGCTCATCAGAACCTCTCCGGGAACACGAGGGCGACCACCAGGTACACGAGCAGGGCCACCGCGATCACGAGGCCGATCAGGTTCAGGGCAAGGCTCACAGCCGGTCCACCGCCCTCGCGATCAGCGCGGCGATACCGAAACACGCCACGGTCAGTGCCACGAAGGCCACGTCCGCCACTTTTTTCCTCCTCGGTTACCGATCGCCCTCATCGGGGCGCCCCGAAGAGTGAAACGCTTGATTAGCTGGGAAATGGCGGCGTTAATGGGGTCCTAGCGCCGCCGCGAACGGCCTTAACGGTTCCCTAACGAGACGGACAGCGCCCCCGATTTCGGACACGGTCCGCAAGCGTCGCCGCCAGGAAAGCTTTCCTTGGCCACACAGAAAGGATTACGCTCCGGATCAAGAAGACTCTCCTCTGTGAGAGTCGAACTCCGCGGCGGAAGGAGTGTCATGAGCACACCCGACCGAGAGCCCGCGGCCCCCTCGGGCATCGCCGATCCGGCTCCGTTGGGTCTCGCGGCCTTCGCCCTTACGACATTCCTGCTCTCGGCCAAGAATGCGGGCCTGACGCACGGCACGGACGCGTGGCTCGGCTACGCGCTCGCGTACGGCGGTCTCGGCCAGCTCCTGGCCGGGATGTGGGAATTCCGGAATCGGAACGTATTCGGGGCGACGGCGTTCTCGACATACGGCGGTTTCTGGATCGGACTCGGCCTTTACGCCCTGCTCGTGGGGTCCAAGGCGACGCCGGCCCAGGAAGCCAACGACCTCGGCTGGATTCTGCTGGCCTTCGCGATCTTCAACCTGTACATGCTGGTCGCGAGCGCACGGGTGAGCGGCGCGGTGTTCGCCGTGTTCCTCACCCTGCAGGTCACCGAGGTGGTCCTGTTCATCGGCGAGTTCAGCGGCAGCGACGCGATCGGAAAGGTCGGCGGTTATATCGGCATCGTTACCGCGCTGGTCGCCTGGTACGCGTCGTTCGCCGGCGTCCTCAACGGGGTCACCGGCCGTCCGACGCTCAAGGTGGGCGGTCCGCTCGTCAAAGCCGGCTCATAACCCGGCACGAGAAGACGGCGCTTCCCCGGCCCGCCGGGGAAGCGCCGTCGCCGTTCGCTCAGCGGACCTCGGTGATCTCCGGGCCGCGCTCGAAGGGGTTCAGGTCCGACCGGCCCTGCTGCTCCTCCAGGGCCTGCTGCGCCTCGCGCGGCAGGCGGAGTTCGAGCAGGTCGCGCGGCGGCATCGGCGAGTCGCCGCGCACCACCACGATGTCGGCGAACACCGACTCCAGGGACTCCGCGACCGAGTCGTCGGTGGCGGCCTTGCCGCTGATCACGCCGCGCAGGAACCAGCGGGGGCCGTCGACGCCGAGGAAGCGAGCGGGCTGCGTGCCCGCCGTGCCGTCCTGGGCCTGCACGGGCACCTGCGCGTGCACCTCGGGGCCGAACGGCCCGTCGGCCTCCTCCGCGGAGCCGCCGGCCTCGGTCAGCTCGGCGATGATCTCCTTGCGGACGTCCTTCCACAGGCCGCTGCTCTTCGGCGCGGCGAACGCCTGCACCTGCATCGCGGAGTCGTCCCGCAGCACCGTCGCCGCGACGAGCTGGTCGTCGACGACGTTCACCTGGACCTCGGCGTCCTCGGTCATCGGCACGCGGATACCGCCGAGATCGATGCGCTCCACATCGGGCACATCCTCATCGGCGTCCCACGGACCGGTGCCCGCGGGCGCGGACTCGCCGGCGTCGTCGTCCGCCTCCTCGTCCACGTCGAGCTCGTCGTCGAGCTCCGGGCCGAGGTCCTCGATCTCCTCGTCGGCGGACCGCCGCGCCTTACGACGTCCGAACACGTCAGGCTCCTCCTTCAACTGCCGTATGGCCACCGGTGGACCCGAACCCGCCGGCGCCGCGCACCGACCCGGGAAGCGTGTCCACCTCGTGGAAGGCGGCGTGCTCCACTCGTTGCACGACCAGCTGAGCGATGCGGTCGCCCCGGGCGAACCGTACCGGCTCCTTCAGATCGGTGTTGAGCAGCGTCACCTTGATCTCGCCCCGGTAGCCCGCGTCGATGGTGCCGGGTGCGTTTACCACCGTAACGCCGAATCGGGCACCGAGCCCCGAACGCGGATGTACGAACCCGGCGTACCCCTCCGGCAGCGCGATCGCCACGCCGGTCGGCACCACGGCCCGCTCCCCCGGCCCCAGCTCGACCTCCTCCGCCGCGACCAGGTCGGCGCCCGCGTCACCGGGATGCGCGTACGACGGCTGCGGCAGCCCTGGGTCGAGCCGCTTGATCAACACGTCCACCGTGCCCTTGGCTGTCATCCGCTTGACCCTACCGTTCCGCGCCGCCACGCCGTGCCGCCCGAAGGGGGCGGGCCAGCCAGCGCGGCAGCGTCAATCGCACCCGGTCGTCGGCGTCCGGCGCGGCGTCCGGAACCGGCGGCGCGGGCGGCCCGGTACCGCCGCCCAGGTCACGCCGCAGCTCCGGCCACGCCCGGTACACCACGGCGACCAGCGGTACGGCGATCACCGCGCCCGCGACGCCCGCGATGTACGTGCCGGACGCGATGGCCAGGATGACCGCGAGCGGGTGCAGCCGCACCATGCGCCCCACCACCAGCGGCTGCAGCAGGTGGCTCTCCAGCTGCGCCTCAAGGGTGATGATGCCGAGCAGCACGATCGCGGCGATCCAGCCCTTGGTGCCCAGCGTCACCAGGATGGCCAGGCCGCCGGTGACGACGATGCCGGCCAGCGGCACGAAGCTGCCCAGGAAGATCAGGACGGCCAGCGGCGCCCACAGCGGGATGCCCATGATCAGCATGACGATGCCGATGACCACGCCGTGCACCGCCGCGATGATCACCGTGCCGCGGACGTAATGGGTCAGCGTCAGCCAGGCCACCCGCCCGGCCCGGTCGATGCGCGAGCCGGCGTTCGGGCCGCACCTCTGGCAGAACCACGCCCAGATGTGGTCGCCGTCCTTGATCAGGAAGAACAGCACGAAGACCAGCAGCACCAGGCCGGCCAGCACCTCCAGCACGATGCCCGCGCCGGTGACGACCGTGCCGGGCAGCGCGGCGGCCTGCTTGTCCAGCGCGGTGAGCAGCGTGTTCACCGCGCTGTCGATCTGCTGCTGACGGAAGTGCAGCGGGCCGGAGCTCAGCCAGCTCTGCAGCTCACGTGCGCTGTGCACGACCTGGGACGCCAGCCGCGGGAACTCGGCGTTGGCGCGGATGCCGATCAGCGCGGCCAGCCCGCCGACGATGATCAGGGCGACCAGCAGCGTCAGCCAGGTCGCGGCCATCCGGCCCAGCCCGGCGCGGCCCAGCCCGGCGCGGCGCAGGCGGGCGGTCAGCGGGTACAGCATCGCGGTCAGCAGCAGCGCCACCACGCAGGGCACGGTGACCACGGCCAGGTAGCCGAGGATGCGGGCGACCAGGTACGCCGCCGCGCCGACCAGCAGCAGCCGCCACGACCACGCCCCGGCGACCTGCAGCACCCACGGCACACGCCCCCGCGGACCGGGCCCGGTACCCGGTCCGTCCGTTCCGTTGCTCACGCTCACCTTTCGCCACCGCTCGCCGCCACGTCCCGCCTCGCCCGGCTACTCCCCCGCCGCCGGATGTGCGGGCCTTCGCGCCCAGGCCAAGGTATGTCATACCGCGGTCGGGAGTAGCGTGAAGCCATGCCGGAATATGACGAGCGGCTCACGGTGCCGGTTTACTGGTGGCCAATCGCCGCCGTCTGCGTGCTGCTGCTCGGCGCGGAGGTCGCCGCCGGGTTCGGCTGGCCGGTCGCCGTGATCACCTACGCCGTGCTGGCCGCGTTCATCGCCGCGCTGTTCCTCAACTGGGGCGCGCGCGTACGGGTGGCCGGCGGCGCGCTGCACGCCGGCAAGGCCCGCCTGCCGTTCTCCGCGATGGGCGACGTCTCCGCCCTGACCCCGGAGAGCGCGCGCCGGCTGCGCGGTGACCGCCAGGCCTTCGTCTTCGCCCGCCCGTACCTGAAGTACGCCGTGCGCATCGAGGTCCGCGACCCCGACGACCCCACCGCGTACTGGCTGATCTTCACCCGCCGCCCCGAGTCCCTGGCCCGGACCCTGGCCCGCGCCCGCACCTGAACGCGGCCCGCGCCCGGCCCGCGCCCGGCCCGCGCCCGGCCTGTGGGCGGGATCACAGGCGTTTCCGGCATGATCGGTCGGCAATCGGCCGTTGTGACGCTTCGTGATCACAGCTTCCGGCCTGCGCAAGGTGTACCGCACGCGCCGCCGTGAGGTCGTCGCCGTGGACGGTGTTGACCTGGACGTCGGCGACGGCGAGGTCTTCGGCGTGCTCGGCCGCAGCGGCGCCGGCAAGTCCACGCTGTTGCGCTGCGTGAACCTGCTGGAGCGGCCGACGTCGGGCACGGTGACGGTCGACGGCGAGGAGATGACTCGGCTGCGCGGCGACGGCCTGCGCCGGGCCCGCCGCCGCATCGGCATGATCCACCAGCACTTCGCGCTGCTCTCCGCCCGTACGGTCGCCGGGAACGTGGCGTTCCCGCTGGAGATCGCCGGCATGCCGGCGGCGAAGCGCCGGACGCGGGTGGCCGAGCTGCTCGACCTGGTCGGCCTGGACGGTCTGGCCCGCGCGCACTCGGCCCAGCTCTCCGGCGGCCAGAAGCAGCGCGTCGGCATCGCCCGCGCACTGGCCGCCGAGCCGCGCCTGCTGCTGTCCGACGAGGCCACGTCCGCGCTGGACCCGGAGACCACCGCCTCGATCCTGGACCTGCTCCGCCGCGTCAACCGCGAGCTGGGCCTGACCATCCTGCTGATCACCCACGAGATGGACGTGATCAAGAACGTCTGCGACAGCGCCGCGATCATGGAGGCGGGCCGCATCATCGAGTCCGGCAAGCTCCGCGACCTGCTCGTACGCCCCGGCTCGCGGCTCGCCGACCGGCTGTTCCCGCTGCCCGAGGCGTCCGGCCCCGGCATCGTCACGGTCACGTACGTGGACCGCGCCGACCGCCCGCTGATGTCCGACCTCACCCGCCGCTACGACGTGGACGTGAACGTGCTGGGCGGCGCCATCGAGACCGTCGCCGGCGCCCCCGTGGGCCGCCTGCGCATGCGCGTCGCGGGCGCCCGTACGGACGAGGCGCTTGACCACCTGCGCGGCGAGGGCCTGCTGGTGGAGGTGGACCGGTGACCGGTACGGAACTGTGGCCGCTGCTGTCCGAAGGTCTCGCCGAGACGCTGCTCATGGTCGGCTGGTCCGCGCTGTTCACGCTGGTCTTCGGGCTGGCCATCGGCGTGCTGCTGGTGCTGACCGAACGCGGCGGCCTGCTGCCCGCGCCCGGCCTGCACGCGGTGCTCGGCGCGGTGGTGAACATCGGCCGGTCGCTGCCGTTCGTGATCCTGATGGTGGCCATCATCCCGTTCACCCGGCTGGTCACCGGCACCTCGATCGGCACCACGGCGGCCATCGTGCCGCTGTCCGTCGGCGCCATCCCGTTCTACGCGCGGCTCGTCGAGACCGCGCTGCACGAGGTGGACCGCGGCGTCGTCGAGGCCGCGCAGGCGATGGGTGCCACGCGGCTGACGATCGTGGCCAAGGTGCTGCTCACCGAGGCGCTGCCGTCGCTGGTCGCCGGGCTGACCGTCACGATCGTCACGCTCGTGTCGTACTCCGCGATGGCCGGGACCATCGGCGGCGGCGGCCTGGGCGACGTCGCCATCCGCTTCGGCTACCAGAGCTTCGACACCCGGGTCATGGTCGCGACCGTGGTCGTCCTGGTGGTCGTCGTGCAACTGCTCCAGATGCTGGGCGACTTTCTGGCCCGGCGGTTGTCCCACCGATGAGAAGAAGGAAATCCCAGGTGCGCAAGATATTCGCGTTCGTGTCCGCCGCCGTGCTGGCCCTGTCGCTGGCCGCGTGCGGCACGGGGTCGTCCTCGGACCCGGACCAGCCGCTGAAGGTCGGCGCCAGCCCCGTACCTCACGCCGAGATCCTCGACTACATCAAGAAGAACCTGGCCCCGAAGGCCGGGCTGAAGCTCGAGGTCGTCTCGTTCAACGACTACGTCCAGCCGAACATGCAGCTGATGGACGGCACGCTGGACGCCAACTACTTCCAGACCAGGCCGTTCCTCGACGAGTTCACCTCCAGCCACCCCGACGCCAAGTTCAGCTACGTCGAGGACGTGCACCTGGAGCCGCTCGGCCTGTACTCCAACAAGGTCAAGGACGCCAAACAGCTCGCCGGCGGCGCGACGGTGGCGCTGTCCAACGACCCGGCCAACCTCGGCCGCGGCCTGAAGCTGCTCGCCGACAACGGCCTGATCACGCTCAAGGGCGGCAAGACGACCGGCATCACCGAGCAGGACATCGCGTCGAACCCGAAGAACCTCCAGTTCAAGCCGCTGGACCCGGCCCAGCTCCCGCGCTCGCTGAGCGACGTGGACGCCGCCGTCATCAACGGCAACTTCGCCATCAAGGCCGGCCTGTCCCCCACCAAGGACTCGCTGCTGCTGGAGAAGACGGCCGGCAACCCGAACGCCAACGGCCTGGTCGTCCAGTCCGAGAACAAGAACGACCCGCGCGTGCAGAAGCTGGCCAAGCTGCTGCACGACCCGAAGGTCAAGAAGTTCATCCAGGACAAGTACGACGGCTCGGTGCTGCCGACCTTCTAGAGCGTCACGTCCACCGTCGGCCCGTCCTCGGCGGTGTCGGTGAGCACCAGCTCGCCGACGCCGCCGGCCGCGCGCAGGTCCGCGGCCGCCGCGCGCACCCGGGCCGCGGCCTTGCCGCGCACCTCCACCCGGGTGACCGGCGCGCGCATCGACAGCTTGGCCTCGGACTTCGCCCGGCGCACCGCACGGAGCACCTCGGCCACCGCGGCCAGCGTCTCCGCGTCACCGCCCGCGTCCGCCGCCTCCGGCCACGGCGCCACGTGCACCGAACCCTCGCGCCACCACGACCAGACCTCCTCGGTCACGAACGGCAGGAACGGCGCGAACAGCCGGACCAGCACCGACAGCGCCCGCTCCAGCGCGGCCCGCGCCGAGGCGTCGCCGTCGTACGCGCGGCCCTTCACCAGCTCCAGGTAGTCGTCGCAGAACTCCCAGAAGAACCGCTCGGTACGCTCGAGCGCCCGCGTGTGCTCGTACTCCTCGAACGCGGCCGTCGCGTCGGCCACCACGTCGTCCAGCGCGGCCAGCATCGCCCGGTCCAGCGGCGCGGTGGGCGCCCCGCCGGTCGTACCGAACCCGAGCACGAACTTCCCGGCGTTGAGGAGCTTGGTGGCCAGCCGCCGGCCGACCTTGATCTGCCCGGTGTCGAACGCGGTGTCCACGCCCAGCCGCCCGGACGCCGCCCAGTACCGCACCGCGTCCGAGCCGTACTGCTCGAGCAGCGCCATCGGCGTGACCACGTTGCCCTTGGACTTCGACATCTTCTTCCGCTCCGGATCGAGGATCCAGCCGGAGATGGCCACCTGCCGCCACGGCAGCGTGCCGTCCTCCAGGTGCGCGCGGACCAGCGTGGAGAACAGCCAGGTACGGATGATCTCGTGCGCCTGTGCCCGCAGGTCCATCGGGAACACCCGGGCGAACAGGTCCGGGTCCCGCTCCCAGCCGCCCGCGATCTGCGGGGTCAGCGAGGACGTCGCCCAGGTGTCCATGACGTCCGGGTCGCCGGTGAACCCGCCCGGCTCGCCGCGCTGCTCGGGGGTGTAGCCGGGCGGGGTGACCGAGGCGGGGTCGACCGGCAGCTCGGCCTCGTCCGGCGTGATCGGCTCGTCGTACAGCGGGTTGCCCTCCCCGTCCAGCCGGTACCACACCGGGATCGGCACGCCGAAGAACCGCTGCCGGCTGATCAGCCAGTCGCCGGACAGGCCGTCCACCCAGTTGTCGTACCGGACCCGCATGTGCGGCGGGTGCCACGCCAGCTCCCGGCCGCGCTCCAGCAGCTCGGCGCGCAGCGCGTCGTCCCGCCCGCCGTTGCGGATGTACCACTGCCGGGTGGTGACGATCTCCAGCGGCCGCTCGCCCTTCTCGTAGAACTTCACGGGATGGGTGATCGGCCGCGGCTCGCCGTCGAGGTCACCGGACGCGCGCAGCAGCTCCACCGTACGGGCGCGCGCCGCCGCCACCGTCTTCCCGGCCAGCTCGGCGTACGCGGCCCGGGCCTCGGGCGCGTCCAGGTCGCGCGGCGGCTCGGGCATCAGCCGCCCGTCCCAGCCGATGACCGCCCGCGTGGGCAGGTCGAGCTCGCGCCACCAGGTGACGTCGGTGACGTCGCCGAACGTGCAGATCATCGCGATGCCGGAGCCCTTGTCCGGGTCGGCCAGGCGGTGCGCGACCACCGGCACCTCGACGCCGAACAGCGGGCTGCGCACGGTGCCGCCGACCAGCGGGCGGTACCGGTCGTCGTCGGGGTGGGTGACCAGCGCGACGCACGCGGGCAGCAGCTCCGGCCGGGTCGTCTCCACGTGCACCGGCCCGTCGGCGGTGTGGAACGCGATGCGGTGGTACGCGCCGGGCCGCTCGCGGTCCTCAAGCTCCGCCTGCGCGACGGCGGTACGCCACGTGACGTCCCACAGCGTGGGCGCCTCGGCGGTGTACGCCTCGCCGCGCGTGAGGTTGCGCAGGAACGCGCGCTGTGACGCGGCACGGGCGTCGTCACCGATCGTGGTGTAGGCCAGCGACCAGTCCACGGACAGGCCGAGCCGCCGCCACACCTCCTCGAACGCCCGCTCGTCCAGCGCGGTCAGCTCGTGGCACAGCTCGACGAAGTTCTCCCGCGGCACCGGCACCAGCCGCTTGGGGTCCGGCTCGGCCGGCGGCGCGAAGTCCGGGTCGTACGGCAGCGCCGGGTCGCAGCGCACGCCGTAGTGGAACTGCACGCGCCGCTCGGTGGGCAGGCCGTTGTCGTCCCAGCCCATCGGGTAGAACACCGCGTTGCCGCGCATGCGGCGGTAGCGCGCCAGGATGTCGGTGTGGGTGTAGGAGAAGACGTGCCCGATGTGCAGACTGCCGCTGACCGTCGGCGGCGGCGTGTCGATCGCGTACACCCGGGCCCGCGGGGCCGTACGGTCGAACCGGTGCAGGCCGTCGCGCTCCCATACCGCCGCCCAGGTTCCCTCCAGGCCGTCGAGTGACGGTTTCCCTGGGATCCTGGGGTTCGGCGTCATGACAGCACATGGTATGCAGCAGGGCCCTCAGACGTGGAAGGATTTTCGCATGAGCAAGTCCAAGAACACGGAGCTGACGGCGAGGATCGTCGGCGGGCTGGCCGCCATGGCCGCCGGATTCGCCGCACGCAAGCTGATCGAGTTCGGCTGGAAGAAGGTCACCGGCAAGGAGCCGCCGACCGAGCCGGAGTCCCCCGAGGTGGCGCTGGCCGAGGCGCTGAGCTGGGCGGTCGTGATGGGCGTCGGCATGGAGGTGACCCGGCTACTGGCCACCCGCCTGGTGGCCAAGCGCATGCACAAGCACGGGATGATCGAGGAAGCCTGAGCGTACGGCGGCCGCCCGGGGCTCAGGGTTCGATCTCGCCCCGGACGGTCGTACGGCCGGGCGGCAGCGGGCGTACCCGCAGGTCCTTCAGGACCAGGCCGGCCAGCTTCTTCGTGGCCTGCCGGTTCAGCGTGCCACCGGCGACCGCGCCGGTGAGGAACGGGCCGAGCGTGGTGAGATGGCGGCCGAGCAGCCGCAGCAGCCGGTTGCGCAGCGTCGCCTTCGCGGCGGCGCCCAGGGCCAGCGTCAGCGAGCCGGGTTGGAGGGGGTCGACGCCCCGGCGCCGGGCCCAGGCCATCACGTACGCACCGGTGCGCTGGATCTTTCCGCCGTACGGTGCCGCTCCGTACACCTCGTGCAGCTCGGCGACCATCTTGACCTCGATCGCCGCGACGACCAGCGCCTCGGCGACGATCTGCGCGGGCGCGGTCAGCAGCAGCGGCGGAGCGGCGAACTCCACGGCGGCGAGCGCGCCGCCCGCGGCGCCGACGGCCGTCGTGGCGTTGCTCGCCGTACCCACCAGCGACTCGGCGAGCGCGTCACCGGTGAGCCCGCGGTGATGGCGGCGCAGCGTCTCCGCATCGCGGATCGGGATGCGCGGCGCGATCTGGTTGGCGAAGACGTCCGTCAGCCAGCGGCCTCCGGCGAGCCCCTTCGCCCCGGCCTCGCGGGCGCTGGTACCCAGCGCCCGGGCCAGGCGTCCGAGCAGGCGACCACGCTCGGCTCGGCCCATCTCCTCCTCACCGGCCAGCCGCTCGACGAGCGGGCCGACCTCGTCGGCCGGCACGTCGAGTTCGGCTTCGGACCGGGTCGGGAGACGGTTGCTGCCGTCGGGGTCGGACGCCACCGCCTGTCTACCTCCCTGGATCTGATTCTGAACGGCGCGACGAGGGACCAGTGATCAGGCGGCGCACTCGCGGCAGATGAACTGCCCGTTGCGCTCTTCGGCGAGCTGGCTGCGGTGGTGGACGAGGAAGCACCGTGCACAGGTGAACTCGTCGGCCTGCCGGGGCAGCACCCGGATCGCCAGTTCCTCGTTCGACAGGTCCGCTCCGGGGAGCTCGGTGACCTCGCCGGCGTCAAGGTCCTCGTCGATGACGGAGGACGTCTTGTCGTTGCGGCGGGCCTGGAGTTCCTGGAGGCTGTCCTCGTTGATCTCGTCGTCGGTCTTGCGTGGGCTGTCGTAGTCGGTCGCCATTTTGCTTTCTCTCCCCCTCAGTGCTACTGCGCCTCGTCGCGCGGGTGTAACGCTCCACCGGCCGTCGTTGTGCCCGGATTGGCCGAGGAATTTTGCCACGCTCCCGCCCTTGTTCCACGCGCGGCGCCCGGATATGCGTACACGCCGAGATCGACACTGGTCAACCGGGTCGAGTGTGGCGTAAATCATAAAAGGTTCGCCGTCAATAGCGGTCCGTACGACTGGCGTGTTCCGGTCTGCCGGAGGACACTACGCCATCGGTGCTTCTCGCGTGTGGGAGACGCACCGTTACGACGAGTCCACCCCCAGGCCGGGGTGTCGCGAACGCCGCGCCACCATGGGCTCGCGCGATGGACGCGACGATCGACAGGCCCAATCCGGCGCCACTGTCGGAAGAGGGTACGGCCTCTTCGCCGCGGTCCCGCTCACCGTTGCGGCGCAGTTTATGGAATGCCCGGAACAGCCCATCCACCTCGTACGGCGCGATCTGCGGTCCGGTATTGGAGACCTGAACGGTCGGGGACCCGTCGATCATTCCCGTTCGCAACCACAGCACCGGTTCTTCGGCGTCGTTGTGCCGTACCGCGTTGTCCAGCAGGTTCGACACCAGCCGCTCCAGCAGCACCGGGTCACCGTACGTCGCCGCCTCCCCCAGCTCCGGCGTCACGGTGACGCCGGCGGTCTCCGCCTCCTCCGTCACCCCGGCCAGCGCGGACGCGGCGACGTCGGCGAGGTCCACCCGCACCCGGCCGGTGGGCGCGCGCTCGCTGCGGGCGAGCAGCAGCAGGCCCTCGATCAGCCGCTCGTGCCGGGCGTTGGTGGCCAGCAGCGTACGGCCGACCGCCTTGAGGTCCGGCGAGGCGTCCGGGTCGCCGAGCGCCACCTCCAGGAGGGTGCGGTTGATGGCCAGCGGCGTGCGCAGCTCGTGGGACGCGCTGGCGACGAACCGCCGCTGGGTGTCGAACGCCCACTGCAACCGGCCGAGCATGGCGTCGAAGGTGTCGGCCAGCTCCTTGATCTCGTCGTTCGGACCCTGGAGCTGGATGCGCTCGTGCAGCGTGCTCTCCGACAGCTCGCGGGCCAGCGCGGTCACCCGGCTCAGCGGCGACAGCGCGCGGTCGGCCACGGCGTACCCGAGCAGCGCGGCGCACAGCCCGACCAGCACCAGCGCCACCAGCTCCTGGCGCAATAGTGTGGACAGCACCTCCGCGCGGTACCGGGCGGTCAGCTCGCTGACCAGCCGCTGCCACTGCTCCGGGCCGATCAGCGTGCCGCCCTGCGGCGACACGACCACCTGGTCGAGGACCTTGCCGACCAGGATGTACGTGACGGTCAGCAGGATGACGCCGACGCCGAAGAACAGCCCGCCGTACACCAGCGTGAGCCGCATGCGGATGCTCAGCCGGCCCGGCAGGGACCCGACGCGGCGCAGCGGGCCGGCGCGGGTCACAGCCGGTACCCCACGCCGGGCTCGGTCTGCACGACCGGCGGGTCACCGAGCTTCTTGCGCAGCGTCATCACGGTGACGCGGACGACGTTGGTGAACGGGTCGATGTTCTCGTCCCACGCCTTCTCCAGCAGCCGCTCGGTGCTGACCACCTGGCCGTCGGCGCGCATCAGCTCCTCGAGGACCGCGAACTCCTTCTTCGTCAGCGGCACGGGCCGGCCGTCCCGCCGCACCTCGCGGCGGCCCGGGTCCAGCGTGATGCCGGACCGCTCGAGTACGGGCGGCACCGGCGGCGCGGCCCGGCGGCCGAGCGCGCGCACCCGGGCCACCAGCTCGGTGAACGCGAACGGCTTCGGCAGGTAGTCGTCGGCGCCGAGGGACAACCCGGCGACCCGGTCCTCCAGGTCGCCGGCGGCGGTCAGCATCAGGATGCGCGCGGCGGCGCGCCGGCCGACCAGCGTCCGGCACACCTCGTCGCCGTGCACCACCGGCAGGTCGCGGTCCAGCACCACGACGTCGTACGCGTTGACCTCGGCGCGTTCCAGCGCTTCGGCGCCGTCGTAGGCGACGTCCACGGCCAGCGACTCCCGGCGCAGGCCCGCGGCGATCGCGTCCGCGAGGACCCGCTCGTCCTCCACGACCAGTACCCGCACCGCCTCCGCTCCTTCCCGACCGGTCCCGTTATGCCAGCGTGCCCGTAAGCGGGCCGTAAAGCCGCGTCAGTGCGTCGCGCGCAGCGCGCGCAGCAGGCCGGTCAGCCCGGTGAGCAGGGCCGCGCGCTCGGCGCCGGTCATCGCCTCGAGCAGCTCCACGTGCCGCGCGTGGAACGCGTCGCGGATCTCGCGGTGCGCGCGGCGGCCGGCGTCGGTGACCAGCAGGCGGTCCAGCCGCCGGTTGGCCGGGTCGCGCTCGCGCGCCACGTACCCCTTACGTACGAGACCGGCGACCAGGCGGCTGACCGTGCTCTTGTCCAGCCGCAGCCGCTCGCTGAGGTCGCGCTGCGCGAGCGGGCCGTCGGCGTCCAGCTCGTGGATGGCGAACAGCTCGGACAGCGACACGGCGTGGCCATGGGCGAGCTCCGGCTGGAGCAGGCCGGACGCCTGGACGAGCTGCATCAGCAGCCCGTGCAGCGGCTCGGTCACCCGGATCCCCCTCAAAGAGTTGTGCTGTACAACTGTTGTGGCGTACTGTCGAGCCTAACAGTTGTAGAATACAACTCTGGAGGCCGCACCATGTCCCGCACCGCTCACCTGCTCCGCCACCGCGGTCACGCCCACGGATCCGGGCACGACCAGCACGACAACTCCGCGTTCGAGGGCCCGGACGCCGCCCGCCGGTACGCCCGGATGACCTGGCTGATGCGCCCGCTGTACAACCGGATCGCCGCCGACATCGCCGCCGGCACGCCGCACGGCGCGCGCGTCCTGGACATCGGCACCGGCCCCGGCCAGCTGCTCGTCGCACTCGCGCGGCGCCGGCCGGACCTGAGCCTGACCGGCGTCGACGTGTCCGCCGGCATGATCGACGTCGCCGCCGCCCGCCTCGGCGACCGGGCCGACGCCGTCGTCGGGGACGCCGGCGACCTGCCGTTCCCCGACGACTCGTTCGACCTGGTCGTGACGTCGTTCAGCCTGCACCACTGGCCGGACGTACCGGCCGCCGCCGCGGAGATCGTCCGGGTGCTGCGGCCCGACGGCCACCTCGGCGTGTACGACTTCCACCGCGGGCCGTTCGACGACCTGACCCGGGCCCTGGAGGCCCAGCCGGGCCTGGCCGGCCGTACCGTACGCCGCGGCCGGATGCCCGGTCACCTGCCCCTTCACCTGTTCGACCGGCTGGTGTGCTGACCGCCCGCGAGGCGTTGGAAATCACACCGGGAATACCGGTTTGCGCCGAACGGCTTGCTGGGTAGGGAGGCACCCGATCATCCATACCTGGCGGAAGGAGTGGAATGGGCGAGTTCCGCTCGACCCTCCAGCGGCGGCTCACCGACGCGTACGCGTCGCTGCGCGCCGCGGAGGCCGAAGGCGATCACTTCCTGGCCGACGCCCGGGAAGCCGAGATCGAAGATCTACGGCGTCTCGCGGCCAACAACGACGTCGACCTCTCGGAGTGCGTCGCCTGACCCGGCCGCGGCCGGTGCGGGCCCCCTAGCGCAGCTCGTTGAACAGGCGTTCCACGTCCACGAGCAGCGCGCCGTACACCGGCCAGAGCGAATCCTCACGGGCGGCGGCCGTCCGCAGCAGCCGTCGCAGCGCCTGCGCCCGCCGGATCCCGTCCGTGATCAATCGCCGGAGTTCCTCGTCGCCCGTCTCGTCCGCGAGCTCGCCGTAGCGGTGGACGGCGCGGGCGGCGAGGTCCAGCAGCCCCGCGTACCGGTCGAGGAACCGCTTGTCCGGCTCCTTGACCGGTTCGTCGTGTCCGGGGAACTCCACGTCGTAGATCCCGCGGGTGATCCCCCGCGTCTGGATGACCACGTGCTCCAGCGACCGCAGCGCGGGCCGCAGCCACGGATCGGACAGCGCCATGGCCACGTCCGGCGCCATGTCCGCGATCATCCGCCGCGGGTTGAACCGTACGCTCTCCGTGGCCTGCTCCACGCTCTCCCGCGCCTCGATCAGCAGCTCGTCCAGGTCTCGCGCGCGTGACAGCCACTCGTCGGCGTCCTCGGGCGGCCACGGCTGGCGCAGCCCCGCGGCGGTGTCGGCGAGGATGCCCGACGTCGCGGTCGCCAGGTCGCCCAGCGTGTCGCGGGCGGACCGCAGGTGCACCGGCGGCGCGATGAACAGGTTCACCAGCAGCCCGACGGTGGCGCCGAGCAGCGTCTCGATGATGCGCGCGGTGGCGTACCCCTCGCGCGTGGCCAGCGTCAGGACCAGTACGGCGGTGATCGCGACCTGCGTCCCCTGCTTCCCGAACCGCCGCCAGTTCCCCACCGCGAGCGCCCCGACGACCACCAGCAGGATGCTCCACCAGTGCAGCCCGAGAAAGTGCCCCGTCCAGTACGAGACGAGCACGCCGACGACGGTCGCGGCGACCCGCTGCAGCGCCCCCTTGAACGTCTCCGACACGGTGGTGCCGACCACCACCATCGCCGTCACCGGCGCCAGCCACGGCGACTGCGCGCCGATCGGCAGATTGTCCGCGATCTCCCACGCCACGGTGGCCGCCAGCGCCCCCTTGACCACCTGATACGCGGTGTCCCGCTCCGCGCTCGGCCGCTGGATCGCGGTCCGCACCGCGCCGGACGCCCGCCGCACGTTCGCCCGCCCCCGCCGGTACACACGCGCCACCCGCCTGCGGACAGCCCTGCGCACCGATGTCACGGCGCCCAGTCTTACCGATCTTGCCCCGAAGAACCAGGCACCGCCCGCGTCACGCGTCCCGAGCCGGATCCAGCCCCGCCAGCAGCCCGTGCAACTGCGTGAACAACGGCTCCGGCGCGGCAATGGTCATCTCCGGCGAAGCGGCCTTCCCATCAAGCCCGCCCAGCCGCGCCCCCGCCTCCTCAGCGACCAGCCCCGCGGCCCCGATGTCCCACGCGTTGACCCCTCGCTCGTAGTAGGCGTCCACCCGCCCACAGGCCAGTCCGCACAGATCCACGGCGGCCGACCCACCCCGCCGGATATCCCGCACGTTCGGCAGGACCCCGAGCAGCACCTCAGCCTGATGCACCCGCCGCCCCGCCGCATACCCGAACCCGGTAGCCACCAGCGCCTGACTCAGCACCACCCCCCGATTACAGGCGATGCCCACCCCATTCCGCCAAGCCCCGCGGCCCCGTACGGCGGTGAACGTCTCCCCCCGCCGCGGCACCTCAACAACCCCCGCGACGGTGACCCCATCCACCTCAGCCGCAATACTCACCGCCCAGTCAGGCAGCCCGTACAGATAGTTCACGGTCCCATCAACCGGGTCGACCACCCACCGCACCCCGGACTCCCCCGCAGACTCCCCCGACTCCTCAGTCAGCAGCGCATCCCCCGGCCGCGCCTCAAGCAACCGCCGAGAGATCAACGCATCCGCCGCATTGTCCATCTCAGTGACGATGTCCGTCGGCGACGACTTCGTCCGCACGACGGCGGCCCCCGCCTCCCCATCCACCAACATCCGCCCGGCTTCCCGAGCAGTGGCAACGGCAAGGTCAAGGAGACGCACAGGCTCGATGTCCATGCGTCCATCATCACGGACGGGGATCGGGAGGCGGCGCGCCGGGGCCACCGGTAAAACCGGCGGCCAGATCCGGCCACGCCGTATGACCTGCTCAAATTCTTGCGTTGAAAGCCGCGCCGGGGATTTTCCCGACAAACGCCTTCCACTGCTCGGAAGTGAATTGCAACCGCGGACCGGTCCGGTCCTTTGAATCGCGGACGAACACGGTGCCGCCGAGCCGAGCGACCTCGACACAGTCGGCTTGCTGGGATTTCCGGCTCTTCCGCCACGCGAGCGGCCGCGCTTCACCTGCACGTTCGGCGGTTGGGTGACCGCTGCCCATCTTGCCCGCACCCCTAACCCGGCGATTGAGGAAATACGCGCACGCGACGTTACGTGCTGTGTTCACTTCGCCGCTGACAGGCCAGTTCCTCAGCCGAGTGTAAACGGTGCGACTCGGGGCGCATACTGCCGCCCGAGAACGGTTGTATTTCGCCAGGTTACGGCCGTTCGGGATCAGCCGCGCATGAGCTGATCGGCGACCTCGCGGAGCAGTGAGATCGACTCGGCGCTAGGAAGCGCCTCATCCAGAATCGCTTCAAAGGCCGAGCGATAATCCGTGACCGTGGTCTCGTCGCTGGTGATCGCGCTTTGCCCCTGACGCGCAGAAGGCGCTTCCAGGTACAGCAGGTCCGGGGCGCCGCCGTCGAATTCCAATAGCACGAACGGCCCTTCCATCCCGGCATACGCACCAGCCGAGAACGGCACGATCCGTATCGTGATCAGCTCTTTTTCTTCCGCGAGATCGGCAAGGTAACGGAGTTGATCCGGCATGATGTTCGGGTCTCGTCGCACGCCCACTTCGCGCCGGATCACGGCCTCGTCGAGAACATAGAACCTGCGGGGCGGTTCTTCCCGCTGCTCCAGCTCCTTTTGCTGCTGACTCCGGAACTGGACCTTCCGGTCGACGGCCGAGCCTTCGACGTAGTTCGACGTGAGCACCTGACCGTAGGCCCGCGTCTGCAACGGACCCGGGACGACGGCGTTCTGGAAGTGCCGGATCCCCGAGGAGCCGGTCAGGTAGCCGGCGTATTGCAACGTGCCCTCGTCGACGGCGTCACGATAGTCGTTCCACCAACCACGCTGACGTGCCCCCCGGGCCAGCCTTTCGAGCCGGTCGCGCCGACTCTCGGACCTGACGTCATACTCGTTGAGCAGCGCACGAAGGTCGGTGACCGTGATGTTGCTCTTACCGCCCTCGATCCGGATCAGCTTGGACGGATGCCAGTCCAGCGAATGCGCGACCTTCTCCTGCGTCAGGCCCTTGCCGGTCCTGAGGCGGGTCAGCTCGCTGCGAAGAAGGGCACTTTGGACGACCGGGCCCTGGTCAGTGGCCATGTATATGCCTATCTAGCGGTTCATATCGTTCCAGGATACAACCTAGCAAGTTACCGCGCAGCAACCTGCCTCATACCGCGTTCCCATGTTCTACGTATCCCTCAGCGAGTGCAAGCGATACACACCACGGGCGCACGACCCGACGATCCGTCGCACCGCACATGGTGGCATAACGATGTGCAATGTTGTACTTTGGCTGACAGCAGTCTAGTACAACCTAGTCCAGGCTCCGACGGCAGAGGCGGGCCGTCGCTGTCGGAGAGGACACACGACGAAGATCTTGCTGCGGGAAATCCTCCGCGATCGCACGCGTGAGGACGGAAGACGTACGCAGGACCGCCCCCTCAGCCTCGCGGCCCCGGTAGCCAGCCAGGCGGGCCTCGAGGGACCGGGGGCGGCCCCGACGAGTCCAGTGGGCGTCAGCCCGGACGGCTCCGGCACCGTGGCCAGGGTCGACGGGCGGCACACGGACTCCCCGAGTCTAGGCATCACGACGCCGCATTCACCAGGTACCGCGATCGCCAATAGTTCGTACTCGGTCACCGGCCGTCGCCGGATGGCGCGCGTAACACGACTCCGCAACGGAACGCGCCGACAAGGGGAATCGCCTCATGGTCCGTCGCAATGAACCGGACGGCCCGCGCCGTCAGATAATCCGCAAGATCCCTTGGGTCGCCGGGCCGCTCAACTTCGTCGGCCGGCTCGCCGACGGCGAGCCGGGCACGGGACACCCGGCCCCGTCGGCCGACTTGGCTCCCGGCCGGATCTTCCCGGCGGGAACGTTCCTGGGGAGGCTGGGCGCGGCCTATGCCGCCGAGCTCGCAGAAGACGGTCGCCGGTGCGTTTTCACCATCGGCGACGTGCTGTTCCGCGCGGGCGAACCCGCGCGGAACGTCTTCGTCATCCTCGAAGGAAACGCACGGATCGAGTCGATGTCCGGTGACGTGATCGCCATGCGGGGTCCCGGGGACCTCATCGGTGAGCGCGCCGCCTCGTTGGAACCGAGGCGCTCGGCGACCGCCGTGGCCATCGACGAGCTCCACGCGATACAGGTCGAGGCCGGGAACTTCGCCGCGTTCCTCAACCGCCATCCCGACGCCCTGAAGGAGCTGGAAGGCCAGCTGTACTTCCGCATGACCGCGCCCGACCGGTCGCACACGGAGCTGAGCGGCCAGAACTGCACGGTCCTGCTGGTCGACATCACCCGGTTCAGCGACGCCACTCGTACGGACCGGGACCGGCTGGCGATCATCAAGGCGTGCTACCGGATGCTCGAGGACGCCTTCACCAGCGCCGGGGTCGACTGGAACGCATGCCACAGCGAGGACCGCGGTGACGGCGCGCTGGTGATCATCCCCGGGCATGTACCGACCGAGGACGTGGTGCACCCGCTGGTACGCCGGCTCGCCGCCAACCTGCGCCGGTACAACAAGCGTGCCCTCGCCGGGCGGCGGTTCACCCTCCGGGTCGCCGTCGACGTCGGCCCGGTCACCGCGCACGAACACGGCGTCAACGGCGAGACGATCATCAGCGCGGCCCGCCTCGTCGAGGCGACCCGGCTGAAGGCGGCCGTACTGGAGCCGGACGTCGTCATCGGCATCGCCACGTCCCCGTTCGTCTTCGAACGAGTGGCCCGGCACCTACCCGAGGCCGACACCTACGAGGAGGTCAAGTTCAAGGTCAAGGACTGGAGGGCATCCGCATGGATGCGCCTTTACCGACTTTGACCGCGCCTGCCTTCGAAGTCCCTCCTTTCCCCGGCTGATCACACCAGCTCCGGTCTCCGCCACGGCTCGCCCAGTACGTGCTGGTCGAGGAAGGCGAGGACCGTTTCGTACCAGACCTTCACGTTGCCCGGGGTTTGGATCCAGTGGTTCTCGTCGGGGAAGT
>Ga0164243_10002609_pt1 | contig 29596 bp, 27 predicted proteins | sample OricompcompostOP_FD_108781 | JGI IMG/M metagenome (GOLD analysis project Ga0164243, IMG submission 108781) | Organic Plus compost microbial communities from Emeryville, California, USA - Original compost - Organic plus compost (OP) | ecosystem: Engineered > Solid waste > Mixed feedstock >... | reverse complement strand
GTATTCATCTCGCTCAAATCACCGCAGCGTCCGCCCGGCGACGTCACGCACACGCAAATGGATGCGATTGCCGATCTCGCCGATCGTCATTCGTTCGGCCTGATCCGCTCGACGCACGATCAGAATCTGTTGTTCGCGGATGTCAGGCAGCGCGATCTGTACGAGCTCTGGCATGCGCTCAAGCTGCTCGATCTCGCGACGCCGAACATCGGCACGCTCACCGACATGATCTGCTGCCCGGGCCTGGACTTCTGTGCGCTCGCGAACGCGACCTCGATTCCGATCGCGAAGCAGATCAACGAGCGCTTCGACGATCTCGACTATCTCTACGACCTGGGCGAGATCCAGTTGAAGATGTCCGGATGCATGAACGGCTGCGGCCATCATTCCATCGGCCACATCGGCATTCTCGGCGTCGATAAGGGCGGGCAGGAGTGGTATCAGATCACGCTCGGCGGCTCGGCGAGCGGACGCGACGCGGCGATCGGCGAAGTCATCGGCCCGTCCGTCGCGCATGCCGATGTCGCCGACACGCTCGAGCGAATCCTCGCCGTGTACGTGGCCGAGCGCGAAGACGGCGAAGCATTCATCGACACCGTCCGCCGCATCGGTATCGCTCCCTTCAAGGCACGCGTCTATGCGCCGTCTCATCAAGCAGCGTGACATCGTCGTCGATCCCTGGCGGTATGCGGACGAGGATCCGCTCGGCCGCGAGCGCGCGTTGATCCTGCCGTTCGCGCGCTGGAACGAGGAGCGCGAGCGCTGGTGGCTGTGGGACGGCAGGCTCGGCGTTCGCATCGGGCCGACGGATCCGGTTGCCGCGCTCGAGCACGATTTCCTGCGCGTCTCGCTCGTCGCGATCGAGTTCGGCGGGATCGCGGAAGGGCGCGGCTACAGTCAGGCGCAGTTGCTGCGCAAGCGCTATCGATTCATGGGCGAATTGCGCGCAGTCGGCAAGATTCAGCGCGACCAGCTGTTCTACATGGCGCGCTGCGGATTCGATGCGTTCGAGCTGCCCGAGGGTGCGGATCTCGAGGGCGCGTTGACGGCGTTCGAGGATTTCTCCGTCGCCTATCAGGGCGCGACGGATGCGGGGCTTTCGCTGCAACGTCGCGTCGCCCGCTGATACTCCGTCGTCCCGACGCAAGTCGGGACCGCCCCCGGCACCGTCCCCAAATGCGATCCCGACGTTCGTCGGGATGACGAACCCGCCGTCGTCCCGACGCAAGTCGGGACCTCATGTGGCACAGTGCCACGGAGATCCCGACGTACAAAGGCTCACGATGCATCGCGGTGCCTACATCGCTGCCGGCTTTTCCGCCCTATGCCTGATCGCGGCGTTGTTCTGGCCCGCGATGCCGCAGCCGTCCGACTATCACGCGTTCGTCGATCATCGTGCATGGTTCGGCGTGCCGAACTTTCTCGATGTCGCCTCGAACATCGGCTTCCTCGTTCCGGGCATCGCGGGAGTGTTCCTCGTCGCGACCGGCCGCGGGCGCTTCGAGAATCAAATCGAGCGGCTGCCATACGCCGTGTTTTTCCTCGGCCTGCTCGCGACGGCGCTCGGCTCTGCGTATTACCACCTCGCGCCTGACAACGAGCGGCTGTTCTGGGACCGCCTGCCGATGACGGTCGCGTTCATGTCGCTGATCGCGGCGCAAATCGTCGAGCGAATTTCGATTCGCGCAGGCCTCGCGCTGCTTGCGCCGATGCTTCTGATCGGCGCGGCCTCGGTCGTGTACTGGCGTGACACGGAGCGCGCCGGCGCAGGCAACGTCATCCCGTATGGAATTCTGCAGGGCTATTCGGTCGTGATGTTGCTGCTGATCGCGCTCTTGATGCCGTCGCGCTACACGCGCGAGCGCGACATCTACTGGGTGTTCGCGTGGTACGTCGCGGCGAAAGCGCTCGAGGCGCTGGACCGGCAGATCTTTGCGTTCGGCGGCATCGTCAGCGGCCACACGTTGAAGCACTTGGCCGCAGGAATCGCTGGCATCGTCGTGTGTCGCATGCTTCTGCTGCGCGAGCCGAAGCGCGGGCAAGCGATGGCGGTAGGCGCCAGTTGATTCGCAGAAGTAGAATCGCCGGCCCTGATTCCGCGCGCATCGCGATCGCTTTCGAAGGATTCCCATGGACCTCGACAATTCCGTTTGCATCGTCACCGGCTCCGCGACCGGCATCGGCGCCGCCTGCGCGATCGATCTTGCGAAGAAAGGCGCGCGCGTCGTCATCAACTACACCAAGAGCGAAGCGGAAGCCAAGGCGACCGCCGCCGAATGCGAACAGCACGGCGCTGAGACGCTGATCGTGCAGGCGAACGTCGCGAACGATGCGGACTGCCAGCGTCTTGCGCAGGCTGCGCTCGACACGTGGGGACGCATCGATTGCCTCGTGAACAACGCGGGCACGACCAAGGTCGCGTTCAATCACGCTGATCTGGATGCGCTGCAGGCGCAGGACTTCCACGACATCTACGCGGTCAACGTGGTCGGCGCGTTTCAGATGATTCGCGCGGTGGCGCCCGCGATGCGCAAGCAAGGGCAGGGCGCGATCGTCAACGTTTCGTCGATCGCCGGCGTGATGGGAACGGGCACGTCGGTCGCTTACGCCGCATCGAAGGGTGCGCTGAACACGATGACGCTCTCGCTCGCCCGCGCGCTCGGTCCGGAGATCCGCGTGAATGCCGTGTGCCCGGGCTTCGTCGAAACGCGCTGGCTGCAAGGCGCTTTCGGCGAACGCTACGAAGCGCAACGATCGAACGTTGCAAGCCGCACGCCGCTGCAGAAGACGAGCACGCCGGAAGACATCTCGCGCGCGATCGTATGGCTGCTCGAAGGCGCCGACCTCGTGACGGGTGAGTTCATCATCGTCGACGGCGGCATGCACCTGGGCGGCGCGCCGGCAAAGGCGAGATGAGTCCTACAAGGTGGAATGACCTTCAAGCCGGCCCGGGCCCATGATTGCTGGTTCGCGATAAAGGAGCTGACGGCAGTAGACTCCTTCATCAGTCGTCAAATGGTGTTCGCCATGTCTAAGGCAGTGAAAGACATCGAACGTGAGATTCGCGAGCTCAGCTCGGAAGACAAGATCGAGCTCCTGCGTGCGCTCATCGCGGAGCTGGACGCCCCGGCTGACCCAAATGTCGAGCGTGCGTGGCTTGAAACCTCACAGCGGAGGTATCGCGAGCTGGTGGAGGGGAAGGTCAGAGGCGTACCGGGGCCGTTGGTATTGCAGCGCTTACGCCGACGGCTGGGTGGATGAAGTACGAATTTCATCCGGAAGCGGAGCAGGAATTGTACGAGTCCGCTTCCCGCTACGAAGCGGAGGTGCTTGGGCTCGGCCTGCGCTTTGCCGAAGAAGTGGAACGAGTGATCGAGTTGCTGCTGGAGCATCCCGATCTTGGGTCAAGGCTCGATGACGACCTGCGCCATTTCGTTCTGCGCAAGTTCCCGTTTTCCATTGTCTATGCGGTTGTGAGAGATCTCGTGTACATCGTGGCCGTCGCACACGGAAGCCGCGAGCCGGGCTACTGGCACCCACGGGTTCAGGACCGTTAGCTGCACAGCTCGCGGCGCCTCTTTGCTACTCCGTCAGCTTGCCGTCGCCGCCAGATCCGCGAACTGCAGTGCCGCCAGGCGTGCATACAGCGCATTGTTCTCCAGCAGCTCCGCGTGCGTGCCGATCGCGACGATGCGGCCGTGATCCATCACGACGATGCGGTCGGCCTTCAGGATCGTCGCGAGGCGATGCGCGATGATGATCGTCGTGCGGCCTTCCATCAGCCCCTCGAGCGCTTCCTGCACGTAACGCTCGCTTTCGGCATCGAGCGAGCTGGTCGCTTCATCGAGCAACAGGATGGGCGGATCCTTCAGCAGGGCGCGCGCGATCGCGATGCGTTGACGCTGGCCGCCCGACAGCCGCGTGCCGCGCTCGCCGAGGAACGTGTCATAGCCCTGCGGCAATTGCCGAATGAATGAATCCGCGCCTGCGGCACGCGCGGCGGCTTCGATCTCGGCGTCGGTCGCGTCGGGACGGCCATAGCGAATGTTCTCGCGCGCCGTCGTGCCGAACAGGACGGTTTCCTGCGGCACGAGCCCGATGCGCTGGCGAACGTGTTCGGGCGCCGCCTTCGCGATGTCCACCCCGTCGATGACGATGCGGCCGGTCGCCGGATCATAGAAGCGCAGCAGCAGCTGAAACGTCGTGCTCTTGCCGGCGCCCGACGGACCGACGAAGGCGACGTTCTCGCCCGGCCGGATGTGCAGCGAGAAGCGGTCGAGCGCGAGCTCATCGGGACGCGAGGGATAGCGAAACGAAATCTCATCGAAGCGGATGTCGCCGCGCGGCGGCTCAGGGAACGCGCGCGGCTGCGGCGGCGCGACGATCACGGGCGTTGCATTGCGCAGCTCGACGAGCCGCTCCATCGCGCCGGCCGCGCGCTGCACTTCGCCCCACATCTCGCTGAGCGATGCCGCCGAAATCGCGACGTACACGGCGTAGATCAGGAACTGGCTGAGCTCGCCGCCGGTCATCTCGTTGGCGAGCACGCGGTGCGCGCCTTGCCACAGCACGAACGTGACCGCGCCGAACACCGTCATCGTGCCCACCGCCGTCAGAACGGCGCGCATCCGCGTGCGCTTCACGGCGACGACGAAAGAGCTCTCCACCGCTGTGCTGAAGCGCTCGCTGTGCAGCGTTTCGAGCGTGAACGCCTGCACCGTTTGAATCGCATTCAGTGTTTCGCCGGCGAGCCCGCTCGTGTCCGCGATCCGATCCTGTGATTCGCGCGACAGCGTGCGGAGCCTGCGGCCGACGATGATGAGCGGCGCGATCACCAGCGGAATGAGCAGCAGAATCATGCCGGCGAGCGACGGGCTCGTCGCGATCAGCAGGATGAGCGAGCCGGCAAGCTGAATTCCCGAGCGCAACGTGATCGACAGATTCACGCCGGCGATCGATTGAACGAGCGTCGTGTCGGTCGTGAGCCGCGACAGCACCTCGCCGGTGCGCGTGACCTCGAAGAACGTGGGATCCATGTGGATCACGCGCCGATAGATGTCGGAGCGCAGATCGGCGACGACGCGCTCGCCGAGCCAGGTCACGAGATAGAAGCGCAGCGCCGCAAAGATCCCGAATACCGCCGCCGCGCCGAGGAACGCGGCGAAATACAGATCGACCGTCGTCGGATCGCTGACGGCCATGCCCTTGTCGATCACATCGCGAAACGCGATCGGCAGGACGAGCATCGCGCCCGATGCGATCAAGAGCGCCGCCATCGCCAGCACGAGCGTGCGCCGATACGGCTTGAGGTAAGGCCACAGCGCGCGCAGCGGCTTCAACGAACGGGACTTCGGGCGCTCCTCGCTCGTCTGCAAGGCCGCCGCGCGATGGCCGCTTTCGCTCATCGATAGACCGGCAGCGTGACGTCGGCAAACAGCGCTTCCACCTCGGCCTGCGACGACGCATTGCCCGCGCGGTCGACGAGGCGCTTCGTGAGATGGGGAGCGAGGATTTGCAGGAATTCGTACATGTAGCCGCGCAGCAGGGCGCCCTGGTGAAAGCCGGCCCACGTCAGATGCGCAGGGAACAGATGCGAGGCGTCGATGGACACGAGATCGGCGTCTTCGCGCGGATCGATCGCCATGCTCGCCACGATACCCACGCCGAGCCCGAGGCGCACATAGGTCTTGATGACGTCTGCGTCACGTGCCGTGAGCGCGACATGCGGCGTGAGGCCCGCGCGCGCGAAGATCTGCTGCAGCGACGACGGTCCCGTAAATCCGAATACGTACGTGACGATCGGATATTTCCCGAGCATCTCGATCGTGAGCTTCGATTCTTTCGCGAGCGGGTGGTTGTGCGGCACGACGACGCGCCGATGCCAGCGATAGCACGGCAGCAGCACGAGATTCGTGAACATGTCCTGCGAGCCGGTGTTGATCGCGAAGTCGATGCGGTCGCGGCTCGCCATGTCGGCGATCTGCTCCGACGTGCCTTGATGCAGATGCAGCTCGACGTCGGGATATTTCTCGCGGAATTTGCGAATCACCGGCGGCAGCACGTAGCGCGCCTGCGTGTGCGTCGTGCCGATCGCGAGCGAGCCGCGGCCGTCGCCTTTCTGCTCGTCCGCGAGCCGTTTGATGCTCTGGACTTCCTTCAGGATCTTGAGCGCGCGATCGATGACGCGCTTACCCGCCGGCGTGACTTTCGTCAGCGTGCGGCCCTGCCGCAGGAAGATCGGAAAGCCGAGCTCGTCCTCGAGCTGCTTCAGCTGTTTGCTCACCCCCGGCTGCGAGGTATGGAGGCGCTCGGCCGCCGCGGTGATGTTGAGGTCGTTTTCGACGATGGCCGCGAGATAGCGTAATTGCTGTAGTTTCATGCACTTAAGTCTACGCCGAACCGCGGGTCAAAGCAGCTCCGGAGCGCGGGCCCCCGAGCTGTCCCGGCGGAAGCCGGGATCGCGTTCGAGCGTCAATAACGGGGCCGCATCATGACAGAACAAACGAGTCTTTCCCTGGTTATAAGCCGGTTAGCTACAGTCCCCGCCACTGTCATAGCGGATCATCCGCGATCCCCGTCCCGAACACGCAAGCGACGAACTGGAAGAAGAAACGTCCATGACCGAGCCCCTGTCACCGCGTCTGCAAACCCTGGTCGAGCAGACTCGCAAGCAGCTCGAGCACGCGGTGCACGAGTACAAAGACGTCGTGTATTCGAACAGCCTCGGCGCCGAGGCGATGGTGCTCACCGACATCATCGCAACCTTCGCGCCCGAGATCGAAATGTTCACGCTCGACACGGGCCGTCTTCATGACGAGACGCTCGCGCTGCTCGATCGCCTCGAGCGCCGCTATCAGCGCCGCATCGCGGTGTACTACCCGGATGCGAAGGCGATCGAACAGTACGTGCGCGACAACGGCATCAACGGCTTTTATCTCGGGCTCGAAGAGCGCCAGTCGTGCTGCCACATTCGCAAGATCGAGCCGTTCAAGCGCGCCGTCGCGGGTCACAAGGCCTGGGTGACGGGCGTGCGCCGCGAGCAATCGGCCGAGCGCGCGCAAGGCGAGGCCGTCGCGTGGGACGATCGTTATGGGCTGTGGAAAGTGAGCCCGATGCTCGATTGGAAGGAAGAAGACGTCTGGGCCTATATCAAGGCCCGTAACCTTCCTTACAACCCGCTGCATGACAAAGGCTTCCCGAGCATCGGCTGCGCGCCGTGCACGCGCGCGGTGGAAGCCGGCGCGGATCCACGCTCGGGCCGCTGGTGGTGGGAGAATCCGGAATCTCGCGAGTGCGGCCTGCAGCCGCGGCGTCGCGTCATCCCGCTCAAAGTCGAGCCGCGCCGCGCGGCCGGCCAGTAACGGAACCTCATCGCGTCGGGCTGACGCGTGCCTCCATGGAATACTTCCCGATCTTCATTCGACTCGCAGGGCAGCCTGTTCTCGTCGTCGGCGGCGGCGAGATCGCCGCGCGGAAGATCGAGCTGCTGCTGCGCGCGGGCGCAGAGGTTACGGTCGTAGCGCCGGAACTGACCGCGCCGCTCGCGCACAAGGCGTCGGCAGGCGTGATCTCGCACATCGCGGGCGAGTTTCATCCCGATCATTTGAGCGGCAAGCGTCTGGCGATCGGCGCGACGGACAAGCGCGCCGTCAATGCCTGGGTCGCGCATCACGCCGAGCGCCTGAACATTCCCGTGAACGTCGTCGACGATCGCGAGTTGTCGCGCTTCATCGTGCCGGCGATCGTGGATCGCTCGCCCGTCGTCGTGGCGGTCGGCAGCAGCGGCGATGCGCCGGTGCTCACGCGCCGGCTGCGCGAGCGTCTCGAATCCTTCCTGCCGCAGCGGCTCGGCGTGCTCGCGAAGCTCGCGGGCAAGTTCCGTCCGCTCGTCAAGACGAAGCTCGAGAACGGCGCGGCGCGGCGGCGCTTCTGGGAGAAGTTCATCGACGGCGCGATCGCCGCCGACGTGCTCGCGGGCCGTGAGCAGCCGGAGAGCGAGTCGCTCGAGCGCCGCGTGACCGAGAGCATCACGAAGACGGTGCGCGACAGCGATGCGGCTCCCAAGGGTGAAGTCGTGCTCGTCGGCGCGGGTCCCGGCGATCCCGGATTGCTGACGCTGCGTGCGTTGCGAGCGCTGCAGAACGCAGACGTCGTGCTGTACGACCGGCTCGTGTCGGCCGAAGTGCTCGATCTCGCGCGCCGTGATGCTGAGCGCATCTACGTCGGCAAGGCGGCCGGCAACGCGCATATTTCTCAGGAAGGCATCAACGAGCTGCTCGTGAAGCTGGCGAAAGACGGCAAGCGCGTCTGCCGTTTGAAGGGCGGTGATCCGTTCATTTTCGGCCGCGGCGGCGAGGAGCTCGAAGCGCTCGCGGCCGAGGGCATTCGTTTCGAGGTCGTGCCCGGCGTCACCGCGGCAGCAGGTTGTGCCGCGTATGCGGGCATACCGCTCACGCATCGCGATCACGCGCAGGCGCTCACGTTCGTCACCGGTCATTGCAAAGGTGAAACCTCGAACGTCGATTGGGACCTCGTGTCCCGACCGAACCAGACCGTCGTGTTCTACATGGGCCTCGGCTCGCTCGAGACGATCGTCGCGCAGTTGCATGCGCACGGAGCCCCGGCGACGCGCGCGGCGGCAGTCGTGGAGCGGGGCACGAGCGCGCAGCAGCGCGTCGTGACCGGCACGCTCGCGGATCTCGCGGAGCGGGTGAAGGCTGCGGGCATCGAATCGCCCGCGCTGTTGATCGTCGGTGAAGTCACGCGCCTGCACGACACGCTGCGTTGGTTCAACGCGGCCGAATCGAGCGGCGAATTGTTCAATCTTCTCAATGCATCGCAAGGGAGGCTCAGCGCATGAGCACCCAAGTTCGACATGGTTTCGCGCAGACGATCGGCAACACGCCGCTCATCCGCTTGAACAAATTCAGCGCCGAAACCGGTTGCGAGATTCTCGGCAAGGCCGAGTTCATGAATCCGGGCGGCTCGGTGAAGGATCGCGCCGCGCGCGGCATCATCGAAGAGGCGGAGCGCAGCGGCCGGCTGAAGCCGGGCGGCACGCTCGTCGAAGGCACGGCCGGCAACACCGGCATCGGCTTCGCGCATGTGTGCAACGAGCGCGGCTATCGCTGCATCATCGTGATGCCCGACAACCAGTCGAGCGAGAAATACCAGATGCTCGAGACGCTCGGCGCCGAGGTGCTGCGCGTCAAGACCGTGCCGTACTCCGATCCGAATCACTATCAGAAGATCGCGGGCCGGCTGGCCGGCGAGATTCCGGGTGCGGTGTGGGGCAATCAGTTCGACAACACCGCGAATCGCGATGCCCACGAACAGACGACGGGGCCTGAGATCTGGGAGCAGACGAACGGTCAGCTCGATGCCTTCGTCGCGGCGACCGGCACCGGCGGTACGCTCGGCGGCATCTCGCGCTTCCTCAAGCGTCAGACGAATCATCGCGGCCGCAAGCCGCACATCACGCTCGCGGACCCGCAAGGCAGCTCGCTGTACAACTGGCTGCGCTATGGCGAATTGAAAGCGACGGGGCCCGGCTCCATCACCGAGGGCATCGGCATCGGCCGTGTCACGGCGAACCTTGAAGGCTCGCCCATCGATGACGCAGTGCACGTGACGGATATCGAGTGCGTCTCGACCGTTTATCGCTTGTTGCGCGAGGAAGGTCTGTTCCTCGGCAGCACGAGCGGCGTCAATGTCGCTGCGGCGGTGCAGCTCGCGCGGCGCCTCGGGCCCGGGCACACGATCGTCACGGTGCTGTGCGACAACGGCGCGAAGTATCAGTCGCGCTTGTTCAATCGGAAGTGGCTGCAGGAAAAAGGCTTGCTCGAAGCCGCAGGTCTTGCGCAGCAGGTCACGCCGGCAATTTCTTCAGGTTCTATTACGGAGACTCCTCGTGTCGTCGACGGTTACCAGCAACGACTCCGCGCTTAAGTTCGAACGTCCGCCGATCCACACCGACGTCGTCATCGTCGGCGCGGGTCCGTGCGGCCTGTTTCAGGTGTTCGAGCTCGGGCTCCTGGGGCTCAAGGCGCACCTCGTCGATTCGCTCAAGGCGCCCGGCGGTCAATGCGTCGAGCTCTATCCTGACAAGCCCATTTACGACATTCCCGCCGTGCCTGTCTGCACGGGTCAGGAGCTGACGGATCGGCTGCTCGAACAGATCAAGCCGTTCGGAGCCCAGCTGCATCTGGGTCAGGAAGTGACGCAGGTCGAGCGCCAGGAGAACGGGCGGTTCAAGGTCGCGACGAGCGCCTCGACCGTGTTCGATGCGGGCGCGGTCGTGATCGCGGGCGGCGTAGGCTCGTTCCAGCCGCGGCGGCTCGATGTGCCGGGGGCGGCGGAGATCGAAGGGCGCTATCTGCACTATCGCGTGAAGGATCCGCGCGCTTTCGCCGACCAGGATGTCGTGATTTGCGGCGGCGGTGATTCCGCGCTCGATTGGGCCGTCGCGCTCGTCGAGCATGCGCGCAGCGTCGTGCTCGTGCATCGCCGTCCGGAGTTCCGCGGCGCGCAGGCGACGGTGCAGAAGCTCTATGCATTGCGCGATGAGCTGCGCGCGGACGTGATGATCGGCCAGGTCAAGGAAGTGGGCGTCGTCGACGGCGTGCTCAAGTCCGTCAGCGTTCTCGGCGGCGACAGCGTCACGCGCCGCGTCGACGTCGATCAGCTGCTCGTGTTCTTCGGCTTGAGCCCGAAGCTCGGGCCGATCGCGGAGTGGGGCATCGAGATCCACAAGAAGCAGCTCACAGTCGATACCGAGAAGTTCCAGACGAGCATTCCGGGCATCTACGCGGTCGGCGACATCAACACGTATCCCGGCAAGAAGAAGCTGATTCTGTCCGGCTTCCACGAAGCGGCGCTCGCGGCGTTCTCGATCAAGGAATACCTCGAGCCGGGCAAGAAGGTTCACTTGCAATACACGACGACGAGCCCGCTGATGCACAAGCGCTTGGGCGTCGCGGACGACGCGGCGGAAGAGCGCAAAGTCGCCACCCGCTAAGTCAGTCTCTCCCTCTCCCGAAGGGAGAGGCCGCTCTTGCGCATCCTGCGCTCGCGGCATTTGTGCACCCATGCACGGCAGGCCGGGGTGAGGGAGCGCGCGAGCGCGCTCTTTCAGCCTCAGGAGTGAGGCTCAGAGTGAGGCGACTCACGACAGCACACTCCCCTCCGTGTGGGTACTATCCAGACCCATGCATATCCGCCGCCCTAACCCTCGCTCCTTCCTGACCGCCGCTTTCGCCGCGATCACCCTGCTTCTCTCCGCCTGCCAAACCGCACCTCCCAAGCCGCTGCCCGCGCCTGAGCTCCAGCTCCTGGAATCCGCCGCACTCCAAATCCCCGGCGGATGCACGGCCTCGGGCAGCTTCGTCGTGGCCTTCACGGTCGCGCCGTCCGGCCAGACGAGCGACATCCGGCCCGCGGACGCCCCAGTCTGCGTTCAGCAAGCCCTCACTGCCTGGGTCGCGTCCTTCCGCTATGCGCCGCTGCCGCGTGCAACCCCGGCCTCCATCGAATGGCTGATGGTCACGGGCAAGCGCGGCACCTGACGCAAGCCCGCGATTCGCTCCTGTCTTTGCTCGTGAAGTCGCGGCGGCGCTTCGATTGCAACGTGCGTCGCTTAGGCTCGGCCATTTCGAACTGCACCACTGTCCAATGAAACGACCCACTCCGCCGCCCGCACCTGCCTTCGCCGCGCTGCTCGAACAGCGCCTCACGCGCCGCTCGATTCTCGAAGCCGCCGCGCTCACGCCATTCGTCGTCGGCGGCGGGGCGCTGTTTACGTCCGCAGCGACGCGAGCGGAGGGCGCAAGCGCGCTGGCATTCAAACCGATCGCGGGGAGCAAGGCGGACGAAGTCATTCTGCCGCCCGGCTACACGTACGACGTCGTCGCGCGCTGGGGTGAGAGCCTGTTCTCCAAAGTGCCGGATCTCGACGCCGCGAAGCTGCGCGACGGCATCCTGTTCGAGCCGCACGCGGCGACGCTGCAGCGCTCGTGGTTCGGTCAGAACTGCGATGCGATTCATTTCTTCCCGCTCGATGAGCGCGGCACGCGCGGCATTCTGTGCGTGAACAACGAATACACGGACGAGGCGCTCATGTATCCGGGGCATCCGGGCTTCAATGGCGCGGTTCGCGGGGAAGGGCGCGCGTACGTGCGCAAGCATCCGGAGACGGTGAACGTGTCCATCGCGGCGACTGGCGTGTCCATCGTCGAGGTGATCCGCGAGCGCGGCCGCTGGCGCATGGTGAAGGACTCGCGCTTCAACCGCCGCATCACCGCCGATACGCCGATCGAGATCGGCGGCCCCGCGCGCGGCGCTGCGCTGATGCGCACGCACGATGATCCTGGAGGCAGCGTCGCGCTCGGCACGTTCGGCAATTGCGCGGGCGGCGAGACGCCGTGGGGCACGTACCTGACTTCGGAGGAGAACATCCAGGATTACTTCGGGAACCTGGACGACCTGAGCGCGCGCCGCGACGTCGATGCGCACGTCGTGCAATCACACCGCTGCTGGCGCATGTGGAAGGCGCACTCGCTGTATGGCTGGGAGAACGTGCATGCGCGCTTCGATCTCGCGCAGGAGCCGCGCGAGGCGTTTCGGTTCGGCTGGATCGTCGAGATCGATCCGCGCGATCCGTCGCGCCCGCCGGTGAAGCGCACGGCGCTCGGCCGTTTCGCGCACGAAGGCGCAACGCCGGTCGTCGCTCCCGACGGCCGCGTCGCGGTCTACATGGGCGACGACGACAAGTTCGAGTACGTCTACAAGTTCATTTCGACCGGCCGCTTCGATGCGAAGAATCCGCGCGCGAATCGCGATCTGCTCGATGCGGGCACGCTGCATGTCGCGCGCTTCGACGCGAGCGGCCGCGGCCAATGGCTGCCGCTCGTGTACGACCCGAAGGGGCCATTGAATGCGGCCGCGGGCTTTCACGATCAGGCGGAGGTCTTGATCAAGGCGCGCGCGGCCGCGCATCTGCTCGGCGCGACGCCGATGGACCGCCCCGAAGACATCGAGGCGAATCCGTTGACCGGCCGCATCTATGTTGCCTGTACGCGCAACGATTCACGGACGGCGGCGTCCACGTCGCGCGCGTACTCGGGACGCGAAATCGATCCGGGTCCGAATGCCGCGAATCCGCGCGCGAACAACACATACGGCCACATCATCGAGATTCGCGAGGCGAACGATGATCAGACGGCGCGCGAGTTCAGCTGGGAGGTGTTCATTCTCGCCGGTGATCCGAAGCGCGGCCGGCTGATCACGAACATCGAAGATCTCGAGCCTGGGAAGGTGGGATCGGAGGACACGTACTTTGCCGGTTATGCGAAGGCGAGCGAGTTGAGTGCGATCGGCTCGCCCGACAATCTCGGCTTCGATCGCGCCGGCAATCTCTGGATCGTGACGGACGGCGCGCAGCCGCATGACACGAACGACGGCTGCTGGGTATGTCCGACGTCCGGACCCGAGCGCGGCAAGCTGCAGCAGTTCATGAGCGGACCGGTCGGCGCGGAAATCTGCGGGGTGCAGTTCACGCCCGATAACGAGACGCTGTTCTTCAGCATTCAGCATCCTGGCGAGAACGGGAGCGTGGAGTCGCCGAAGAGTCATTGGCCCGATGGCGGCAGCGCGCAGCCGCGTGCGAGCGTCATCGCCGTGCGCCGCGAAGGCGGCGGCCGCGTCGGAAGCTGATTCCCGTCGGAAGCTGATCCCCGTCGTCCCGACGCAAGTCGGGACCTCATTCGGCACGGTGTCGCCAATGGCGATCCCGACTTTCGTCGGGATGACGGTTGCCGGACCCTCACTTCGTGAGGGTCGGGCAAACGTCACTTGGCGCGGGGCATGTAGGCGAGCCCGGCCTGTATCCCGATGTCAGGCGTGTTGTTGAAGTTCGAGATGTTCTCCGTCACCGCGAGGCTCCACAGCAGATTGCTGTTGCGCGTCTGTACGCCGAGACTCAACTGATACTTCCTGTCTTTGAGCTCATGAAGCGTCGTCTTCTGAACGACGCTGTCGCTCGCATACCCCTGCACGATCACGCTCGTACGCGGCGTGATTCCGTAGCTGTAACCCGCAATGAGCGTCGGGATGAACTCGGATTCATCGCCCGGGATCTCCGGTCCGCCCGCGTAATAGACGCCGCTGCCGCTCAGATAGATCGCATGCCGGCTCGTGCTGCCGAGCCGGCGCTGCAGCGTGATCTGCCCGCCGTAATCGTTCTTGCCCGTCGAGAGCAAGAAGCGCTCGCCTTCGAGCGCGAGCTTCGCCGCGACCTCGACCACGACGTCCCACCCGAAGCGCGGCTCGGGCAGCGAATAGCGCACTCCGATCACCGGATCGCCGAAGCCGCCGCTCGTGCTGCGGTCGAGCAGCGCCAGTTGCGCATCGCCGATCGCATAGACGATCTGGAACCGGTCGCGCGCGACGAGGTCGCGTCCTTGCTGGCTGAACCCGAACGCGTGATGAAAGGATTCGATCGTATCGTCGAGCAGTCCTTCGCCATACGAGATGTAAGGAATCGTGACGTATGCGCTCCAGTAATCACTGAGGCGGCGCTGCACGATGAGATCCGCGTAGCCCACTTCGCCGTCGAGATAGAAGGCGTCGCCGGGCAGCGCAAGGATGCGCTCGGCGTCTTCCAGGCGCAGCGGCGCACGCCCGATGTTGCGCTGCTCGAGGTAGTCGCGCACGTTCGTGCTCAGCACGAACGTATTCTGATACGCGTATTGAATCTCGAACGTCCACGTCCCCGGCGGCGCGTCAGCCGTGTGTGCCGGCAGCAGGTCGAGCCGCAGCAAGCCGAACAGCGACAGATCGCGGCCGCGCAGCAATCCCGTGTGGCTCCAGCGCTGCTTTACTTCACGGGCCTGCCCGCCCTGCTCGACTTCTTCAGTGATCGAGCCCGGGTTGTCGTCCGTCGAGCTTTCCTGCGCGCGGGCGGTGTGTAGGCATTGAATGGCGGCGAGCGCCGCAACGAGCGCGACAGCGCGTCTGGCGCGAGGGGGCATGCGCAATCTCGAGTGGGGAGGTACGCGGTTGAACGTCCTCCCCACGCAGCCAGTTCCTCAGAGCACCTTGCCCGGATTCATGATGCCGTTGGGATCGAGCGCTCGCTTGATGGACCGCATGACCTCGAGCGCGACCGGATTCTTGTAGTGAAGCAGCTCATCGCGCTTCAAGCGGCCGATGCCGTGCTCCGCGCTGAAGCTGCCGCCGTAGCGCGCGATCAGATCGTGGACCGCGCGATGAATGCGCGGCGCGAGCGCGAGAAATTCCGCCGCCGGCTGGTCGTGCGATTGATTCACGTTGAAATGCAGATTGCCGTCGCCGAGATGCCCGTACGCGACGATGCGGCCGCGCGGCGCGACCTCGAGAATCGCCTGCGAGCCTTCGACGATGAAGCGCGGCAGCTCGGTCGTCGTCACGGACACATCGTGCTTGATGCTCGCGCCGTCCAAGCGCTGTGCCTCCGGAATCGTCTCGCGCAGCCGCCACAATGACTCGCGCTGCGCATCGCTCTCCGCGAACACGGCGTTGGCTATTTCGCCCGCCTCGAGCGCGGCTTCGAGCTCCGCTTCCGCCGCCGCCCGCAAGCTGCTTGCGTGCTTGCCGCCGCCGATCTCGAGCAGCACATACCAGTCATAGCGCTCCTCGAACGGATCGCTCGTCTTCGGGATGTGGCGCGTCACGAGCTCGATGCCGATGCGCGGGATCAATTCGAAAGTCGAGACGAGATCGCCGCTCGCCGCGCGCAGTCGGGACAACAGCGCGACCGCCGCCTGCGGATCGGGCACGGCGACGAGTGCAGTAACGAGCGTCGCGGGCCGCGAGAACAGTTTGATCGCCGCAGCCGTGATGACGCCAAGCGTGCCTTCCGCGCCGATGAACAGATCGCGCAGGTCGTAGCCGGTATTGTCCTTGCGCAGCGACTTCAGGGAGTCGAGCACTCGGCCGTCCGGCAGCACGACTTCGAGCCCGAGGACGAGGTCGCGCATCATTCCATAGCGCAACACCGCGGTGCCGCCGGCGTTCGTCGACAGGTTGCCGCCGAGCTGGCAGGAGCCCTCCGAGCCGAGGCTCAAGGGAAACAGGCGATCGACCTGCGCCGCCGCGGCTTGCACGTCGGCCAGCACGCAGCCGGCTTCGGCGATCATCGTGTAATTGGACGCATCGACCGTGCGCACGCGCTTCATGCGCGCGAGCGACAGCACGATCTGCGAGCCGTCTTCGCTCGGCGTCGCGCCGCCGCAGTAACCCGTGTTGCCGCCGACCGGCACGACGCCGACGCGCGCTTCGTTGCAGGCCGCGAGAATGGCGGCGACTTGCTGAGTGGAGTCCGGCCGCAGCACGAGCGGCGTTGCGCCTCGATACAGCTTGCGATGATCGACGGTGTAGGGCGCGACATCGAACGGCTGATCCAAATAGCCTTGCGGACCGACGATCGAGCGCAGGCGATCCAGAAGGGCAGCGGGGGGCATGGTGTTACACGGTCACGACTGGGGCGGGCAGCTTGGTCAGTGCCGTCCGAGTCGTCAAGCGGCCGGCTCGACGAGCGCGGCCTCGGTCACCTTGACGCCGCTCACGACGCATTCGAACGCCTGCTGCGTGCCGACCACACGACCCTCGATGACGCGGTCGGATTCGTGAGCCGAATCGCGTGTCACCTCGACACGCACGTCGGAGCTCAGCAACTTGCGATCGACGAGCGCTTTTTGACAGAGAAACGAGGGGCACAGTTTCGGTGCATCCTCGTGCGCATCGAGCCGGTCGCAGCCCTTGACGACGACGCCTCGCGCCGTTCGCAGCAGGCCCGGCTCCTTGAGGCTGTCGAGCAACTCAAACAATCCCCACAGGCAGATGCCCGCGATGCCTGCGAAGACGATCATGCGAAGTGACAACATGCGCGCCGCCGTGGAGGACGTTCCAATGTCCTACTGTACACGGCGGCGCGAGGTGTTTAGGCCGCGGGCTGGCTCAGCGCGGCAATGCGCTCCTCGAGCGGCGGATGAGTCATGAACAAGCGCTTCAGCCCGTGCGAGATCCCGCCGTTGATGCCGAAGGCAGCCATCTTGTCCGGCAGCGGGCCCGACTGCCGCATGCGCAGCCGCTCGAGCGCGGCAATCATCGCATCGCGGCCGGCCAGGTGTGCGCCGCCCGCATCCGCACGGAATTCGCGATACCGCGAGAACCACATGACGATCATCGTCGCGAGAATGCCGAGCACGAGCTGGGCGACGATCACCGTGATCATGTAGCCGGGGCCGTAGCCGCGCTCGGTCCTGAAGACCACGCGGTCGACGACATAGCCGATGACGCGCGACAGAAAGATGACGAACGTGTTCACGACGCCCTGGATCAGCGTGAGCGTCACCATGTCGCCGTTCGCGACGTGGCTCACTTCGTGCGCGAGCACAGCCTCGGCTTCGCTGCGCGACATCGAGCGCAACAGGCCGCTGCTGACGGCGACGAGCGCGTTGTCGCGCCGTGCGCCGGTCGCGAATGCATTCAACTCGGGGGAATCGAAGATACCGACTTCCGGCATGCCGATGCCGGAGGCGCCCGCGAGGCGGCGCACCGTATCGAGGAGCCAGACCTCATCCTGATTGCGGGCCTGATCGATCACGCGCACGCCCATCGTGCGCTTTGCCGTCCACTTCGAGATCGCGAGCGAGATCAACGACCCCGCGAAGCCGAACACGGCCGAGAAGACGAGCAGGTTGCCGAGGTTCAGGCCCGTGCCTTGCTCGGCGAGGATGCGATCGACGCCGAGCAGGCGCAGCGTGATGCTCAGGACGAACACGACCGCGAGGTTCGTGGCCAGGAACAGGAAGATTCGTTTCATTGGGACCACTTCAGCTGGCAGAGCAGCCCATATCGGGTTGTCGCCGACAGCTTCAAGCCAGGGGCGGCGTCGCTGCCAGCGATGTGAGGGTGTTCCCTGATGGGCCTGATCCAGGGGAACGCCGGGCCGGACGCACGCGGCCGACCCGAGGGATCGACTCGCGCGTCACGCGAAAGTTCGGCGGCAGGTTCAGCAGGTTGCGCGGCTGCGCAAATCCAAGGCGGGCGGCCAGCTAGCGGCTGGCCTCGCAACGGTCACTCGTCTCGATCGCTGTAGTCGTCGTCGAGATCTTCGTCGTCGTCATCCCAGTCGTCGTCTTCGTCGTCGTCCTCGTCCCAATCCTCATCGTCCTCGTCGAGGTCTTCCTCGTCCTCATCCTCGTCGTCATCGTCCGCATCATTGGCCCAGCCTTCCGGCTCCTGGGCCTGCTCGAGGTCGAGCTCGTGCCACGTGTCGAGATCGATCTCTTCGGTATCGCCGTTCTCATAAATGATCTCGACGATCTCCTCATCGGGATCGACGGACAGCACCTGGAAGATCTCGTTCTCTTCCAAATCTTCGTACCACTGCCCTTGAACCGGGTCGTAGTCTCTACCCACGTGACACCTCAAAACGGATCGGGAACCGGGCGTATGTCCGGCGGCAGGATGTTAGGGGTTCGCCCGGCGACAGGCAACACGGCGGCACTTTCCTGCGTCACTGACCCGCTTGCCGCGCCTTACGCTAAACTGCGGCGCGCATTCAGTGTTCCGAACGAATGCTCCATCGGCACTCGCGTATTGGCGAGCTGCATCAAGCGTCGGGATCGCGAGCGGCAAAGTGTCCGGGCCCGACACCGTTTCGAGGCAATCCTTTCACGTAATCTGCATGGGTGACGTAAGCGACATGGGAACCGGTTCGCGGCCTCAGAGTGCGCTGCCTTTGATCGATGCGCGGCGCGTCGTCATCAAGGTGGGATCCGCATTGCTGGTCGATCGTGCGACGGGCGACGTCAACCGCGCATGGGTCGAGAGCCTGGCCGCGGATGTGGCGACCTTGCGCCAACGCGGGCAGGACGTCCTGCTCGTTTCCTCGGGCGCGATCGCCCTCGGCCGGCGCGGCCTCGGCCTCGAGCCGGGCAAGCTCAGGCTGGAGGAAAGCCAGGCAGCGGCCGCCGTCGGTCAGATCCGCCTCGCGCATGCATGGGCGGAGGTGCTGCACCATCATGGACTCACGGTCGCGCAGATATTGCTGACATTCGGCGACACCGAGGAGCGGCGCCGCTATCTCAATGCGCGCAACACGCTGACGACGCTGCTCAAGCTCGGCTCGATCCCGGTGATCAACGAGAACGACACCGTCGCGACCGCGGAAATCCGCTATGGCGACAACGACCGCCTCGCCGCCCGCGTCGCGCAAATGATCAGTGCCGACTGTCTCGTGCTGCTGTCGGACGTCGACGGTATGTACACGGCGGACCCGACGAAGAACCCGCGGGCGGAATTCCTTCCCGAGATTCGCTCCATCACGCCCGACATCGAGCGGATGGCGGGCGGCGTCGCCTCGGACGTCGGCTCCGGCGGCATGGCGACGAAGGTCGCCGCGGCGAAGATCGCCGTCTCGGCCGGCTGTCATATGTGCATTGCACGCGGTCGCGATCTGAACCCGCTGCGTCGGATCGAAGCCGGCGGGCGCTGCACCTGGTTCTTTCCGGCCGCCTCTCCCGCGACCGTGCGTAAGCAATGGATCGCCGGCTCGCTGAAGCCAGCCGGAGAGATCTATGTGGATGCGGGCGCCGCACAAGCGCTGCGCAATGGCAAAAGCCTGCTGCCCGCGGGCGTGACGCGGGTCCAGGGCGTATTCGAGCGCGGCGATGCGCTCATCGTGCGCGATGAGCAAGGGCACGAACTCGCGCGCGGACTGTCTGCTTATTCGAGCGTCGATGCCGAACGCTTACGCGGACGTAAATCTGCGGAGATCGAAACCTTGCTAGGCTTCCGCGGCCGCGATGAGCTCATTCATCGCGACTATCTGGTGCTGACCGCTGCGAGCTGACGTCTCCGGGCCGATGGTTCTCGACCGCGAGGGAACGGCGGCACATGCAAGATTTACAGTCGCGCACGTTACGTAGTCCACGTCTTCTCATCGCCGCAGTCGCGCTCAGCTTCGCGTGCCTGCTGGGCTCGGCGGTGCTCATGTGGCGCATCTCCCAATCCGCCGAGGAGGCCGACGATCTGGTCGTCCATGCGCTCGACACCAAGCAGCGCATCGAAGACATCCTCACGATCGTCACCGCCGCCGAAAGCGGGCAGCGCGGCTACGTGCTGACGCGCAATCCGGCGCTGCTCGCGCCGTACACGAGCGCACAAGCGGTGCTGCCGGAACGGCTCGCGGAGCTGCGCGCGCTCGTCGCGGACAATCCAGCGCAGATCACGCGCGTCGACGAGCTTGCCGCGACGATCGATGCGCGCTTTGCCGCGATGGAAGTGACGCTCCATCTCATGCGCGAGAACCGCATGGAGGAAGCCGCGCGCAGCATCGGCGAGAGCGGCCAGCACCTCATGGATCAATTTCATCTGCGCATCGCCGCGCTCGATCGCGCCGAGAATCAATCGCTCGTCGCGCGCCATGAGGAAGTTGCGGCGAACCGCGAGCGCTTCGTGCTCGCCGTCGGCGCGATGCTGGTTTCGTGCGCGGTGCTTACGCTATTTGCGCTCACGAGCGTGAGGCGCAACGTCGCGACGATCGAGGCTTCGCGGCGGATGCTGCACCGGCAGAACCAGCTGCTCGAGGAGCGCGTGCGCGAGCGCACGCTGGAATTGGAGCGGGCCGCCGAGCTCGCGACGCGCGAGCGCAACCGCGCCGAATCGCTGCTCACCGACGTGAATCATCGTGTCGGTAACAATCTCGCGCTCGTGTCCTCTTTTCTGACGATGCAGCTGCGGGCCGTGCGGCATCCGGAGGCCGCGCGTGCGCTCGATGCCGCGCGGGCACGCGTGCAGGCGATTGCCTCAGCCCACCGCAAATTGCGGCTCGGCGCGGATTTCGCCACCGTGCGCGCGAACGAAGTGCTGACCGCGGTGGTCGAAGATATCTCCGCGGGCTTGCCGCCCGGCGAGGCGATCCGGATCCACTGCGACGTCGCGCCGCTCGAGATCAATGCTCGCGATGCGGTTTCATTGGGTGTGCTCACGAGCGAGCTCGTCATGAATGCGGTGAAGCATGCCTTCGGCGTCGGTGACAGCGGCTACGTGAATGTCCGGTTCGCGAAGCCCGAGGAATCCGCGCCCTTCATCGAGGTAGCGGACAACGGGGTAGGGTGGCATGGCAAACAGCGGCACGAGAGCGGCAGCGGCAGTCTGGGCGGCAAGATCATCGAGATGGTCACGCGGCAATTCGGCGGACGACTCGAGCGCGCGCCGCTGTCGCCGGATGAGCAGCGTCCCGGGACTCGAATTCGCATCGAGCTCAACAAGCTCCAGCTCGTCGAGCGCACGTCCTGATTCGTCCGAACGCAGCCTGTCGGTCATGTCGGCCCACGTCCTCCCGGTGCCGCAGCCGCACGCACCGCATCAGGAAGGCGATGGATTCGGTACTGCCGAGGGCTTCCTGCGCGATGTCGGCGTGCTCGTCGTCGAAGATGATTTCATCGTCGCATTCGACATGCAGACGTTGCTGGAGGAACAGGGTGCGCGCGTGATCGGGCCGGCATCGGATCTGGCGGAAGCGCGAGCGGCATTCGTTCCCGGCGCGAACGTGCAAGTCGCGGTCCTCGATGTGAATCTCAACGGCGAATATGTGTTTCCGCTCGCGGCGCAGCTGCGCGCGGCGGGCGTGCCGTTTCTATTTGCGACTGCGTACGCGGACGATGACCGATTGTTTCCGGAAGAGCTGCGCGATGCGCCGAGGCTGTCGAAGCCGGTGCTGCCGAATGCTTTGTTGGGGCAGTTGCAGCGGTTGCTGGGGAAGTGACCTTCGCTGCGGAATTGGAAGTGAGCTCGCCGCGGAAGCGGATCCCGTCGTCCCGACGGAAGTCGGGACCGCCGTTGGCAGATGTTTCCGGCTCGTCGTCCCGATGCAAGTCGGCACGCTTCTGCTTCGGTGGCAGCGTGCCGAATGAGATCCCGACTTGCGTCGGGATGACGGAACGCCGGGACGGGCCGGCGCGCTACTGCCGATTCTCCGGAATATCAAAATACCGCGAGGCCGGCGGATCGCTCGCCGGAAACGTATCTTTCAGCGTCTTGTCGATCTCGGGCTCCGTGCGCGCGACTTCTCGTTTCGTGCGCCAGCGACGCACGAACGCCGTGACTGCCGGCGTTGCGATCAGCGCGAGCGCGCCGACCATCGCAACCGTGCGCGCGGCGCCGAAGCCGCGGCCGTTCGCCTCAGCGTAAGGGTTGTAGTCCGACTCGTTGAAACCGTGCTGGTGGTGCATACCTTCCCTCGTCTTAGGCTCGCAATTGGCGAGTGACGTGTGAGGAGCGCCTGCGCTCAACTCCTCACCGCCACCTCGACAAGGAGGACGCGCCGCCGCCAGTCCCAGTTCCGCGGGCTTGCGCGTGCGATATCGACTACAGCTTCGGCGGCACGATCGGATGCGAGCTCGAGAGCGCGCCGTCGACCGGGAACGCCTGTCCGTTCACATACGAAGCCTCGTCGCTCGCGAGGAACAAGGCCATGTACGCGATCTCGATCGGTGCGCCGGCGCGGCGCAGCGGATTCAGTTGCCCGATCTTGTACTCGGTGCCGCGTGCGCGAGCGTTGTCGAAGATCGGCCGCGTCATCCCGGTTTCGATCAAGCCCGGGCAGATGGCGTTGATGCGCACGTTCGTGCCGCTCAATTGATAGGCGGTCGTCTGCACGAGACTGATGACGCCGGCTTTGCTCGCGCTATAGGGCGAGCCGCCGGCGCCGGAACGCAGCCCCGCGACCGAGGCCGTGCAGATGATCGAGCCTTTGTTGCGCGGGGTCATGACGCGCGCCGCGTGCTTCACCGCGAGGAAGGTGCCGACGAGATTGACCTTGAGGATGTTCGTCCAGAGCTCGACCGTTTGCTCCTGCAACGGAACGATGCCGCCGCTGATGCCCGCGTTCGCGTAACACACATCGAGCGCGCCGTATTCGCGCACGGCCGCATCGATCGCCTCGATGACATTTGCTTCATCGGAGGAGTCCCGGACGAAGGTCGTCACGCGTCCGCCGTTCTTGCGGATCTGCTCTGCGGTTTCCTCGACGGCGGGGGCGCGATCGAGGATCACGACGTTCGCCCCTTCGGCGGCGAACAACACTGCACTCGCGCGGCCAATCCCGCTCGCGGCGCCCGTGACGAGGGCGGTCTTACCTTCCAGTCGCTTCATGACAATTCTTCGCTCCTCAAGATGGGTCCTGTGCGGCAGCGCGCAGTTTGCTGGCGATTGCGCAGGCTACGCAACTCGAGCGCCGCTGTGGCATTGTGCGCACCCGTCGTTTTTCGCCGCGAAGATGAAGTCAATGAATGCAGCAAGCCTGTTCCAGCAGGAGTTTGGTCTGATCGCGGATCTCGTCGCCGCGTATGCGCACGAGCAGCCGCAACGTCGGGCCCTGATCAAGGATGAGGATGTGCTGACGTACGGCGAGCTCGACGCGCTCATGAACCGCATCGCTGCATCTCTGCAGCGCGACGGCCTCGCAAGCGGTGATGTCATCGCGATCTGTGCGTTGTCGCGCGTCGAATACGGTGCGGTGTTTCTCGGCGCATTGCGCGCGGGTGTCGCCGTCGCGCCGCTTGCGCCGTCTTCCACGCCGGAAAGCCTGCTCGGCATGCTCGCGGACTGCGGCGCGAAGAAGCTCTTCCTCGACGAGTCGGTCGCGAAATCGCTCGCGGCCACGGCGCTGCCGCCAGAGCTGCAGACGATCAGTCTCGACGGCGGCGCATTCGCGACGCCGTTCCAGCAGTGGCTCGCGCCGATCAACGCGAAGCCGGCGCCGGTCGTGATCGAGCCGGATGCGCCGTTCAACATCATTTATTCCTCCGGCACGACGGGCACGCCGAAGGGCATCGTGCAGCCGCACCGCATGCGCTGGGCGCACGTGAAGCGCGCCGCGGGTTCGGGCTACGACACCTCGGCCGTGACGATCTGCTCGACGCCGCTGTATTCCAACACGACGCTCGTCAGCTTCTTTCCGGCGATCGCGGGCGGCGGCACGGTCGTGCTGATGTCGAAATTCGACGCGGTGAAGTTCCTCGAGCTCGCGCAGAAGCATCGCGCGACGCACGCCATGCTCGTGCCGGTGCAATATCAACGCATCATGGACGTGCCGACCTTCGATACGTACGACCTGACGAGCTTCCGTATGAAGTTCTGTACGAGCGCGCCGTTCTCCGCGGCATTGAAGGCCGACATCCTGAAGCGCTGGCCCGGCGGGCTGACGGAGTATTACGGAATGACGGAAGGCGGCGCGACGTTCATCCTCGCTGCGCATGAGCATCCGACGAAGCTGCACACGGTCGGGCGTCCCGCGCCGGGGCATGAAGTGAAATTGATCGACGAGCAGGGCAACGAGGTCCCGCCGGGCGAGGTCGGCGAAGTGGTCGGACGTTCGCCGGCCGCGATGATGACGGGCTATTACAAGCAGCCGAAGAAGACCTCGGAGGCGGAGTGGTACGACAAGGACGGCACGCGCTTCATCCGCACCGGCGACGTCGGCCGCTTCGACGCGGACGGTTTCCTGACGCTGCTCGATCGCAAGAAGGACATGATCATCTCGGGCGGCTTCAACATTTATCCGAGCGACCTCGAAGCGGTCCTGTTTCAGCACGAAGCGGTCAAGGACGCCGCCGTCGTCGGCGTCGCATCGAAGCAATGGGGCGAAACGCCCGTCGCGTTCGTCGAGCTGAAGCCGGGCCGCGCCGAATCCGCCGAACAGATCCGCGCGTGGGCGAACGAACGGCTCGGCAAGACGCAGCGGCTCGCATCGCTGCACATCGTGCAGATGCTGCCGCGCAGCGCGATCGGCAAGGTGTTGAAGCGCGAGCTGCGCGATCAATATGCCGCGATGGCGCAGGCTTCATAAGGAAAGGAGCGGTGGTCATGAATCTCGCCAAGCCACGGATCGATATCGGTCTCAACACGAACCATGCGGCCGCGGTGCTCGCGTTCTGGCAGAACGTGATCGGCTTGCCATTCGAGCACGTGCTGCCGGTGCGCCGCGGCATGCAGCAGCATCGGCACGGCCTCTTGGGCTCGGTGTTGAAGATCAACGAGTACGCAGATCCGTTGCCTGAGCGCGATCCCAGCGGCTATCGCGAGCTGTTGATCGCGCGCGAGGGGCTCGTCGAGACGCAGACGCTGCACGATCCGGACGGCAATCGCGTGTCGCTCGTGCCGCCCGGGACTTTTGGGGTCACGCGTATCGGCGTGCGGCTCGCGGTACGCAGCGTCGATGCGCATGCGGAGTTCTATTCGCGCGCGCTTGGGCTTCCTCCACTCGCTGCGCGTGAGCATGGGCCTGCTTTTCTCGCCGGTGACAGCGTGATCTTGCTCGAGCAGGCCGCGGACGCGCCGAGCCATGCGACGATCGAGGGCAAGGGCTGGCGCTACATCACTTTTCAAGTATTCAAGGTCGATGACGAGCATGCGTCCGTGCTCGCGAATGGCGGCCGCGAGGCGAGCGCGCCCCGAACGCTCGGACAGACCGCGCGCATCTCGATGGTGCGCGATCCGGATGAAAACTGGGTCGAGCTGTCGCAGCGTGCGTCGATCACCGGCACCCTGACGTAACTCCCTCTCCCGAACGGAAAGGGGGCCGCCCTCCCTCTCCCTTCGGGAGAGGTTATTCGGCAGTGTTGCGCGCCGCGGGCTCGGCCGCATAATCCCCGCATGAACGCCGTCACCACCGCTCCCAACGACATCGCCTCCCTCATGGACTCGATCGGCCGCACCGCCGTCGAGGCCGCAAAGCTGCTCGCTCAAGCATCGCCAGAGGCCAAGAACGCCGCGCTCGCGGCTGCCGCCGCAGCGCTGCGGGCGCAGCGCCCGGCGATTCTCGCGGCGAATCAGATCGACATGCAGCAGGCGAAAGACAAAGGGCTGTCGGGCGCGATGCTCGATCGCCTCGCGCTCGATGACAAGCGCATCGAGGCGATGGCGAAGGGCATCGAAGACATCCTCGCGCTGCCCGATCCGATCGGCGCGATCACGGCTGAATGGACCCGTCCGAACGGCATGCGCATCCAACGCGTGCGCGTCCCGCTCGGGGTCGTCGGCATCATTTATGAGAGTCGACCGAACGTGACCGCGGATGCGGGCGCGTTGTGCTTGAAATCAGGCAATGCGGTCATCCTGCGCGGCGGTTCGGAGAGCGCGCACTCGAGCCGCGCCATTCATGCATGTCTCGCCGCCGGATTGCGCGCCGCCGGCCTGCCCGAGGGTGCGATCCAGATCGTGCCGACGACGGATCGCGCGGCCGTCGGCTACATGCTTTCGAGCATGACGAGCTCCATCGACGTCGTCGTGCCGCGCGGGGGCAAGAGCCTCGTCGCGCGCGTTCAGCAGGAAGCGCGCGTGCCCGTGATCGGACATCTCGAGGGCAACTGCCACGTGTACGTGGATCGCGAGGCCGACGTGAAGATGGCCTGCGATATCGTGAAGAACGCGAAGCTCCGCCGCACCGGCATCTGCGGCGCGGCGGAAACGGTGCTGTTCGATCGCGCCGGCGTCGCGACGCTCGCGAAGCCCGTGCTCACGACGCTGCTCGATGCGGGCTGCGAAGTGCGCGGGGACGAAGGGTTGCAGCAGCTCGATGCGCGGATCAAGCCTGCGACCGAAGACGACTGGTACACGGAATATCTCGACACGATCATCGCCGCAAAGATCGTCGACGGCGTGACGGGCGCCGCGGCCCACATCGACACCTACGGCTCGGCGCACACCGAAGCCATCGTGACCGCGAATCAGGCGACGGCCGACCGGTTTCGCGCGCTCGTCGACAGCGCGATCGTGCTTCACAACGCCTCCACCCAGTTCGCGGACGGCGGCGAGTTCGGCATGGGCGCCGAAATCGGCATCTCGACGGACAAGTTTCATGCGCGCGGACCCGTCGGGGTCGAGCAGCTCACCAGCTACAAATACGTCGTGCGCGGCACGGGCCAGCTCAGGCTCTGAAACTGCCCGTTAAGCGCAAGCGGCCCATTTTTCGGCCGCTTTGCGCGTCCGGTACGCGCGCTCGTTCATAAAAGTCTGCGCAGCCTCACGCGTTCGAGCGAGGTCCGGCGGCTATACTCGCCGCGAACTTCCTTGGACGGGTGTTTCGATGTCAGTAGCGCAGCTTCGCGGGGGTGCCCGCAGCTTGTTTCTGTTCTGTCTTCTGTGCGCGCAGATGGCGTGGGGGCAGGCCGCCCGGGGTCCCGAGCTCGACGCATTGAAGGCCGCGATCGACAAGGCGCGCGCCGAGCAATTGGACGTGCTCTCGCCCGGCAATTTTGCGGATGCCGTCGAAGCCTACGAGGCGGCCGCGAAGGATGCCGAACGCGGCCGCAACGCCGAGCGCATTCGCGCCAACGTCACGAAGGGCACGGCCGCGCTCGCGAGCGCATCGAGCGTCGCCGCAACGGTTCGCACCGAGCTGGCATCGCCGCTGGCAGCGCGCACGGACGCAGTCACGGCCGAAGCGCCGAAATACGCAACCGAAGCCTGGACCAAGGCCGCCGAGCGCTTCAAAGACGCGGTCACGCGCCTCGAGCGCAATGATCCCAAGGGCGCGCAGCGGCGCGGGGCGGAATCCGAAGTGTTGTTGCGCGATGCCGAGCTGATCGCGATCAAGGGCAAGGTTCTGAACGAAGCCCGCGCGCTCATCGCGAAGGCGGACGCGGCGGAAGTCGGCAAGCACGCGCCGCGGACGCTGCAAGCCGCGAAGCGCTATCTCACCGAGGCCGAGCAGGAAATCACCCGCAACCGCTACGACCTCACGGTGCCGCAGAATCTCGCGGAGCAGGCCCGCTATGAAGCGCGCCATGCGCTGTATTTCAACGAGCTGATCCGGGGCGTGCTGCAGAAGGAGGACGACGATCAATTCGGCATGGAAGAGATGCTGCTCGGATTCGAGGAGCCGCTGAAGCGGATCGCCGGCGAGCTCGAGGTGCAGCCGCGGTTCGACGAAGGCTATCTGCGCCCGCTCCAGGACATGCTGGAGCAGGTCCAGAAGCAGCAGCAGGCGACGCGGCGCCTGACGCAGGAGGTGAAGGATCGCGACGACCAGATCGCGGCCTTGAACCGCGAGATGCAGCGGCTGGAAGCGCGCCTGGGCGGCGTTTCGGAAGAGCGCATCGCGTTGCAGAGGCGCGTCGATGAGCAGGAGCGCCTGCGCGCGAACGTCGCCTCGATCGAGACGATGTTCACGCCGAGCGAGGCGCGCGTGAATCGTCAGGGGGATGACGTGGTGATTTCGCTCATGGGGATCGCCTTCCCGTCAGGCCGCAGCACGATCGATGCGGCGAACGCGCCCTTGCTCGCGAAGGTGCAGCAGGCGCTCGCGATGTTCCCGGATGCGCCCATCGTCGTGGAGGGCCACACCGATTCGCAGGGCAGCGATTCCGCGAATCTCATCCTCTCGCAGGACCGCGCGGACGCGGTGAAGCAATACATCGTGACGAATTTCGGGCGCAATCCCGAGCGCATCAGCTCGATCGGCTACGGCGAGGCACGCCCCGTCGCAACCAATGAGACGGCCGAAGGCCGCGCGCGCAATCGGCGCATCGATCTGGTGATCAGGACGGGAACGCGGCAATAACGTCGTCCCGACGCAAGTCGGGACCGCCTCTGGCACCGATCCTTCCGTCGTCCCGACGCAAGTCGGGACCGCCTCTGGCACCGTGCCGATTGCAATCCCGACTTGCGTCGGGATGACGTGTCCGGATATGGGCGAGACGGTTACCCGGCGCCCACCAGCGCCGCGACGCCGCCCTTCAGCGAATACGCCTGCCGAAACCCGTGTTCGCGCAGATGTTCCGCGGCGGCGCGGCTGCGCGAGCCGCGTGCGCACACGATCAGATACCGCGCGTTGCGATCGAGACTGTCGTGACTTGCGAGCAGCGCGCCGAGCGGAATGTGCGTCGACGGCGCGCGCGGAATAGGCAGCGCCCGTACTTCCTGCAACTCGCGCACGTCGATCACCTTGAAGCCTTCGCTCAGGGCGGGCGCAAGGTCCGCGTAGCTCACTTCCAGATTCGGCTCGCCAGGCGTCACTGCAATCTGCGGCGAGTGGTTGCACGTCGCGCGCCGCGATGTTCGCAGCTTGCGCTGATCGAGCGTCAAGAGATCGATCAACACCATCTCGTTCCCGAGCGCCGGCAACCCGAGCAGCAGCTTCATCGCTTCGAGCGCCTGCAGCGTGCCGAGCACGCCGGGCACGGGGCCCAGAACGCCTGCTTCCGCGCAATTGCCGACGAGCCCGTCGCGCGTCGCCTCCGGCCAGATGCACCGCAGACACGCGGAATCGTCGGTCGCGCGATACGTCTGCAACTGGCCTTCGTATTGATACACGCTCGCGAACACCGCGGGCTTGCGCGCCGCGAGCGCCGCGTCGTTGGCCAGAAACTTCGTCGCGAAGTTGTCGGAGCACTCGACGATGAGGTCGTAATCCGCGAGCAGCGATGCGGCGTTTGCGGCCGTGAAACGCTCGAGATGCGTGCGTGCATTCACTTCCGGGTTCAGGGCGCGCAGCCGCTCTGCGGCGAGCGTCGCTTTAGGCCGCCCGACATCGGCGATGTCGTACATC
>Ga0164243_10002608_pt1 | contig 29602 bp, 33 predicted proteins | sample OricompcompostOP_FD_108781 | JGI IMG/M metagenome (GOLD analysis project Ga0164243, IMG submission 108781) | Organic Plus compost microbial communities from Emeryville, California, USA - Original compost - Organic plus compost (OP) | ecosystem: Engineered > Solid waste > Mixed feedstock >... | reverse complement strand
CGTTGATGCCCTTGATGAGCGGCGCGTAGGCTGGCCACTCCATAGGCGTGATGACGTGCTGGACGCGGGCGTAGAGCGGCGCCATCTCGGCGGCGAGCTCAGGGGTGAACTCCGGCAGCGATCGTGGCTCTCGGGCCGGCGCGGGACGCGGCCGGCGGGCGACGGGGCGGCTGATATCGAGCGAGTCCATGCCCTTCTCCTCGTTCCCTTCTTTTTCTATGCTCAGTTTGAGCATAATGAGGTCATCTGACGAGCCGGCACGGGAGGGCCGGTGTAACTAGCTATATAATGCTCTTTTTGAGCACTCCAAGGGAGGTCAACAGACTACTTCATCCCCATGCCGATGGCCACAAAAGACTGGGTCGCAACTGGCCAAATTGCTGCTCCGTGCATGCAACTTTCGTATGCATTGCATGCGGAAGTGAGGGCACCGCTCACACCTTGCCGGGCTTGACGCGGACGCCGGGTGCGGGCCGCTCCAGCAGCACCTCGCGGCGGAAGCGGTAGAGCTTTGCCGGACGGCCACCGGTGCGCATCTTCACCTCGCCGGTCGGCTCGACCAGTCCGGCGCCCTCGACCAGGCGGCGGAAGTTCTGCTTGTGCAGATGCGGGCCGAGGATCGCCTCCACAGTGCGCTGCAGCTCGAACAACGTGAAGTCGTCCGGCATCAGCTCGAACACGACGGGGCGATATTTTATCTTCGCCCGCACGCGTCCGATGGCGGTAGCGAGGATGCGTCGATGGTCGTAGAGCATTGGCACGCCGAGGCGTGGACGCTCGCTCCACTGGCGCGCGGCCTCGCGTCCGTCGCGCAGCGCTTCGTCCACCAGTCCTGCTTCGTAGAGCAGCTCGTAGCGCTCGAGCACCTTTTCCTCGTCCCAGGCTGCGCCGTCGAGCCCAAAGCAGATGCGCACGCGCTCATGGCGACTGATCGGCTGTGCGGGTGCGCCGCGTTGGGCGGACCACTCGCGTAGGCGCGGCTCGATGGCGCTCTCGAGAATCTCCGGCCGTCCGCGGCGCCAATCCTCCCACGGGAAATAATGGTACCAGCTCCGCCAGGCGCCGTTCTGGATCTCGAGCGAAGGTCCCGCCTGCGTCAACGCCAGGTAGCCGATGGAGACGATGTGTGGGCCGACGTCGCCCGGCTGCGCATGGCGGCCGCGGTCGCCGAACGTATAAAGCTGCTCGGCGTAGCCGAGCTCAAGGCCGGTCTGTCTTTCGACCCAGGCCCTGAGGCCGCTTTCCAGCGTTCGGTGCTGGAGCGGCGAGAAGGGGCCGAACGGCAAGCCGTCAGTGGCACCGGCCGAGTCTGCGGGGTTGCGGATGACGAGCGCCACCGGCTCGTTGTCGGTGACGGCGACGATGGCGGCGTTGAGGCCGATCTCAACGGGAGCTGCGATGCCAGGCTCCGGGATGCCCGTTTCTGGCTCGCTCTCCGCTTGGAGTGCTGATTCCCTGAGGCGTCGGTACGACATGACTATCCTCCAGCGACGTTGGAGACTCCCAGACGGAGGCTCTGCAGTTCGAACGTGGCGCTTTTTCGAGCGCTGCATGCGCTCGCCCAGCATGTCCGTCGGCCACAACGCGCAATGCTCAGAAAGGTTCAATCAATTCGTGAAAACGATGCAAAAAAGAAATCTGTGCTTCGTCTGCGGGCCAAGGTGCAAGCGCGGCCAGCGACGCCGCCAATGATGGCGGTAAGCTATTCGGACGTCCAAAGTAGATTGTTGCCTCGCTCTCGCTGAAACCAGCGAGACGTGTTGCCTCGTAGTAGGCGGCGATATGGTCGGCGGCCTTAATCTCGGCCTGAACATCGCTCGGCAGAGCCTGCGGCAAGCCGAAGCGGGTATGGATCGCGGCCAGCAGCCGCAGCTCGAACGCCTTATAGTCCAGGCCTATGGCCGTCTTGAAAGGACTGATGAGGTCGCCGACGACGTACTCGGGTGCGTCGTGCAGCAACGCGGCGAGGCACCAGCGCGCATCCCAATCAGGGTTTCGCGCGCGCGCGATCTCCTCGACGATGAGCGCGTGCTGAGCCACGGAGAACGCGTGCGTGCCGACGGTCTGACCGTTCCAACGGGCGACGCGCGCGAGGCCGTGGGCAATGTCCTCGATCTCGATATCGGCTGGTGCGGGATTCAAAAGGTCGAGGCGTCGCCCCGACAACATGCGCTGCCATGCCCGCTTCGGGGCATTGTTGTCTGTCATCTGCCGGCCGTCACGAGGTAGCGTTTGCCCGTTGCTCCTTCGCGCAATCGGCATAGCGGAAGCAACCAACGAGATGGTCGTTGACCATACCCGCAGACTGCATGAAGGCGTAGACGGTCGTCGGGCCAACGAAGCGGAAGCCATCGGCCTTGAGCGCTTTGGAGATGCGCTTTGAGACGTCGTTCTGCGCCGGTATCTCGGCGAGGGTGCGGGCACCGCGCTGCAGAGGACCGTCCTCGCCCAGATAGCTCCATAGGAGCTTCCTCAATGTGGTTCGCTCGCGCAGCTTGATATACGCCTTGGCGTTGTCGATCGTCGCCTCGATCTTGGCGCGGTTGCGCACGATGCCTTCGTCCGCCATCAGTCGAGCGATATCCTTTGCACCATAGCGTGCGATGCGCTCGGGGTCGAAGCGGTCGAAGGCGCGGCGGAAGTTCTCCCGTTTGCGCAGGATGGTGATCCACGACAGCCCCGCCTGGAAGCCTTCGAGGACGAGCTTCTCGAAGATGGCTCGCTCGCTCTTTAGGGGAACGCCCCATTCGGTGTCGTGGTAGCGCTGATAGTCAGGGTCGTCGCCGACCCACGGGCAGCGCACCAGTGCTTCCGTCCGTCCTCGCGTCATGCAGCCGATCCGGCGGGTTTCGCCTCGATCGTGAAAGTTGCCCAGGGAGGAAGCTCGACGCTCACGGCGGCTTCGCCGGCATGCAGGGCCTCGCCCTTCTCCTTGAACTCGGCGACGCGATCGATGCGCACCTGCGCCAGCCCGCGCGTTCCTGCCGTCGAGCCGAGCTTACCGATCTCGACTCCGGCGGCAGTGATGGGCGTGCCGGACTCCGGCAATGCGGCATCGGCAACCAACGGCACGATCCGCTTGCGTGCGGTGCCTCGGTTTTGCATGCGAGACACCGACTCCTGTCCGACGTAGCAGCCCTTCTTGAAGGACACGCCATTCAGCTGGTCGAACATCGCCTCGTGGGGGAATGTGTCGCCGAACGAATAGTCACGGCCGCCCTCGGGCACGCCGAGGCTGATGCGATGTGCGTGGTACTCGTCCTGTGTGGCGCTGTCGCAGTCGTCGCCGCCGAGCGCCCAGTCGGAGTCGAGCGTGGCCAGCTCGCGATAGCCGAGCTCCGGCAGACGTGGATCGGCAAAGAAAACCGGCGGCGTGCCGCTTCCGCGCGGTGCGTAGGGTCCCCCCCAGACGGCTGCCACGGTATAGTTGGCCGAGGCATCGGCGATCTCGACCTTGGAGCGCAGGTTGTAGATCTTGAGCCGATCGACGAGAGCTTGAACCCTGTCGCGTGCGAGCTCGAGGCAGTATCCGCCGGGGATGGTGACGGCAAAGACGTCGCAGAGAACCTTGCCTTGCGGTGTCAGCACGCCGGCATAGAGAGCCGGTTGCTGATCAAGGAGCTTCATGTCGTTGGTGAGGAGCCCCTGCAAGAAGTTGCTTGCCTCCGCGCCCATGACGGTGACGACGCCTCGGTCTGGCAACAGCGCTATCTTGGTCCTAGCCATAATTCCCCGCTTCGGCTTGCAACCGACAATCGATTTACGTATGCGGGTCCCCTGCAAGAAACAAGCCGCGGGAAGGCCCGGGAAACGCTATGAGCGCCACGTTTGATCTTGTCCTCAAGGGGGGCACCGTCGTCAACCAGGACGGCGTTGGTGTGCGCGATATTGCCATAAAATCCGGGCGCATAGCGGCCATCGGGAATATCGACCCCTCCCGGGCCGGCGAGGCCGTCGATGCGACGGGCCTCCACGTGCTGCCCGGCGTGATTGATACACAGGTGCATTTCCGCGAGCCCGGCCTCGAGCACAAGGAGACCCTTGAGACGGGCTCGCGCAGTGCGGTGCTGGGCGGCGTAACGGCCGTGTTCGAGATGCCGAACACCAAGCCGCTGACGACGACGGCAGCCGCGCTGGCCGACAAGGTGGCGCGTGCACGCAATCGCATGTTCTGCGACTTCGCCTTCTACGTTGGCGGGACGCGGGAGAACATCGCCGATATTCCTGTGCTGGAGAGCCTTGAAGGCTCGGCCGGCATCAAGGTGTTCATGGGATCGTCGACGGGTGATCTCCTGGTCGATGATGAAGTCTCGCTCGACCGCATCATCGGCAGCATCCGCCGGCGCGCCGCATTTCATTCCGAGGACGAAGCACGCCTGAAGGCGCGGCTCGATGTGCGCCGGGCCGGCGATCCTTCCTCACACCCCGAGTGGCGCGACGAGGAGGCCGCGATCATATCGACGCGTCGTCTTGCGCGCCTCGCCGATAAGCACAAGCGCCGTGTGCACGTGCTGCACGTCTCGACTGCGGCAGAGATGGCATTCCTCGCCGAGCACAAGGATTGGGTGAGCGTGGAGGTGACGCCGCATCACCTCACGCTCGTCGCCCCCGACTGCTACGAGACGCTTGGCACCTATGCGCAGATGAATCCGCCGGTGCGCGACGAGCGCCACCGTCAGGCGATATGGGCCGGCCTCGCGGCGGGCGTCGTCGACGTGCTCGGCTCCGACCACGCGCCGCACACGCGCGAGGAGAAGGACCATGCCTATCCTCACTCGCACTCCGGCATGACGGGTGTGCAGACGCTCGTCCCCATCATGCTGGATCACGTCAATGCCGGACGGCTCACGCTCGAACGCCTCGTCGACCTGACGAGCCACGGGCCGCAGCGGTTGTTTGGTATTCGTGGCAAGGGTCGCATCGCGGTCGGCTATGATGCCGATCTCACCATCGTCGACTTGAAGCGCGAGGAGACCATCACCAACGAGCAAGGGGCGAGCCGCGCCGGCTGGACGCCCTATCACGGCAAGCGCGTCACTGGCTGGCCGGTCGGCACCTTCGTGCGCGGTCGGCGGGTGATGTGGGAGGGCGAGATCATTGGCCCGGCGCACGGCGCGCCTGTCGGCTTTCTCGAAGGGTTCTGATGTGGCACTCGCGACGACAGTGAGATGCGCGTCTCAGGCGTCTCAGTCGGATTTCTTGAAAGAGTGCCAGGTGCCGTCGGCGCCTATGGTCAGCCGCCACCATGTCCACTTCTTCTTGTCGCGCATCGCCTTTGCCTCTGCCGGGCCGACGAGGCGTAACAGCTCGACCTCTTGCGCCGGCGTAAGCTTGGAAAGGTCCATCTCCGCGAGGTAGGGCCACACGTAAATGATGTTGTTCTCGAGGTCCTGGCCGAGCGGCAGCTCGGCGGGATGCAGCGAAAGGATGTTGGCAAGCGCTGCCAGCACCTCGCGTCCATTGCCGTCGCCTGAAGTCCGCTTCCAGTAGGCGATCGGATCCTCGCCTGCGGCCGCCGTCACCTCGGGCTTGATCTCGTTCCAGTCGAGCGGCTCGCGCAGGTCGTCGATGTCGCCGGAGTGGGTGGCGGCGAGGATAGCCTGGCGCATCTCCTCGACGGGAACGGGCAAGGTTCCCGGATCGTCCTGGGGCAGCCGCTTCGACGCCGGGGGGCGCTTGGCGGTTTCCTCGTTGGCGGCACGCCGCTCCAGCGTCTGCGCCGGGCATGCATGGACAATACAGAGTACCGCCAGTACCAATACCGCCAAACCCGCCCGACCTGCCGCGGTGACTGACATCAGCGGGCTCCGGTGGGCGTCGGACGAGTGATCGGCCGACGATGGGTCGCGAGGCGGATTGGCGAAGGAAGGTGCATGGATTTTCTGCCTAATCCGCTCATTATACCCGCTGGCATCTTCATCGGAATTCTTGTCGCCGCCCCGGTCGGCCCCGTCAACGTGCTGTGCATCCAGCGCGCCATCGAGCGCGGATTTTGGGGAGGCATTGCGGCAGGCCTTGGGGCGATGCTCGGCGATGGGCTGATCGCGCTTTGCGCGGCGCTGGGTGTCGGGGCGATCTCGGATACGGTGCAATACCACCGCATGGCCATTCAACTGGTCGGCGGCCTCGTGCTGGCAGCGTTCGGGGCACGGCTTTATCTCGCCCCGCCGCGAGTCGGGCCGGTGAAGCCGGTGGAGGGGCGTGCCGAGACGCTGCGCGACTTCGTGTGGGACATTCCGCAGACGTTCCTGCTCACCATCACCAATCCCGGCGCGGTGCTCGGCCTCTTCGCCATTTTCGGCGGCGTATCGACGTTCGTCGAGGTGAAGAGCCATGTCGACGCGCTGACCATCGTCGCTTCCGTCATGGGCGGCAGCCTCGCATGGTGGGTGTCGCTGTCGCACCTCATTGCCCGCTTCCGCCATCGGCTTAGCCTCGAGCGGCTGCAGCTCATCAACCAGATCGCGGGGCTTTTGCTGGTCGGGTTCGGCCTGCTGCTGATCGGCGAGGTTGTCGGCAGGCGCCTGGGCCTGCTCTGACGGCGCTATTGGCGCGTGCGGTGGAGCGTGAACTCGCCGACACGAATGCGGCGTTCAAGACCGTTGGCGAGCTTCACCACCGCTTCCTCGCCGAACTGCGAGACGAGGTCGGTCAGCGCCGTGAACAGCGCCGCATAGGCCATCTGCTCGTTGGGGACGCCGCTCTCGGTGCCCTCGTCCCATGCTTCGAGAATCAAGGACAGCGCGCGATAGGTCGAATCGTCGGCGTCGAGTCCCTGGAACAGCGACATGATTTCCCCCTTGCGACCCAAGACTCCCCCCTCGGTGCCGTGTGGGTCGAGCGTGGCGCCGGCGTGCAACCGAGCGACACCGGCACGACGTGCATAGCATGCGTGGGAGCGCCGAAAAGCGCTCGCCGTGTTCACAGTAAACTCGGGAAAGGAATTAGCGTGTCGTGCAGATCACGGCACCGAGCGCACGAGGGTGTCGGCGATGCTCGCGCCCTCGGCGAGAAAGCGATTGATGACGTTCTGCGCCGACGGGCTGCAGGTGTTATACGTGCGGCTGTAGCTCTGATAACCTTTATTGAAGCTGCGCGTGAGCCTTGCTTTGCGCAGCGCCGAGGTTCCCTCTGATTGCAGGAGCTCGGTCATGCGGTCGCGCCACAACTGGCCTTCCTCCGCTCCGCACAATTCGCGCAGGTAGTGCACGGCGCCGAGGATCTCCGTCAGGCGCATGAGGCGGTCGTCGTAAGGCTTGCTGTCGGGCGAGGCGGCCGAGGCGGCAGACGCCATCGCGGCGATGAGCAGCGCGCACGCCGACAGTCGCGGCAAGTGGCGCGAGGCACGGCGAGCGGGGGCGATGTTCGTCATGGTGATACTTCTAGCACCGATTCTGGACGTTCCGGAGGCGTCTAGGTACCCGCTAGGCGGCTGCGGCGGCAAGTAGCCGCCAGGCATGTTCGATGACGAAGCGGGTGCCGTGGGTGAGCGGCAGGTTCGCGAGGACGTCGAGGGCGAAGAAGCGGGCTTCGCGCGCATCCCCGCGCGGGTGCGGCTCGCCGTCGTCGGCGCGGCCGAAATAGGTGGCGATGACGTAGTGCAGCACCACCCTGCCGGCGTCGTCGCGGTCGATGACGTCGTAGACGCCGGCGAGCCCCTCGATGTGGGCGATGAGGCCGGTCTCCTCTTCGACCTCGCGGCGCGCGGCGGCCTCGGCCGTCTCGCCGGCCTCGATCTTGCCGCCGGGGAGGCTCCACAGCCCCTCGGCATGCCCCCTATCCCGCTCGACCAGCAGCACCGCCTCGCCGCGGAACAGGACGGCGCTTGCCGCCGCCCGCGGCCAGGGGTCGTCCGTGTGCGTCTCTTGTTCCGATTGAGACATCAAGCTTCTCCCCGGGGGCGCCAGCGTCTAGTTTCTAGCTCATGCCTTCGCGCTACAGCCTGACATCGCCGCCCGAGGCGGTGCGCGCCTACTTCGGCTACCTTAACGAGGCGGAGTTTCCACCCCGCTACAATATCGCGCCTTCGCAGCCGGTGGCCATCGTGCGCGACACGCCGCGCGGCGGACGGGAGATGGCGCTGGTGCGCTGGGGGCTCATCCCGTCGTGGGTGAAGGACCCGGGCGCGTTCAAGATGCTCATCAATGCGCGTGCGGAGGGGGCGGCGGAGAAGCCGTCGTTTCGCGCCGCGCTGCGCCACAAGCGCTGTCTCGTCCCTGCCGATGGATATTATGAGTGGACGGGCAAGGTTGGCGCCAAGCGCCCGCATCTCATCCGGCCGCGGGCGGGCGGACTGATGGCGCTGGCGGCGCTCTACGAGAACTGGCTGGGCGCCGATGGTAGCGAGATCGAGACCATGGCGATCCTCACCACCCGCGCCAACGCAACCATCCGGACGCTGCACGACCGCATGCCGGTAATCATCGCGCCGGAGCATTTCGACCTCTGGCTGGACTGCCGGTCCGGCACGGCGACGCACATCCTCGATCTGTTGGCACCGGCGCCCGATGATCTGCTCGACGTCATCGAGGTGAGCCGCAAGCTCAACGATGTGCGCAACGAAGGTCCGGAGGTCCAGGAGCCGGCCAGGCCGAGCTTGCTCTAGCGCCTCAGCCTGGCGTGCGAAGCGTCAGGAAAAACGCCACAAAAGTATGTCGCTGGATAGCGCCGTGTGCGGGCGGCCCCTCGCCGTGGGCGCCGTTCGGCGCTAGGATCGCGTGGGGAATGGTGGGAGCTTGGCGTATGGACTATCGGGGGCACGATCTCGACCTCAGGACGGGGCGTTGGAGCGCGTCCTCCACGGACCCGGCGACCGGCTGGCGCGAAGTCGCCTCGCAGCCGGCTCCGACTCCCTCTCCGCGCCCGTCGGTGCCGCGCTCGGGGCCTATCTGGGTCGACGAGACGCTGCTCGCCTGCGCCAACCATGCCTATGACGTGGCGCTTGCCTATCGCTCTGCCGAGGTGCGGCTGGAGCACCTGCTGCTGGCGCTGACCAGGGTCGAGGCGGCAGCCGGTGCACTCGAGGCACGGGGGGTGCGCGTCGTCTCGTTGCGCCGGGATAGTGCCGTCGCCATCGCGGGCGAGCTGTCAGCGGCTGGCGAGGGAGCAACGCCCCGCCGCTCGCCGGAACTGGAGGATGTGCTGCGCCTCGCGGCCGCGCGTGCCTCGCACCTTGGTCGTGCGGGAAGCGTCGACGACGTCGTGCAGGTGCTGGCCGATGTCGGGGGGGATTTGCCGGGCGGCGATCTCATCGCTCGCCACTTTCCCCGTGCAGCTCGCGAATTCTGGGGAGGCGTTAGCGCCTCGCGCTCGGCGCAGCATCTCGGCACCCATCTGCTCGACGTTGGCGAGGGTGAGCGCGCGCTGAGCATCGCCGCGCCGCAACCGCAGATCGATCAGGAAATCGTGCAGCGCATCTTCGAGCGCCTGGCGGACATCGAGCGTGCGTTCTCCGAGCGTCTCGCTGCCGTGGAGGCAGCCATCGTGCGCCAGCCGCTGCCCTCGCACATCGATCTCGCCCCGGTCGAGAGCCGGCTTGCTGCGATGGAAGAGGCTCTCGCACGCCAGCCGCTGCCGGGAAACGTCGATCTCTCTCCGGTCGAGAACCGCTTGGCCGCCATCGAGGGGACGCTGCAGGGCCGTCCCGTCGGCGAAGGCGTTGCCGCCATCGACCCGGCGCTCGTCGATCGTCTGTGGGCGATCGAGCATGCACTTGGCACTGAGCGCACCGAGCGTGCCAGCGCCGTCACGGCACTATCGGATGAGATCACGGGGGTGCGCAGCGCCGTGCGCCTTGCGGCGCAGAACGCCGAGCAGGCGCAAACGCAACTTGCGGACCAAGTACAGCAGCTCAGCGCCGCGCTGGCGCAGCACCGCTTGGATCTCGCGACGAGCCTCGGCGACCGCATCGTCGGCATCGAGCAGACACTCGACACCTACGACCAGAAGGCTACAGAGACGCATGCGGTCTACAGCGCCGAGCTCGCCGAGGTGCACGATGCGCTGATGAAGATCAGCGCCAATCAGCATACGCTTGCCGGGGCCATCGATAGCTGGCGCAACAACGGTTCGGGTGAGATGCACCTCATCAATGCGCGCATCGGCGCCGTGCACGAGGACGGTGCCAAGCGGCTCGCGGCGCTCGAAAAGCTGTGCAGCGATGTCGACACGCTGTCTCAGCTCGTGCTGGAGGATCGCGCACAGCCGCGCCGCCGCGGCAGCTTCAAGCAATGGCTGTTCGGCACGGAGGACTGGATCAAGGCAAGCTGGCGCCGGCGTCCGATCGCGCCGCGATCGTCTTTCAAGTGGTCGCGTATCGGCTGGCGCCCCTGGCGTGCGTCCTTGAAGCGCCGCGGCAATGCCTAGAGCAGCTTGCCGGGATTGAGGATGCCGTTCGGGTCGAGTGCGGCCTTGATCTTGCGCATCAGCACCAACTCGAGCGGGCTTTTGAAGCGCACCAGCTCGTCGCGCTTCATCTGGCCGATGCCGTGCTCGGCAGAGATCGATCCGCCGAGGCTCGCGACCACATCGTGCACCGCGCGGGACATCTCCCCCCACAGCGCAAGGTACGCCGTCTTGTCCATGCCGGGCGGTTGCGTGACATTGTAGTGCACGTTGCCGTCGCCGAAGTGCCCGAAGATGACGGGGCGCGCGCCTGGACAAACGTGTTCGACCGCGGCGCCGGCAAGGGCGATGAATCCCGGGATGCGTGCCACCGGCACCGACACGTCGTGCTTGATGCTGCCGCCTTCGGGACGTTGCGCCTCGGATGCGCTCTCGCGCAGCCGCCACAGGGCTTGCGCCTGCGCCAGCGAGCCGGCGATGACGGCGTCGGACACAGTGCCGTTCTCGCTCGCCTCGGTGAGCAGACGCTGCATGGCCGCTTCTCCGCTGTCCTCGACGAAGCTCGACAGCTCGAGCAGCACGTACCAGGGCGAGGCGTCGCGCAAGGGAAAGCGCGCGTTCGGAATGTGGCGGGTGACGAGCTCGAGAGTGAAGCGGCTCATGAATTCGAACGCCGTCAGTGATCCGGTTCCGCGTGCCTCTGCAAGTTGAAATAGTGCGGCGACCGCCTGAAGCGAGGGTAGAGCTGCGAGCGCGACGGTGGTGTCGGCCGGGCGCGGGAAAAGCTTGAGCGCTGCCGCCGTGATGACGCCGAGCGTGCCCTCCGAGCCGACGAAGAGATCGCGCAGGTCGTAGCCGGTGTTGTCTTTCTTGAGGGTGCGCAGGCCGTCCCATACCTCGCCGCTGGCAGTGACGACTTCGAGGCCGAGCGTCAACGCGCGCGCGTTGCCATAGGCGAGCACGGCCGTGCCGCCGGCGTTCGTTGCCAGTACGCCGCCGATCTGGCAGCTCCCTTCGGAGGGAAGGCTCAGGGGAAAGAGCTTGCCGGCGTGCTCGGCAGCGGCCTGCGCATCGGCGAGCGTCACCCCGGCTTCGACGATCATGGCCCCGCCCGCCGCATCGATGCTGCGCACGCGGTTGAGACGCGCCAGCGACAGCACGACCTCAGTGCCGTCGGGCGACGGTGTCTGGCCACCGACGAGGCCGGTGTTTCCTCCCTGCGGGACGATGGCGATGCGCGCCTCGTTGGCGAGCGCGATGATCTGTGCCACCTCGGCCGTCGAGCCTGGACGCAGCACCAGCGCGGCGTTGCCGTGATAGAGCCCGCGCAGCTCGTGCACATAAGGAAGCTGGCGTTCAGGGTCGGCAATGGTGTGCGCGGGGCCGACGATGTCCACCATGCGCGCGAGCGCCTGCTTGTGCGTGCCGCTACTGTCGGCTGCGCTCGTCGGTCCGCTCTCTGCGTGCATGCGGGACAAGGGATCTCGTTGCTCTCACGCCGAAGATGCTCGACTGTTGCCGGAAAAGGCCCGTTCCGGCAAATCGGCCCTGCAACCTGGGCGTCTATCGCGGGGCGGCGGCGCGCCGCAAGCGATCATTGATGGCTTCGCCGAGGCCGGTTTGCGGGATTGGCATCACGGCAATCGTCGTCGCGTCCCCGGCGTCGAGCGTCCGCAGGGCGGCGAAGAGGTTGGCGGCCGCCTCCACCAGGTCGCCCGTCGGGCTGAGATTGATCGTTGGGCCACTGGTTGCCGGCACGTCGGGGCCGAAGGCCAGCAGCGCCTCTCCCGGTCGAACCTCGTGGGCGTTGAGGCGTACCTTTGCACGCGGTGCGTAGTGGCTCGCGAGTTGGCCCGGGGCTGTCGGCCGGTCCTCTACGAGAATGGGGCGGGCGATGGAGACGCCAAGTGCCGTTTCGATCGTTTCCACCGGGATTGCACCGGGACGCAGCAGGACCAGCGACGGGCCGCGCGCGTCGATGATCGTCGACTCGAGCCCGTGTGCGGTCGGTCCCGCATTCAGTACCATCGCCACCTCGTCGCCGAGGTCTGCGGCAACGTGCTCGGCGCGGGTCGGACTGACGTGCCCGGAGCGGTTGGCAGATGGCGCGGCAAGCGGGCGGCCCACGGCCTTCAATAGAGCGCGCGCTACGGGATGATCGGGCGCCCGCATGGCAAGGGATCTCAAGCCAGCGGTGACAAGATCGGATAGCGGCGGTGCGCCGCGCTCGCCGGGCGAAGGCGTGCGCAGTCCAGCGACGATGGTCAGTGGGCCGGGCCAGAAGGCTCCCGCAAGCCGCTGTGCCAGTGGTGTCAAAAGAGCGTAGTTGCCGGCCTCCTCAATGTCGAGCACGTGCACGATCAGCGGATTGAAGCGCGGGCGTCCCTTGGCGGCAAAAATCTGCGCTACGGCACGCCCGTTGGTGGCGTCGGCGCCGAGCCCGTAGACGGTTTCGGTCGGAAACGCGACCAGTCGTCCGGCGCGCAGATGCTCCGCCGCCGCCGCTATCGCCGTTTCATCTGCCTTCTCGACGCTCATCCGGCTCCGGCTCCGTTCTCGCGGGGCCTCCTCTTAGCGCCCTGGCCGGGATCATTGCTATACCGTGGCTATGGAGGTTGCAGCCGTCAGCCACCATTGGGATCTGCTAGCTGGCGGGCGAGACGATCAACGGTTGCCTCTAGCATGGCGACGAGTTGCCTGGCGGCGACCCACCGCCGCATGCTTTCATCATCGGTGCGCTCACCCTGTCGCGGCTCCAGGCTGCTCGCGTAGGCTTGTGCCTCGCGGAGCGCTTTGAGTGCCTCTTCAAACTCTGCTCGGATGTCCATCGCTGCCCCCGTCGTACCCCCGGGTGCAGGGTGCTCGGGGCTTGCTGTGGACAGGTGTTACCTAGGGAACAGATGCGCCAGGCAAGAGCGTCGCAGCGTGAGGCCTGAGTTGGCCGTCGCCCGCACCTGAATTCTGTCGAAAGGACGTGTAAAGTCGCCGGCCGGAGCGGGAAGGACAGAGATGCACCCCACCTCGGCGATTGGTCATGCGATGCTGCGCGCTGGCTGCGCGGCGCTACTGCTGGCGGCGGCCGTGCCGGTGGCGCAAGCCAATTGGCTGTCGCGCCTGTCGCGTATCGGCGCTGAGGTTGGCGAGGTGGCACCGAAGGCCGGGCGGATTGGTGTCGTCGAGCTCGAGCGCGCGGCGGCGCACATCAAGACGCTTCCCGCCGGAAACGGTGCCGCGCTTGCCGCGCATGCGACGCCCGAAGGTCATTGGAAGTTCGTCAACCGCGACGGTGACGTCTTCACGGCGGCGACGCCCGAGGAATTGCAGCGTGTCGTGCCGACGTTGCTGCCGGATACGGCGCCGGGCTCGAAGCTCGGCATCTATCTCAGCGAGGACATGCTGTTTGGCGAGCGTGCGGCCTTGAAGGAGCTGCCGCCGGCGGCGACGCTCTACCTTGTTGCCGGGAAAGAGAGCTATCCGCTCATCTCGCGTACGACGGGCAGCGGTGGGGTGCTCGACGCCGCAGTGCGGCCGCATCTCAATGTCGAGCTGCGGGAGCGCGGGCTGTTCGACGAGGCCGCGAGGCTGCTCGAGCGGCCGCTGAGCCGTTCCAGCATCCGCACGTTGGCGCTGGAGCCGGGCGGTCCGCCCACGCTCTCGTCCTATCCGCGTCTCGACGCGGGCACCAAGGCGGCGCTGGTCGATGCCATCGATCCTGCTTCGCTCGCAGGCGCGCTATCGTCGGTGCGGGGGCAGACGGTTCTGGTCACCGGGCGGGTCGAGGACAGCCTCCTCTATTTCCGCCCGTCGAATGGCTCCGAGCAGAGTCTCAAACTTTCCGATCTCATGGCCGCCGCAGCCGATAACGATGTCAACCTCGTCATCCTGCATGCGAGCGCGCCGCGTCAGCCGGGTGGGCGCAACTGGTTGTGGCAGCGGATCTCCGTCGGTGGTCTCGACGATGCCCTGAAGCGGGCGACGCTGGGCGACTTTCTCGATGCGCTGGGCGGTGCGCGCGGCGGGTTTCGCGTCGCGGTCACGCGCGAAGGGTCGGGGCGCGTTGCCGTGCGCGCGGTGCCGGCAGACGCCGACGCGGGCGGGATGACGGGCATGGTCGGCGAGCTGTGGTCGAGCACCGTCGCGAACCTCACTGGCAACGTGGTGACGAGCGCGGTGGAGGTGCACGCGCGCGGTGAGGAGCGTCAGCAGGAGCTCGATCGGCGCATCGTGCCTGGTGTCCCCTCCTGGCTGCAAATGACTTATCTCGGCGGTCTCATCGCTGGCGTGCTTGGCTGGCCGGTCACGGCCTCCTGGTTTGCGCGCATCTGGCCGCCGGAGGAGCGTGGTGAATACGGGGGCTGGGTTGGCTGGCGCGCGGCGCAGGTGGCGCGGCTTTTCGCTTACTTCGGCGCGTTCCTGCCTGTGGTCGGCCTGCCGGCATTTGTCGTCTCGCTTCTGCAACAGCTTTGGTCGCTCGTGACGCTGCCGGTGCGGGCGGTCCGCTGGATTGCCGCGCGTGGCGAGGCGCGTGCAGGGTGATGCGCGGCGGTGGCTGGCGCACAACGCTGGCCCTTTGGGCTCGCGGCACCTAGATTGGTCCCGACAGAACCACAAGCTGGACGCAGCAAGCGCATTCATGTCGACGCTCCTCCTCACGCACCCTTCATTTACCGCCCATGACACCGGGCCTGGGCATCCAGAACGGCCCGATCGCATGCGCGCCATCGACAAGGTGCTGTCGCACGAATTGTTCGACGCCCTCGTGCGGGTCGAGGCACCGCTGCGCGAGGACGTCGAGGAGCAGGTCCTGCTCGCCCACCCGCCGGGTCATCTCGCCGGCATGCGAGGCGTCGCGGAGGCGGCGCAGAAGAGCCCGCGCTACATCGATGGCGATACGATCTTCTCCGCCGGCACCTGGGAGGCGTCGCTGCGCGCGGTCGGCGCCGGGCTCGATGCGGTCGATGCGGTGGTCGGGGGTCGCGCCGCCAACGCTTTCTGCCAGGTTCGCCCCCCCGGCCACCATGCCGAGGCCGAGCGCGCCATGGGCTTCTGCTTCTTCTCCAACGCCGCCATTGCCGGCCTCTACGCGCGCAAGAAGCATGGCGCGGAGCGCATCGCGGTCGTCGATTTCGACGTTCACCACGGCAACGGCACGCAGGATATCTTCTGGTCCGACAAGAATCTGTTCTACGCCTCGACGCATGAGATGCCGCTCTTTCCGGGGACGGGTGACACATCCGAGCGCGGTGTCGGCAACATCACCAATGCACCGCTGCGGGCCGGCGATGGGGGCGAGCGGTTCCGCGAGGCTTTCCAGTCGCGCATCCTGCCGGCGTTGCACAACTTCGGGCCGGATCTACTTATCATTTCTGCCGGCTTCGATGCTCACGAGGCCGATCCGCTCGCCAACCTGCGGTTCGTCGAGGCCGATTACTTGTGGGTTACCGAAAAGCTCGCCGACGTGGCGCGGCAACATTGCAACGGGCGCATTGTGTCGATGCTCGAAGGGGGGTACGACCTAACGGCGCTGGCGCGCTCGGCGGCTGTCCACGTCAAGGCACTTATGGACGCCGGCGCCTAGCCAGGCTTGCAACGCATCGAGACGCACTTATCGAGACGCACTATGGAACCGGCGACCTCAAACACACAGCCCAAGCACGCGGACGTCAAGGACATGAGCTTCGAGCGCGCCTTGAAGGAGCTCGAGACCATCGTCACGCGCCTGGAGCGCGGCGATGTCGAGCTTGAGGAGTCGATCACCATCTACGAGCGTGGCGAGGTCCTGAAGGAGCATTGCGACCGGCTTTTGCGCCAGGCTGAGGCGAAGGTCGAGAAGCTCACCTTTGCCGCCGATGGCTCGCCCAAGGCTACCGAGCCGCTGGATCCGCGATAGGCGCGGGGGCCAGTCGCTGCGGCGGATGGTCATGGCGCGTTGCACACGTGCCCGGCTGGGAGAATTTCCAATTGAAGCAAGCAGGTTAGCTCTGTGTCGGGATTAACCTTGCTCTGCATCGCCGGAGAACCAGGAATCTTGCCCCTGGCGTATTCTTAACGGCCCCGTTAGGGTGCGCCCGGCTCAGGGACCGGGGGGCTGTTTTGTGCTCTTGATCCGCTGCTTTGGGCCGCGTGTTTATAATTGGGGAGAAGACCAATGAAAGCTCTGATGGCCCTCGCTGTCATGCTCAGCAGCCTCGCCGTTGTCGGCGTCGCCACCACCTCGCCTGCCGAGGCTCACTTCAAGAAAAAGCATCACCATCACAAGCTCTACAAGCACAAGAAGCATAAGAAGCACAAGCATCTGTTCTGGAAGCACAAGAAGCATCACCACTGAGCACTTGGCTTCCAGCGGTCTTGACGCTGGCAAGCGCGGCTCCCCCCGGAGCCGCGCTTTTTGTTTGCCTTGCGGCCAGCCGCGGCGATTGCTCCCTTGCAGGGCCGCGACAGTGTGACATAACAAGGCATTACCAACGCACGGGATGGCTCGGTGGACAGTGCTCCCAAGACGCCGCTCCTCGACCGCGTCAAGACGCCCGAGGACCTGCGCCGGCTCGATGAATCCGATCTTCCGCAGCTCGCAGCCGAGCTTCGCCAGGAGACGATCAGCGCCGTCTCGGTGACGGGCGGCCATCTTGGCGCCGGTCTCGGCGTGGTCGAACTCACGGTTGCGCTGCACTGGGTGTTCGATACGCCGCGCGACCGGCTGATCTGGGACGTCGGCCACCAGACCTATCCGCACAAGATCATCACCGGCCGGCGCGACGGCATTCGCACGCTACGCGCGCCGGGGGGGCTTTCCGGCTTCACGCGCCGGGCGGAGAGCCCGTACGATGCATTCGGCGCTGGGCACTCATCGACCTCGATCTCCGCTGGCCTCGGCATGGCGGTAGCCCGGGATCTGGAGAAGCGCGACAACAACGTCGTGTGCGTGATCGGCGATGGCGCCATGAGCGCCGGCATGGCCTACGAGGCGCTGAACAACGCGGGCGCGCGCGACGAGCGTCTCATCGTCGTCCTCAACGACAACGACATGTCGATCGCACCGCCGACCGGAGCGCTCAGCGCCTATCTGGCACGCATCACGTCGAGCGGCACCTATCTCTACCTGCGCGACATCGCCAAGCAGCTTGCCCGGCAGTTGCCGAAGAGCTGGGAGCGGCGGGCGGCGCGCGTCGAGGAATATACGCGCCATCTCTGGCAGGGCGGTGCGTGGTTCGAGGAGCTGGGCTTCTATTACGTCGGTCCCATCGACGGGCACAGCTTCGACCATCTGCTGCCAGTGTTGAAGAACGTCCGCGATGCACGCCAGGGGCCGATTCTGGTGCACGTCGTCACCAAGAAGGGCAAGGGCTATCCGCCCGCCGAGGCATCGGACGACAAGTACCATGGCGTGTCGCGCTTCAATGTCGTCACCGGCGCGCAGGTGGTCACGAAGCCGAAAGCACCGACCTACACGCGCGTCTTCGCCGATAGCCTCGTTGCCGAGGCCGCGAAGGACGAGAAGATCGTCGCCATTACCGCGGCGATGCCGGACGGCACAGGCCTCGACGTGTTTGGCAGGGCGTTTCCGGAGCGCACCTTCGACGTCGGTATCGCCGAGCAGCACGCTGTCACGTTTGCCGCCGGGCTCGCCGCCGAGGGCTTGAAGCCGTTCGCTGCCATCTACTCGACGTTCCTGCAGCGCGCCTACGATCAGGTCGTGCACGATGTCGCCATCCAGAAGCTGCCGGTTCGCTTTGCCATCGACCGGGCGGGCCTCGTCGGCGCTGACGGCGCGACGCATGCGGGCGCCTTCGATATCGCCTATTTGGGTTGCCTGCCGGACTTCGTTCTCATGGCGGCGGCCGACGAGGCGGAGCTGGTGCACATGGTAGCCACTGCGGCGGCGATCGATGACCGGCCCTCGGCGTTGCGCTATCCGCGCGGCGAGGGGATCGGCGTGCCGCTGCCCGTGGAGGGTACCCCGCTCGAGATCGGCAAGGGCCGCATCGTGCGCGAAGGATCGGCGGTCGCTCTGCTTTCGCTTGGACCGCGTCTCCACGAGTGCCTCAAGGCGGCCGATCAGCTCGCAACATTCGGGCTGTCGGCGACGGTGGCCGATGCGCGCTTTGCCAAGCCGCTCGACGAGGACCTGATCCGCTGCCTCGCCCGGAACCACGAGGTGCTGGTGACCGTCGAGGAGGGCTCGATCGGCGGCTTCGGCAGCCACGTGCTGCAATTCCTCGCCGAGAGCGGACTGCTCGACCGTGGCCTGAAAGTGCGCACCCTCGCACTGCCGGACCTGTTCATCGAGCATGGCAAGCCGGAGCAGATGTACGAGCAGGCGGGCCTCAACGCCGGGGGCATCGTTACGACCGTGCTCGGCGCGCTTGGCCGCCCAACCCTCGCCGACGCGGCCAATCGCGCGTAGCTGATCATCACTGCAGCGTCGAGCCGGCAGCGGGCGCCTCGCTGTCAGATGGTCAGCTTGCCGGACTTGGCGGCAGCATAACGATCGCCGATCGCCTTCCAGTTCACGACGTCCCACCACGCCTTGAGATACTCGGGGCGCCGGTTCTGATACTTCAGGTAGTAGGCGTGCTCCCAGACGTCGTTGCCGAAGAGGACGTGCTTGCCGTCCATGATCGGCGTGTCCTGGTTGGGCTTGGTCACCAACGCGAGCTTGCCTTCGGGCGTTACGGTGACGAACACCCAGCCCGAGCCGAAGACCTTGGCGCCCTTGGCGTTGAAGTCCTCCTTGAGTTTGTCGAGTCCGCCGAGATCGGCGTCGATGGCAGCCTTGAGCTCGCCTTCGGGAGCGCCGCCATCCTTGCCCATGATCTGCCAGAACATCGAGTGGTTGGCGTGGCCGCCGGCGTTGTTGCGCACCGTGGTGCGGATGTCCTCTGGCAGCTCAGGAAGTTTGCCGAGGATCTCGTCCAGCGTCATCGACGCCACCTGCGAGTGGTTCTTCAGGGCATCGTTGAGGTTCTTCACGTAGGCTGCGTGGTGCTTGTCGTGGTGCAGCTCCATGGTCTTGGCGTCGATGCTTGGCTCGAGCGCTGAGAACTCGTAGGGCAGTGGCGGCACCTTGAACGGACCCTGGGCCTCAGCGCCCGATGCGACCGTGGGATGAACCATCGTCGAGAGCGCGGCGGCGGCGGTGGCTTGCAGGAATGTGCGGCGTTCGATGTTCAGCATGGGACCTCTCCTGGGCTGCACGAATGCGGACTCGCACAACGATCGAGGGGCGCAAACGATGCATGGCGGAGGCTGGCAACCCTCCGCCTTGTTCTCGTGGCTGCGATATGCCGCTGGGCGTGGTTACTCGACGGTTATGGTGATGACGTCGGATTGCACGGGCGGCTCGTGCGGGATGTGGTTCTTGTCGGCGAACACATCCTGCAGCGTGTGCTTGCCCGCCGGTAGCTCGATGGTCGCCTCCGTCTGCGCCTTGCCATAGTGCTTGTGCGTATCGTCGGCAGGGATCGGCGCGTCGTAGTCGGCGAGCTTGGTGTCGATGAGCAAATGGTGGTGCCCGCTGTCCGGCTCGTCCGTGCCGGCGGGAGCAACCTTCAGCCCTTCGACGCCGAACTTGACGGTAACCGGACCCTTGACGACTGCGCCGTCCGCGGGCTCGATGAGCCATACCTTGGCGCCGGCAGGCGATGGCGTGCGTGGGATAGCTTCAGCGGAGGGGGCGCCCTCCTTGTGAGCCTCCTCTTGGGCGGGCGTGCCGCTGTCGCCACAAGCGACAAGCGAGAGCACAACGAGAGTTGCAGCGAGGATGGGGCGCATCGGACGTCTCCCGTGGATTTGAGCGATTAGAGTGCGCGTCGGCCGGCAAGATATCGTAAAATTGAAAATATGCGAATGCGTTTGGACCTGGCCCTCGTCGAGCGCGGCTTAGCGCCGACCCGCTCGCGTGCGCGTGATTTGATCCGCTCCGGGCAGGTTCGTGTCGGTGAAGAAGTTTGCACCAAGGCCGGTGCCGAGGTCGCGGCCGAGGAAACGCTGACACTGGAGGATGTCGACGCTGCGCGCGCCGTCTCGCGCGGGGGGCAGAAGCTGATCGCTGCGCTCGACGCGTTCGAGTTCGATGTCGAGGGCCGTATCGCATTGGATGTGGGCGCTTCGACGGGGGGCTTTACGCAGGTGCTGCTCGAGCGAGGTGCGAAGAAGGTCTACGCCGCCGATGTCGGCCACGGGCAACTGCACGCGAGCCTCAAGGCGGATCCGCGTGTCGTCTCGCTCGAAGGCCTCGACGCGCGGCGGCTCACGCGTGCTGCCGTCCCCGAACCAGTCGGTGCCATCACCGCCGACCTCAGCTTCATCTCACTCAGCAAGGCACTGGGACCGGCGCTGGAACTGGCGGCGCCAGGAGCGTTTCTCGTCGCATTGGTCAAGCCGCAGTTCGAAGTCGGCCCGCAGCGCATCGGGAAGGGCGGCATCGTGCGCGATGCCGCGGCGCGTGACAGCGCCTTGCATTCGGTCACTGCCTGGCTCGCGGCACAACCCGGCTGGTGCGTCACCGGCTCCATTCCATCACCGATCAAAGGCGGATCGGGCAACATCGAGTTCCTCATCGGTGCGCTCTACGATGGGTGATGCACAGGCGCTCGACATCGCCCGTCTCGGAGCACAGGGCGACGGTGTCGCCGACACCACCACAGGTCCGGTATTCGTGCCTTACGCCTTGCCGGGCGAGCGGGTGCAGGCAGAAGTGCACGGAGAGCGTGGACGGCTCATCGCCGTCACTGCCGCAAGCGCGGATCGTATCGCGCCGGTATGCCGCCACTTCACGCATTGCGGTGGCTGCGCCGTGCAGCACTTGCGTGCGCCTGCGTACCTCGCCTGGAAGCGGGAGATGGTTGTCAGTGCCTTCGCGGCGCGCGGTATCGATGCGCCCGTCGGCCACGTCGCCAGCGTGGGGCTCGGTGCGCGGCGGCGGGCGGCGTTCTCGGCGCGTCGCACTGGGCGGGGCGTCGCGCTCGGCTTTCACGAGGCGAAGGGCGTGGACATCGTCAATCTCGAGGAATGTCCCGTCACGGCCTCCGCCATCGTGCGCGCACTGCCCGGATTGCGGCGCATCATCGAGCCGCTGATGTCGCGACGCGCGCCCGGCCGTGTCGTCGTCACGCTCGCCGCCAATGGTCTCGATGTCGCGATCGAGGATGTTCCCGCCGATCCATCCCCCGAGATGCGTGAGCTTCTGGCGCGCGAGGCGGCGGCGCTCAAGCTGGCGCGACTGACGCTTGCCGCCGACACGCTTTACCAGGGGACGGTGCCCGCGGTGCGTTTTGGCTCCGCCAACGTGGTCTTGCCGGCGCGCTCGTTCCTGCAGGCGGCGGCGGTGGCGGAAACCGAGATGGTGCGGCTGGTCGGCGGCGCGATTGGCGAATCAAAGCGCATCGTCGACCTCTTCTGCGGCATGGGGACTTTCACCTTTCCGCTGGCGCAGCGTGCTGCCGTGCTGGCTGTCGATGGCGACAAGCAGGCAGTGGCGGCGCTGCAGAATGCGGCCAAGCGCACGCCGGGCCTCAAGCCTATCGAGACCAAAGTGCGCGACCTCTTTCGCGAGCCGCTGTCGGCGCGGGAACTGCAAGGCTTCGAGGCGGCCGTGTTCGATCCGCCGCGTGCCGGCGCGGCGACACAGGCGGCGTCGCTTGCCGGATCCGGTGTCAAGATGATCGCGGCGGTGTCGTGCAATCCGGCGACGCTGGCGCGCGATGCACGCATCCTCGTAGAAGGCGGCTACAAGCTGGAGCGTGTCACGCCGATCGACCAGTTCCTCTATTCGCCGCACATCGAGGCCGTGGCCGTGTTCCGCCGCTAGCGCACCGCCCTGGATGACAACTATGGGTTATCGGCGAGGAGATCGTCGACGAAAGCGGGGACGATTTGGGTGGCGCGGCCGTAGAGCGCTTCGTGAAAGATGCTCGCACCTTCGGACGGCTCGAGGTTGAGCTCCACGGTGTGGGCGCCCGCGGCGCGGGCGTCGGCGACGAAGCCGGCAGCAGGGTAGACGTTGCCGCTGGTGCCGATGGAGACGAAGAGATCGGCATCGGCAAGCGCTGCGGAGATGCGCTCCATCTCATAGGGCATCTCTCCGAACCAGACGACGTCGGGGCGCATGCCGCCGGCATGGTCGCACGCGGGGCACGAGGTCTCGAGGCTGAGGTCGCCGGTCCACGCGCATCGCTCGCCGCAGCGCACGCAGAGCGCCTTCAGCAATTCGCCGTGCATATGGATGAGGTGCTTGGAGCCGGCGGCCTCGTGCAGCGCATCAATGTTCTGGGTGACGATGGCGACGGAGCCGCTGTGCTCGCGCTCAAGGCGTGCCAGCGCGAAATGCGCGGCGTTGGGTTTTACATCGGTGTGTGCGTGCCGGCGCTGATTGTAGAAGTCGTGCACGAGGGCCGGGTTGGCGCGGAACCCTTCCGGGGTCGCGACCTCGCGGTAGTCGTACTTGGCCCAGATGCCGTCCTTGTCGCGGAACGTGGAAAGGCCGGACTCCGCGGAGAGCCCGGCCCCGGTGAGGACGACGATGTTATGGAAGCGTTTCATCCGTAAGAGGCAGTAGGCAATGGGCAGTTGGCAGTAAGTAGGGTCGCTCTTCTACTGACTACTGCCCATTGCCTACTGCCTCACTAAAGCAGCTTGGCCATGGCGACGGCAGTGTCGAGCATGCGGTTGGAGAAGCCCCACTCGTTGTCGTACCAGGAGAGCACGCGCACGAGGCGGCCGTCGACGACCTGCGTCTGCGTCGAGTCGAAGCTCGACGAGAACGGCGAGTGATTGAAATCGACGGAGACCAGTTCCTCGGTCACGTAGTCGAGGACGCCCTTGAGCTCCTGTGCGGCGGCATGCTGCATCGCCTTGTTGATCTCTTCGGCGGTGGTCTCGCGGCCGGGGATGACGGTCAGGTCGACGACCGAGACGTTGGGCGTCGGCACGCGGATCGAGGTGCCGTCGAGCTTGCCCTTGAGCTCGGGGAGCACGAGACCGACGGCGACGGCGGCGCCGGTCGTCGTCGGGATCATCGACAGCGCCGCGGCGCGCGCACGGCGGATGTCCTTGTGCGCTTGGTCGAGAATGCGCTGATCGTTGGTGTAGGAGTGGATGGTCGTCATGTAGCCCGACTTGATGCCGACGAGGTCGTTCAGCACCTTGGCCACCGGCGCGAGGCAGTTGGTCGTGCACGAGGCGTTGGAAACGACCTTGTGGTCGCCCGAGAGCTTGTCGTGGTTGACGCCGTAGACGACCGTGATGTCGGCACCCTTGGAAGGGGCGGAGACGAGCACGCGCTTGGCGCCGGCGTCGAGATGCACCTTGGCCTTCTCCTTGTCGGTGAAGTGGCCCGTGCATTCCATGACGATGTCGATGCCGAGGTCCTTCCACGGCAGCTTGGAGGGATCCTTCTCGGCGAAGACCTTGACGGGGCTGCCGAGACCTACGTCGATACTGTCGCCGTCGACCTTCACATCGCCGGGGAAAGTGCCGTGCACGCTGTCGTACTTGAGCAGATGCGCGTTGGTCTTGGTCGGCACCAAGTCGTTGATGGCGACGAACTGAAGGTCGGTGCGCTTGGCTTCGGCGGCGGCGCGCAGGACGTTCCTGCCGATGCGGCCGAACCCTGAGATCGCAACCTTGACAGTCATTGCTCGTCGCCTCCTTGGCGTGTTCTTGCGTGCTCTTTGTGGAAAGGCGCGGCCATTAACTGGACGCGGGGCATTGGTGTCAATGCGCCAAGTCATAGACCTTTGACGCAAGCCAGTGAGCGCGGCGTAAAAACTATGACGCGAGATTTCTGTTGGAGTGTGCGGCGGTTCGCAGGCTGCCTTGTTGACGCCTTCGAGCCGCGACACATAAGGTCATGACACGGGAGCAGCCGTGGAGCGCCGGGGGGTATGGGCGCATCTCGGAGGGCTAGATGGCGGAGCGGGTGACGCAAAAGGGCAAGCGGCATGCTGCGCCGCCGCGCCAGAGCGGGCGTGCGGCGGGTGGCGAGGGCAAACGGGGGAGCGGTGCGCTGGTCGCGGCGCTGGAGCGCGAGCGCGACGAGCTCAAGACGCAACTCGCCGCGGCGCAGGCCACGATCGCGAAGCTTGAGAAGGCGCGCGAGGAGGCGGTCAATCGCATTGATTGGACCATAGACTCGCTGCATAACCTGCTTGAAAGCGACGCCTGAGCAACTCGACAGGCGGGCGAGCGGTGGGGGCGATGGCCGAGGTCGCGATCACTGTCAACGGACGTTCCTACCGCCTCCAGTGCGGAGACGGTGAGGAGGCGCGGCTGAGAGAGCTCGCCGCTTATGTCAAGAGCCGCATGGATGGCTTGAAGCGCGAACTCGGCAACGTCGATGAGGCGCGGCTTCTGTTGATGACGGCGCTACTGATTGCCGACGATCTCTGGGACGCCACTGCCGGGGATTCGACGGCGTCGGCCAAGACGGACGCCGCCTAGCGGGACCCTGCTGCACCTGCACAGATAAGGAATGGCGGTGGCTGGAAAATTGGCGGCCGCTCGTCTACATTCCCTCCGCTGCGGGGTGCGTTAGAAGCACATATGTTCCCCGGGGCCTATAAGATCCGCATGGGAGCTGTCCCTGGCCGAGACCGTGGTCTCGGACACACGGCGCCCACCTACTTCTCGTAGGGACCAACGCGGGATCATCCGCTTCGACGGCCACCGCGGCATTTTGATTCGGCATGCAGACTGGCGAGCAGAAACGGGAAGAGAGAGCCCGGGCGCTCGCCCGTCGTGCGGCAGCGTTCGCTGCGCACGGAGGCGAGGCAGGTGTGCGCCTCGCCGGGCATGGGCTCTCGTTCCTGCCGCTCGAGCGGAGCGCCATCGTCTCCGGCTTCTCCGCTATTCGTGACGAGATCGACCCCGGCGCACTCCTAGCGCGCCTGCATCAGGATGGTCACCGGCTGGGCCTGCCGGTCATGCAGGGCAAAGGGATGCCGCTGCTCTTTCGCGCGTGGGCGCCAGGCGATGCCATGGGCAAGGTGCAGTGGGGCATCGCCGAGCCACTGCCCGACAAGCCGGTGGTCGAGCCCGATGTCGTGCTCGTCCCGCTGCTCGCCTTCGACGCGGCGGGATATCGCCTCGGCTATGGCGGCGGCTTCTACGATCGCACGCTCGAGCGGTTGCGTGCCATTAAGCCTGTGGTGGCGGTCGGCATCGCCTATGATGAGCTAGAGGTCGACGCGGTGCCGCATCAGAGCTATGACCAGCGACTCGACTGGGTGCTGACGCCGTCGGGCCCGCTGCGCTGTCTAGGGCGCTAGCGTGATTCAGATCGAGAAATTCGCCGTCACGAGCGGCACAGCATCGAGCGAATCTCTCGATCTCAATCACGCTAGCAAAGCTATGATTCTAGTGTCCCTCATGATTCCGAAGTTCGCTCGGGAGCCTAGCATCGAACTCTGGCGAACTTCGGAAGCGGAATACTAGATGCGTCTTCTTTTTCTCGGCGATATCGTCGGCCGCACCGGCCGCAAGGCAGTGGTCGACGCTCTTCCGGGGTTGCGCCGCCGCTACGCGCTCGACTGCGTCGTCATCAATGCCGAGAACTCGGCCGGCGGCTTCGGTATCACCGAAACGATCCTCGAAGAGTTGATCGAGGCTGGCGCCGATGCCGTCACACTCGGCAACCACGCCTTCGACCAGAAGGAGGCGCTCGTTTTCATCGAGCGCTTCCCGCAGCTCCTGCGGCCGATCAACTATCCGAAAGGCACGCCGGGGCGCGGGTCGACGATGGTCAAGACGGCATCCGGCGCCGATGTGCTCGTCATCAATGCCATGGGCCGCATCTTCATGCCCGAGCTCGATGACCCGTTTCGCGCCGTGGATGCCGAGCTGACTGCGTGCCGCCTAAAGCGGGGCGCCGATGCCATCCTCATAGACATGCACGCTGAGGCGACTAGCGAGAAGCAGGCGCTTGCCTATTTCGTCGACGGGCGGGCAAGTGTGGTGGTCGGTACGCATACGCACGTGCCGACGGCCGACGAGCGGGTGCTGCCGAACGGCACGGCCTACATCTCCGATGCCGGCATGTGCGGAGACTACAACTCCGTGCTCGGCATGGACGTCGAGGAGCCGATCAACCGATTCATCACCAAGATCCCGCGCCAGCGCTTCGAGCCGGCCGGCGGCCCGGCGACGATCTCGGGGCTTGCCGTGGAGATCGACGACGCGACCGGGCTTGCCAAGGCGTGCCGCGCTCTACGTATCGGGCCCCATCTCGAGCCTTCCGTCCCGGCCTTCTGGGAGACGACGTAGCAAGCCCCGCGGCGTGTGGGCTTGACCGGGAGGGGGCGCCTCGCGCAATAAATCGTGCAAATCCAGAAAGGTGCGAGAAAGCTGCCATGGCCGGCCATTCAGCATTCAAGAACATCATGCACAAGAAGGGTCGCGCCGACGCGGCCCGCGCCAAGTTGTTCTCCAAGCTCGGACGAGAGATCACGGTGGCGGCCAAAATGGGCTCGCCCGATCCCGCCATGAACCCGCGACTGCGGCTTGCCGTGCAGGCGGCGCGGGCCGAGAACATGCCGAAGGACAACATCGAGCGCGCCATCAAGAAGGCGGCCGGTGGGGACGCGGAGACCTACGAGGCGATCCGCTATGAGGGCTACGGCCCGGGTGGCGTTGCCGTCATCGCCGAGGCGCTGACCGACAACCGCAACCGCACCGGCGGGGCGGTGCGCGCCGTGTTCACCAAATACGGCGGCAATCTCGGCTCGACCGGCTCGGTGTCGCACATGTTCAACCACATCGGCGAGATCACCTATCCGGCCAGCGTCGGCTCGGCGGATGCGGTGCTTGAGGCGGCCATCGAGGCCGGTGCTGACGACGTCGTCTCGGATGCGGATGGGCATGTCATCGCCACCACGTTCGACAGTCTCGGCACCGTCGCTGCGGCGCTCGAGGAGAAGCTCGGGGCCCCGGCAGGCGTCAAAGCGGTGTGGAAGCCCAACCTCTCGACGCAGGTCGACGAGGAGAAGGCGCAGAGCATCATGAAGATGATCGCGGCGCTCGAGGACGACGATGACGTGCAGAACGTCTACGCCAACTTCGAAATCTCGGATGAGGTTTTGAAGAAGCTCACGGCGGCCTAGAGTCGGCAGATACGTTCTGGGTCCGGCTCGGCCTGATATCTTCGGGGCGGTGACGAGCTGGCGAAACGCAGACGCGTCCGTGCATCAATGCATCGGTGAATGGATCGCAAGCGCGCAGCAGGGAACTGGCTGAGCGCGAACTGGTCGTGCGCGCGCTTCGGGGCAATATGTTCACCGGCCAATGAAATTGACTCCTAGTAATATTTGCGTTAGTTAGCGGCAATATCAGCACATATCGCGCAGCTCTTTGGCCAATGGTGGGGATCCAAAGGCTGTATTCTTTTAGATTGACGCGATGATGGGATAGGGGATGTCGGGGGAACAAGTCTTCGAATACGATGATGTTGGGAAGATTGACCTAAGTGAAATCTACAACAAATCAGATCCAAGGCGGTACTATTCTACCCTTCAACGGCTCGATTACATCATCCCCGGTACAGCAAAGCCCGTCTTCCAGCAGGTCATCGGCGCTTATCGCAGCATTCACGAGAAAGAGCGCCTGCGTATTGTCGATGTCGGGTGCTCCTACGGCATCAATGCGGCCATGCTCAAAGGCGATCTCGAGATGGAGCAGCTCTATTCGCTCTACGCACCCGAGGAAATCGGAAACGTCAAACGGAGCGACTTGCTGATCCGCGACCAAGCCGTGGTCGAGGAGATTGTCAAGGATGCCCAGCTCGAGGTGGTCGGGCTCGATGCTTCTCCCAACGCTATCAAGTACGCCGTAGAAGCCAATCTCCTGGACCAGGGCATCGCCGCCGACCTGGAGAGCGGGCAGGCCTCGCCGGAGGTTGCCGCGGTGCTGGACGGTGCTGACCTCGTGATTTCGACCGGCTGTGTCGGCTATGTCGGGGAGAACACCTTCAAGAACATCCTGGAGGCAAACGCCCCCCACAAGCCGTGGATGGTGAACTTCGTGTTGCGCATGTTCCCGTTTGATCAGATTGCCGGCGTGCTCGACGACTACGGCTATGTGACGGAGAAGATCGAGGGCGAGACGTTCCTGCAGCGGCGCTTCGCCTCCGAGGAGGAGAAGGACCATGTGCTCGATCGATTGAGCGGTCTTGGCATCGCCTCCGACGGCTTCGAGAGCGAAGGCTGGTATCACGCCGAGGCTTTTATCTCGTGCCCGGCTGATGCGTGCGCTGATCTCGTGACTGGCTCAGGGACAGAAGCAAGCTCGCTCATCACGGCATTGAACACAGCGGGCGTAACCGGCCCGCTGCGGTGACCGGTCCTTGCCAAACGCCGATGCGCTCGGCGGGCGGAGCCTGTCGCTTACGCAAGCTCGAAGGTATCTCGCCAGTCGGCGGTCACGTAGTTGATGATAATCGACTTGCGCAGGCCTGTGAGCGGGTGATGCCCTACGCCATGCCAGGTGTCCTTGGCCGGGATGAAGATTACGCCGAGGTTGCGACCATAAGGTGCCGTCGTCACGTACCCGTAGTCGGGCGGGCCTTCGTGGATGTCGGTACCGGCGAGGTGCAGCGCCGGATCGCTCGACAGATAGACCAGCATGGTGAACTTCTTCACCGCAATGTCGGTGTGCGGCTCGAGCCAGAAGCCCGGTGCATCCTGGCAGTATTCGATGCGCAGGCGCGTGTTCGAAAGGTCGGCACCGGTCGCGATCTCGATCGATTCGACGATGCGCGGTTCCTTGAAACCTTCGGCGATGCGACGGATGACGCCGAACTTCTCTTGGTTCTCGGGATTGAAAAAGGTGCGCGATGAGTTGTTCGTCTCGCGCCGGCCGCTGTAGCCCTCGGCGCTGGGCGGCGCGAAAGGCAGATTGACGACGGCATCGATGTCCGCCTCGGGGAGGACGCGGTCGAGCAACCAATAGTCGAATGGCTGTGTGACGTGATTCGAACGGGCGAGGCAGGCGAGAAACGACTCGGCGACGCTTGTCTCGGTGAGCACCGGCATGTTGGATCTCCCGGATCTTCGCAGCGTCCATGCTACTTAGCCCGGGTGTCGGCGCCCAACTTGATGCGGATCAAATAGCACCGGCGCGGCCGCCGCCGGAGGTCTCGCCCGAGGCTAGGTCGCGTACTCATAAAGGATTCCCAAATCGGCAGGAACGTGATTCAAGCTCTCGCAGAGGAGATTGGATCATGGCCCGCTACGATCTGACGGACTTCGAGTGGCGTGTGATCGAGCCG